>WNGE01007484.1_pt1 | contig 15521 bp, 15 predicted proteins | sample 5400651 | NCBI WGS metagenome assembly WNGE01 (sample SAMN13153370, study PRJNA577476) | soil metagenome | isolation source: 60 cm soil or saprolite under grassland replicate 2 | place: USA:California | collected 2016-06-15 | reverse complement strand
TGTCGCTTCGCTGATTGCACTCACATCGCCGAGCCGGATTGCGCGCTGCGCGACGCGGTCACCCACGGAGCAGTGAGTCGTGAGCGCTACGAAAGCTACGTCAAGCTTCGTGGGGAGCTGGAGGAAACGGAGCGAAGCAACGGCGGATCGGCGCTCAAGCGCCGCTGAGTCATTCCCGCGCCGCCTGGCGCTGCGAAACTACACCCGATGCTCCTGGCCGCTCATTGAGAATGTCCCGCTCCGGCGGGGCTGGTGGGACGGTGCGAGAACCAATCCGAAGTCCTCGCGGCTTGAGCACCAACTCGAGCGCCTCGAGAAGATCCTCTACCTGATCCGGATGATGCGCAGCGCTCAGCGAGATGCGTATGCGTGCTGCAGCCGGAAGCACGACCGGTGGCCGTAACGCGCCGACGAGGAAGCCGCGGTCGCGCAGCACATCGGCCGTCGTCGTCACCGCCGCGACGTCACCGACCGGAACGCTCGCTATGTGGCCGCCGGGCTCCGGCGGAACTGCGTAGCCCATGTCCTTCAACCCCGCCACCAACGATCGCGAATTCTCCTGAAGCCGTTTACGGCGCCACGGCTCCGATTCCGCGATGCGAATCGATTCCATCACTGCGGCAGCGAGTGCGGGCGGCGTAGCAGTCGAAAACACGAATGGCCGAGCCCTGTTGAGAAGGTACCTGATGACAACGGACGACCCGGTAACGAATCCGCCGGCGACCCCAAGCGCCTTTCCCAGTGACCCGGCGACTACATCGATCTGTCGCTCAACATTGTAGTGCTCGGGAGCTCCACGGCCTTCAGCACCGAGAACGCCGAGTCCATTTGAGTCGTCGATGTAAGTGAATGATCCTGTCCCACGAGCGATCGCCGCGAGCTCATCGAGTGGCAACGGATTGCCATCGGCGAAAACGACAGAATCGGCCACGATCCATTTTCGGCGGAATGACGCTCCGTCCTGAGCGATCATCTGCTGCAGCAGTTCGAGATCGTCATAGCGAAAGGTTCGCACTGTCGCGCCGGACAGCGCCGCCGCGTCGGTGAGCGCGGCATTGCAGTGTGAGTCCGCGTAGATGACGTCGCCCAGCCCCGCCAGAGCAGGCAGCACACCGATACTCGTCAAGTAACCGTTCGGGAAGAGCAGCGACGCCTCGGCGCGACGGAAACGTGCGATCTCCCGCTCGAGCTCGGCGTGAATCGCAGTGTTTCCCGACGCGAGCCGCGTTCCCGCCGCTCCGGTGCGTTGCTGGGCAAGCGCGGCCGTTGCCGCCGCTGCAACACGAGGATCGGTGGCGAGGCCAAGGAAATTATCGGAAGCGAAATCGAGGACTTCGCGTCCATCGACCACGAGCACGGTCGCGCTCTTTCGCTCGACCAGCCGCAGCGAGCGTAGCTGTCCGGAATGCGCCAGCTGCACGAGCTCCCCGCCCAGTACGCGATCGAGATCGGTCAGCTCGTCACGCATCTGGAGGTTTGGCGATGGTCACGTTTCCCAAGCTCTTCCGTAGCTTCAACAAGAAATGGAAGATGGCTGAATGATCGGGGTCTCGCGACCGATGCTATTCGCCTTCCAGACTAACCGTCCACTCCACGGGCACGTCCGACCGCAACGAATCACGAACCGAACAGTACTTCGTTACCGCGAGCTCCACCGCACGCTCGGCGTGTACGCGCTCGATTCCTTTGCCGGCGATCGCGAACTTCAGTGTCACATGCTCGAGACGACGTGGAATTGTGTCCACGCGTCGGCCGACCGCGTCAACGGAGAGCGATCTCACTGGCGTTCGCCGTTTGGCGAGAATATCCACCACATCCACCGACACGCAGGCCGCGAGCGATGCCAGCAGTCCGTCGACCGGACTGGGTCCAGCCACTCCGTCGCCGTCGAGAGTAATGGATGGATGGTCCGGCTTCGCGGCTGAGAAGCGATGCTCCCCCGACCACTCGATTCGAATTGACGCGGCACTTTTACTCAAGCCGGAGCGCCTTTCTCGATCGGCGCTTTCACTGCGTTGCCCCACTCGGTCCAGCTTCCGTCGTAATTGCGGACTTTCCCGAAGCCGAGGAGGTTGGTCAGCACGAACCATGTGTGCGATGACCGCTCTCCGATGCGGCAATAGGCGATCACGTCATCGGTCGGCTTGAGGCCCTGCTCCTTTTCGTAAATCGCGCGGAGCTCCTCCGCAGATTTGAAAGTTCCATCGGGATTCGCGGCACGTGCCCAGCGCACGCTCACTACGCCCCTGATATGTCCCCCGCGTAGAGTACCTTCCTGCGGGTACTCGGGCATGTGTGTGCGAACGCCGCTGTACTCATCCGGTGAGCGGACATCCACCAGCGGCTTTCCCTGATCGGCGTGCTCCCGAACCTGATGGAAGAAAGCGCGGATCCGGTCGTCCGAGCGGGGAGGAGCGGCGTATTTCGTCGGCGGAAAGCTCGGCACTTGAGTCGTCATTGGCCGATTCTCCACTTCCCACTTGATGCGTCCGCCATCGAGCAGCTTGGCGTTGGTGAAGCCGAAAAGCTGGAACACCCAGTAGGCGTAAGCCGCCCACCAGTTGTTCTTGTCTCCATAGAAGATGATGGTCGCGGATTCGTCGATCCCTTTCCGGCGCAGCAGCTCCTGGAACTGCTCGCGCGAAACGTAATCGCGCACCACCGGATCGTTAAGGTCCTCGTGCCAGTCGATCTTCTGCGCACCGGGGATGTGACCAGTGTCGTAGAGAAGAACATCCTCATCGCTTTCGATGATGCGGATGTTGGGATCATCCATGTGGTCGGCGAGCCAGGCGGTGCTGACGAGCAGCTCCGGCCTGGTATAACCCTTCTGAACGATCGCGGGATCGGACGCCGCTGAGGTCGTTGACTTCGTTGACTTCATTGTTGCTCCTGCTTTAGTCAGAAAGATCAAACAATCCTTGCCTTGGGCGACTGTCAACCGGAAGGCGGCGGCCGCATTTTTCGGGATGGGTCAGTACCGGCATCACGTGTTCGTGTGCACCAGCGGCAAGACGTGTCCGCTGTCGGGATCGGTGGCAGTGCACGCCACGCTGAAGCGACTCGTCGCCGAGCGCGGGCTTCGGTCAATCGTGCGGGTGAACCACGCCGGGTGCATGAATCAATGCGGGCATGGCCCGATGGTGGTTGTATACCCGGAGGATGTCTGGTACTGCGCAGTTGATGAAGCTGGAGCGCACCGCATCGTGACCGAGCACCTCGAGAATGGCGAGCCCGTCGAGAGTTACCTGTACATCGCGCCGCCGGGAGACAACAAGATCGAATCTGCGGAGGCAGACGTCATTCTCCCGTGACCACGTGGGCTGTCGGCGAAGCAGTAATGGATCCGTACAGCCGCCACGTGCTGATCTGCACTGGCGGCTTCTGCTCACCCGACCGGCGCGGAAGAGAATTGTACTCGCTGCTCGCGGAGCTGCTCGAGCGCGAGGATCTGCTGTTTGGGCCTGGGCGCGTGAAGCGAGGTGAAACGCCGTGCCTCGGCGTCTGCGCCGGCGGTCCGATCGTGGTTGTCTATCCCGAAGGCGTATGGTACGCCGGTGTGACTCCGGAGCTGCTCGAGAGAATCGTCGTCGAGCACCTTAAGAACGGCCGCGTTGTCGAGGACGCGGTGTTCTGGCGAATGTCGAGCTGATCTCATGGATTCACAAAATCAACCTCGAAATTGATGACAATCCAGGAGTGGGAAGTGCCACTCCGCCCGCTTACTTTGCTGCGGACCTTCATTTACACTCTACGAAATGCGGACTCCCTATAATCCGCGGCGCTTCGCACTCGGCGCGGCGAAGCGATTCCTGTTCGAGGACAAGGATCCCGAATCCATCCTCGAGCGCATAGCGGGGATCGATCGCTACGGCAACGTCCTGCCCACATCACAACTCACTGAGAACCTCATGTCTCGGCCACGCGACCGCATTCTGGCGAACCTCGACGAGATGTACACGGAAGCGTTCGAGCGCGCCAAAGCCAGCGGCGACAGCTCCCAGATGAGCTCGCTCGACTTCGCTTATCGCAGAGAACAGCTCTACTTCGAGATCCTTCTCGACGTTCGCGACGCCCTGGAGCGGCGCTGACGCCTGTTGAGCCCGTCAGGGCAGGCGGAGGTGGGCGGCCGTGAGCGGAATGGCTGTCTTCATTGCCTTCAATGCCGGGGTGCTCGCCATGCTGGCGATCGACCTCGGCGTCTTCAATCGCAAGGCTCATCGCATAAGCGTCAAGGAAGCGGCGATATGGAGCTGCGTCTGGATCGTACTGTCGCTCGGCTTCGCCGGAGTGATCTACAGAATTCGCGGGCCGCAGGCGGGACTCGAGTTCATCGCCGGTTACCTGATCGAGTACTCGCTCTCGGTCGACAACATCTTCGTCTTCGTGCTGATCTTCTCCTACTTCGGGATTCCGGAGAAGTACCAGCACCGCGTGCTGTTCTGGGGAATCATCGGCGCGCTCGTGATGCGCGGCACAATGATCGGCGGAGGCGCGCTTCTCATCGCCCGCTTCCACTGGATCATCTACCTCTTCGGCGCTTTTCTGGTCTTCACCGGGATCAGGATGGCGACGCAGGACGCGATGGACATCGAGCCCGAAGCAAACCCGATCATGCGCCTTATCCGGCGACATCTGCCGGTTACCCGCGACTATCGGGATCAAAGCTTCTTCGTTCGGGAAGCTCCGAAGCGCGGAGACGCGGTGCGGCTCATGGTGACACCCCTGTTCGTCGTCCTGGTGCTCGTCGAGACGACCGACCTCATTTTCGCAGTGGATTCGATCCCGGCGATCTTCGCCGTGACGCGTGACCCGCTGCTCGTCTACACGTCGAACGTGTGCGCCATACTGGGCCTGCGCTCGCTCTACTTCCTGCTCGCCGGTGTGATGCACCGGTTCCGGTTCCTCAAGATCGGAATCTCGGTGGTGCTGATTTTCGTCGGAGTGAAGATGCTAATCAGCAGCGCCTACAATATCCCGGTGACAATCTCGCTCGGGATCATCGCCGGAATTCTGTCAGGGACGGTGCTGATCTCCTGGCTTTTCCCCATCGAACAGGGTGAGAATCCGCTGGCCTGAGAGGTGGCTGCGACGTATGTTTGCGCTCTCAAAAGGTCCACCCATTCACCTTCTTCGGTGTCGCACCGTAGAAACGTCAGTCGTTTTCGGATATCCAAGGGGTAGGCAATGATCCAAAGCTTTTCACGTCCATTCCGGCTCGCTGCTATCGCGGCAGTCCCGCTTCTCCTCGCCGCAAGCACGCCTCCCACCGGCGGTACCACGTATGACTTCATCGTCAAGTCCACGAGAGGGTCCACCGAATCTGTGATGATGCGTGGCCGCGGCACGTTCGCCGGCGACGACGCGAAGATCGAAATCACGGAGACTGCCGGCCCTGCGTCGAACGACAACAACGTGTTTGGCTCGAAGGGGTCCTACTTCCTCGTCGTCGACGGCGGCAAGAAGATGCTTCTCGTCGATCCGAAGCAGAAGTCGTACCTCGAGTGGGACATGCAGAACATGATGGCGGGCATGGCGAAGATGGTGAACGCCATCGGGGGACTGGTGAAGATGGAGATGAGTGACATCCATATCGACGCCAAGGAAATGGGTCCCGGGCCGGCGATTCAGGGCTATCCGACACATCACGTCCAGGTGACACAGAAGTACACGATCTCGACGAAGATGTTTGGCAAGAGCTCGAAATCCGCCAACGACGTAACCAGCGACTATTACTTCGCGCCGGGACTCCATGCGCTTGTGAATCCGTTCGTCCAGAACAGCAACACATGGGTGAACTCGTTCGACATGTTCAACAACGCCGACTATAAGAGTCAGATGGCATCGGTGCGGGCCAAGCTGCAGGGTGTTCCGATCAAGACCGTCGTCACGACGATCGCGACGGATGAGAAGGGAAAGTCGCAGACCTCGACCGTCACGACGGAAATGGTGAACTTCAAAAACATCGACGTTTCCGCATCGACATTCGCGATTCCCGCGGGCTATCAGGTTGTCGAGATCCCGAAGCTGGACGCGACCGGCACAGCCAAGCCAGGCAACGCATCAGGTGAAAACGGTCAGAGCGTCGGCGATGCGGCGAAAGAAGGCGCCAAGGAAGGTGTGAAGGATGCCACCAAGGAAGTGACGCAGGAAGCTGCAAAGGAAGCGGCGAAGAAGAAGCTCAAGGGCATCTTCAAGCGATAATCCCGCCTTTCCGCAACGAGTGAGGATCAAAGGGGCGGCCCCGTGCCGCCCCTTTCACAATGCCCGACGACAGTAGTCACGCCAGCGTCGCTCGAGTTCGCTCTCTTGCCCGAGTTCTGGATTCCGCAGTTCGAATCCCGGGCACGGACATCAGAATCGGAATCGATTCGGTGATCGGGCTCGTCCCCGGCATCGGCGATTTATCGGGCACTATTCTGTCGGGATATATCATCCTCGCATCTGCTCGACTCGGCGTCCCGCCATCGGTCCTGGTGCGGATGCTCCTCAATGTCGCGGTGGACACCGGCATTGGCTCGGTTCCCGTGCTTGGTGACATCTTCGATGTCGCGTGGCGCGCCAACATCAAGAACGCCGACCTTCTGGAAAAGCACCTGACTCCCGGAAAAGCTCGCGATATCAGGAAGGTCAGCCGAGGTGCCCTGCTCATCGTGCTCGTGGGTCTCCTTTTACTCGCTGCTGGCGCGATCACGATCTCCGTCCTCTTGTTCCGCACGCTGGCGAGATTGGCGACCTGAGCGCGACATGGCTCGTCGTTATCGCGGTTGTCGCGCGAAAAGGATGCTGACTGAAAAGTTTCGTTGAGACGCGGAAGAACGTCCTGGTTCAGTTCCACTTACTAGCGCTAACCGGTCGCGCCTGATCGATTCCGAAGGAGCACGAATGTCCGTCAACCTTGTAACCCTTCGCATGGCCTTTTTGGCTGTGCTCCCCATTCCCTTGCTCCATATCGGAGCACCGCAGTCGTTCGCTACGAAACCCCTCCTCCGGTCGGCGCTTTCCGGCGAGAGCTACGACCTTGTCGTTGCATCCCAGAATCCGCGCACAGGCGGCCAGGAGCAGATCACGCTGCGGGCGCACGGTCAATCAGCGGGCATGGATCTGCGCCTCGACATTCTCGAAAGCAGCGGCCCAGCAACTCCGGGGTCACCGGCCAAGGGGAATTTCATCCTCATCAAGGGAGGCGGCAGCAAGGTTCTTCTGGTCGATCCGGCCAAAAAGATCTTTTACGACATCGATCCAAAGAAGCTCACCACGGCCATGGGAGTTGCGTTGCGGAAGCTGCCAGGCGTGACGTTCGAGGTCGGTGACTTTCGCTTCGACGCTGAGAAGGTTGGACCGGGCGAACTAATCGAAGGCTATCCCACGGAGCACTGGCGGACGACGCAGAAGCTCGCCGTGAAGATGGAAATGCTGGGCGAGACCATGACAATGGTTCAGGAGGGCACGAGCGATTATTACTTCGCCCCATCACTCAAGCTCGGTGTGACGCCAGACGCGATTCAGAGGAACGGCGCCGCCGCGATAGCGAACGTGCCCGGATTCGACACGCCGGCGTTGCGCAAGAAACTGGCGGAGTTCCAGGCGAAGCTTCCAACTGCTCCCGCCCTGCGGGTGGTGACGCAGATGAAGATGTCAATGGGCGGGCAGGAGACGCCGATGATGACTCGAAGCGAGCTGAAGAATCTTCATCCAGCCAACGTGCCGCAGTCGGCGTTCCAGATTCCGGCGGACTACAAGCTCACCGAGCTTCCTGGCCTGAACAAGATGGACGAGATGTAGACAGCTAGTACTTCACGATCTCGCGGTATGCGGTCTTGAAGTCGTCTACCTGAGGTAGAATCGCGTCCTCCAGCCGAGGCGCGTATCCAACGAAGGTGTCGGTCGAAGCAACTCGCCCCACCGGAGCGTCCAGCCACGCGAAGCACTCGTCGGCGATTGCCGCTGCGATCTCCGCACCGTACCCCCAGGAAAGCGAATCCTCGTAAGCGACGATCACGCGCGACGTTTTCTTCACTGAGTCGAACACTGTGAGGCGATCCCACGGCGACAGCGACCGAAGGTCGATCACCTCTACCGAAATCCCCTCGTCGGCAACGGCGCTGGCTGCGGCCAGCGCGCGCTGAACGGTTGCGCCGTACGTGACGAGCGTCACGTCGCTTCCTTCGCGAACCGTCTTCGCCTTGCCGAACGGAATCATGAAGTTCGGGCCGGGGTTTGGACTCTTGTTGTATGTCTGGCGGTAGAGGTGCTTGTGCTCGAGAAAGATGACTGGATCCTCACACCGGATCGCAGTCCGCAACAGTCCATTGGCGTCGAGCGCCGTCGCGGGGCACACCACGCGAAGTCCCGGACAATGAGTGAAGAGGGACGCGCCCGTTTGCGAATGGTATATCGCGCCGCGGATGTAGCCGCCGTAGGTGACGCGAACAACCACCGGTGACGAAAAATTGTTGTTCGAGCGCCATCGCATCGTCGCCAGCTCGTCGCGAAGCTGCATGTACGCCGGCCAGATGTAATCGAAGAACTGGATCTCGACGACGGGTTTGAATCCGCGCACCGCGAGTCCGATCGCGCGTCCGACGATGTTCGCCTCAGCCAGCGGAGAATTGTAGACGCGAGCGCCGCCGAACTCCTTCTGCAGTCCCCACGTCACCTTGAAGACTCCGCCCTTGCCCTTGACCTTGCCCAGGTATTCCTCGCGCGAAACGTCGGCTACGTCCTCACCAAAAACGAGAATACGCTCATCTCGGCGCATTTCGTCCTTCATGCACACGTTGAGGAGGTCGACCATCGTCGTCGGATTACCTGTGAAGCGTGGATCGTCTTCGGTGTCGAACTGCTCGCCGGTGGGGTCGACGTCGGGTGAGTAGACACCGAAGTACACCGTGTCCGGCGCGGGCTGAGGCTGGGCGAGAGCGTCATCGGTGGCGGTGAGAACCTCAGCATCCACCTCCTTCTCGATCTGCGTTATCTCATCCTCTGTAATGTGTCCTTCAGCGATCAACCATTTCGGAAAAGTCATCACAGGATCACGCGCAGCGTCCGCCTCTCGTTCGGCCGCCGGTCGGTACATCGTTTCGTCGTCGGAGAGAGAGTGCGAGTACGGGCGGATGACCTTTGCGTGAATTAGCGCCGGGCCCTTCCGCGCCCGTGCGTATCCGACCGCGCGCGACATCGCTTCGTAGCTTGCCAGGAAGTTGCAACCGTCGACTTCCTCGATGTGGAAGTCAGGAAACCCGCTCACGAGGCGGGATATGCTGCCGCCGGCAGTGTTTACCTCGACCGGAACTGAAATGGCATAGCCGTTGTCCTCCACGAGATAGACAATGGGAAGCTTCAGGTTCGAAGCGGTGTTCAGCGACTCCCAGAACTCGCCTTCGCTGGTTGTGCCGTCACCGGTCGAAACGAGAACGATCTCATCGTCCTGAAACCCTTCGGTGATAGCCAGCAGCCGGGCGCGGAGCGTAGCCTCCGCAGATCCCACGGCCTGGAGAAACTGTGTCCCGGTAGGCGAAGAAGCCGAAACGATGTTGTAATCCTTGTGTCCCCAGTGGCTGGGCATCTGCCGACCGCCCGAGGCGGGATCTATGGCCGCCCCAACGGCCTCGTAGAGCATTTCCGCTGGAGTTACCCCCAGCTTGAGACAAAGAGCGCGGTCGCGGTAGTAGGTGTAGAACCAGTCATACGCCGAACGGGTGACCAGTCCAGCCGCTGTGAGAATCGCCTCATGTCCGGCGCCCGAGATCTGGAAGAAGATCTTATTCTGACGCTTGAGCTGAACCTCCTTGTCGTCCAGCCGCCGCGACAGAAGCATGTTTCGATAAACGCCGACGAGCTCTTCGCTCCCCAGCGAAGAGACATTTTGAGCTTCCGATCTGCGATCCGGACGGGTAGTGGTTGCCATCTGGTATGCGGTGTTTGCTGTGCGTGGTAATAATAGTAGTGAGGCGAGCGAGGCGGCTACGGCGGTCGCCGGCTCTCGCAGTGGCGCGATTGGTGCCGCTCCTTACGATAGACCGAGCACGACGCAAAAACGCAAATCGCCGCCTCGCCGTTGCATTGGAGCAGAGATGACATCGCGCGTAATCACTGTCGCCCTTACGGCCGCAGTCCTTATCGGGTGCAGCCGCGCACCGCTCACCCACGAAGATTCTTCGGCCGCTCGGCCAGCCGGGTCGAGTACTGTGGTAACCGGCAGCCAGCAGAGCGACTCGACGGCAATCGAAAAGCTCGAGCAGGACGCGAAGATCCTGGCAAAGGCGAGTGGATGCACCGCCTCCGCCGATTGCCGCACAGCGCCAGTGGGGTCTCGCGGATGCGGCGGGCCGCGATACTACCTTGCCTGGTGCTCCCGGTCGACTGATTCTGTCGCGCTGTTCCGCAAACTCGACGAAGTCGCCGCGGCTGAGAAAGCGTACAACATCAAATACCAGATCGTCTCGACCTGCGAGTTCAGGATGCCGCCAACGGTCGAAGCTGTCGCCGGCGTCTGCACGGCACAATGACGTCGTAGAGGAGCTCACGGCGCCTAGAGCGACCGGAGAAGCGGCGAGACTCCCGACTTTTCCCTGGAAGGTTAGAATTCCCCGGTCTGAAACACTCAACGACTTCACGGAGGGCGAGGACGATGAGCCTTGTTGCGCGAGTGAAGGGGATTCTCATGAATCCGCGGCAGGAATGGGCGCAGATCGACACCGAGCCCTTCAACCAGGGCGCAATTCTCACCGGGTACGTTCTTCCGTTGGCGGCGATCGGGCCGATCGCGAATTTCATTGGTTGGACTGCGTTCGGAGTTGGCGGATACTTCCGGATGTCGGTGGGCAGGGCACTGACGGGTGCGATAGTCGCTTTCATTCTGGCAGTCGTGGGTGTATTCGTGCTGGCCTGGATAGCGAATGCTCTGGCTCCCAGCTTTGGGGGTCAGCAGAACTTCGGTCAGGCATTCAAGCTGGCCGTCTATAGCTCCACCGCCGCCTGGGTCGGCGGCATCCTGGGAATCGTTCCCGCGCTCGGCATAATCGGCGCGCTGTTCGGCCTCTACAGCGTTTACCTGCTGTACGTCGGTATTCCAATCCTGATGAAATCGCCGCCGGACAAGACGGTGACATATATGGTGGCGCTACTCGTCGTGATGCTGATCATCTACTTCGTCGCCACGCGGGTAACGATGAGAACACTTTACTGATCCTCGTGGACCGAACATAAAGAGGGCGCGCCTTGCGGCGCGCCCTCTTTATGTCGGATCGACGGGTGGTAGACCACTCGGTTTTCAGTAGTCAACGGGCCGAAGGTACGACTCCCCGATAGCGCTGTTGCTGACCATCGCGACGGTCGGAAGCTTTCTCTTCCAGTGTGTGCCGGCGAGTCGTCTTCGAACCAGCTCCACCTCGTTCGGATCGAATCCGTGGGCTTCGGTCTCAGCCGTTGTGTATCCGCTTACCAGCCAGTTGAGAATCTGGTCGGCGCGCTCATATGAGACTCCGAAGTCGCCTTCGTCTGTCTGACCTTCGATGAGGTCAGCGGATGCCGGCTTTGAAATGATTGCGTCGGGGACACCGAGGTGTCGCGCGAGAGCCCAGACTTGTGTCTTGAAGAGGTCGCCGAGTGGGTTGATGGGGGGAGAGTCGTCGGCGTGCCAGGTGAAGTAGCCGAGCAGGCGTTCGGTTTTGTTGCCGGTTCCGACGGGTAGTGCGCGGTACCTCGCCGACAGATCGAAGAGCGTAATCATTCGCATCCGGGCCATGACATTTCCGCGACGAGGGGCGTCTGCGTCGGGCATTCGAATGCCAATGACGTTATCGGCTCCGAGGGCGCGCACGCAGAGGTAGGCGGTGACGGCGGAATCGACTCCGCCGGAGATGCCGACGATTGCCTTGTCGAATCCGCGTAGCCGGAACTCTTCGCGAAGGAAAGCGACCAGCCAGTCTTCAGTTAGCTTGGTATCTATCTCGAGTGAAGGCGGGCCAAGCACACTTGGTGGGGCCGCGACGACACTGATGGGTGCTCGCCGAGAGGCGGTCGCAGGCCTCGTGACGCGTCGTTTTTCTGCTGGGGTGCCGGGCTCCGCACCTTCGACGCCCGCGCCGGTGTCGTCAATGGTGGGTTTCGCTGTGTGCGGACCGGAGCCGTTCGGGGATAGAGGGTCGAAGTCGAGTGCCATCGGCTCGCCGTGCTGGACACGTCCGATGGTGCGGACGAGGTGTGGAAGCATCGTCTGGAGGTCGGTGAGAAGCGGCATCTCCACGCGTGCGCGGGTGAGGTCGGCCGTCTCCAGAGTCACTGTGGCGATTGCTTCATCCCATAGTGGCGCGCGGAGCTTGATGTCACCCTTGGGGCCGGCGACGACGGAGCTGCCGGCAAAGGTCTTTCCTCCTTCAGTTCCGACGAGCTGGACGAGCGCCACGAATACACCGTGCTCGGAGGCAATGTCGCGGGCGAGACGCTCCCATCGCTCGACTGTGGCTGGAGCTGGAGGGTCAGAATTCCCGGGCGAAACTCCGCGCCCCGGTGATGCTGATGCGATGAAGATGACCTGTGCTCCGTCGAGGGCGGCGATGGTTCCGGCAAGGCTGTGCCAGGCGTCCTCGCAGACGAGCATTGCCGCTCGTCCCCAGCTCGTATCGAACGCGCGAATCTCGAATCCCCGGTCGACGAATCGCTCCTCATCGAACAGCCCGTACGTTGGGAGGAATACCTTGCGGTGCACGTGGCGCACGATCGGATCGCCCGCTCCCAGCGTCACATACAGGGCACTATTATAGATCGAGTTGTTCCAGACCTCGTAGAAGCCGAGTCCGACATCCATTGGTCGGAGCGAGGGGACAGAGGCGTGGAACATCTTGTCGAGGTCCTGCACAAGTGTGCCGGCGCTCATCGCATTGTCGCGGACGCCGCCCTCGAGGAAGTAACCACTGAGGGCTGTCTCGGGTAGAAATGCAACCTGCGGGCGAGGATCGAGCGAATCGAGCTGCGCGAATACCTCGCCGAGCCGCGCGAGATTTCGGGCGTAGTCGCCCTTTCGCGGCTTGAACTGGACGATTGCGACGTGCACCGATTGATGCATTACAATGAAGTTCGCACCTGGCTGAATCGCGGGCAACGGCGCCGCACCGTGACTGTGGCTTTGCTTGTTGTTGTGGCTGCCCCTGCGGCCGCGCAATCCGCGCGCGACTCGGAGCCGTGGCGGATAGTCCAGCAGCCGCAGTCGTCGCAGGTCCTTGCCCGCGACGGAAGTCTCCTCGCTGAAGTGGGCTCGCAGATCCGGATGAGCGTCTCGATCCGTTCCCTTCCGCGTTATCTGCCACAGGCGTTCATCGCCGTCGAAGACCAGCGTTTCTGATCCTCAACGAGGGACGCGGCGGCGCGAGCACCATCACGCAGCAGCTCGTTGGGAACATGCATCCCGACATCATCAACCGGCGCGACCTCAGTCTTTCGCGCAAGCTGCGCGAGCAGGTCGCGGCTCGTGAGATGGAAAAGCACTACACAAAGGCGCAAATCCTCGAGGCGTATCTGAATCAGATCGGCTTTGCTCACGGCTATTACGGTGTCGAAGCCGCCGCTCGGCATTATTTCGGAAAGAGCGCGGCGAAGGTGAGTCTCGCGGAGGCGGCAACGCTGGCAGCAATGCCAAAGGGTCCCGAGATCTATGAGCCGGTGAAGCATCCGGATCTGGTGCGTGGACGGCGCAACGTCGTTCTCGCTCTGATGGCGGAGCAGGGCTACATCACGCGCGCCCAGGCGCGCGAGGCGCAGGCTTCGAAGCTGACGACGGTGTTTAACTACGGCGTTGCCGTCGCGGCGCCATGGTTCGTGGACGTGGTGAAGGTCCAGGCGAAGCGCGCCGGCGTGCCGGTGACGGCCGGCGGGTTTCGCATTTACACCACGCTCGATCCCGCGATGCAGGAAGCGGCGGCGCGGTCACTCGAGGAAGGATCCGCCGAAGTCGAATCGCGGCCGGGCTACAGCCATCCGCGAATGTCCGCAGACGCTGACCCATCGAGCTACCTGCAAGGCCTGGTGATCGCGCTGGACCCGACGAGTGGTGACGTGCGCGCGCTCGTCGGTGGACGTGATTACGCGAAATCGCAGTTCGACCGCGCCGTTGATGGCCGGCGACAACCCGGATCCGCGTTCAAGCCGATCGTTTACGCGGCGGCGATCGCCGACAGCGTTCCTCCGAACGCAATCGTCGGCGACACCGCAATTTCGATTCGGCTTCCCAACGGCAAGTTCTACCGTCCCGACGACTCCGACAACGAGTTCCTCGGGCTCATCACGTTGCGCGACGCACTGGCGCGATCGCGCAACGTGGTCGCGGTTCAGCTCGCCCAGCAGATCGGGATGGCTTCGGTGATCGCGCTGGCGAAGCGGATGGGGATCCAGTCGACGATCGCGCCGTATCCGTCGAGCGCGATCGGCGCATCAGTGGTGCAGCCGCTCGACCTCGTCGCCGCGTATACGACGTTCGCGAACCTCGGAACGCCCGTCGAGCCGCGGTTCATCCATCGAATCGAGGATCGGACGGGGCGCGTTGTTTATGCCCCGGAGGTGCGGGCGCTGCCGCCAGCGCTCGATCCGCGATCGACGTTCGTCGTACGCGACATGATGCGTGACGTCGTGGAGCGTGGCACCGCGTCGTCCATCCGTCGCTATGTGTCGCCAAGCATACCCGTTGCGGGGAAGACCGGTACAACCAATGACAACTCCGACGTGTGGTTCATCGGGTTGACTCCGGACATCGTCGTCGGTGTGTGGCTCGGGTTCGATAAACCGAAGACAATCACCTCGGGCGCGGCCGGCGGGTCGCTGGCTGCACCGATTTGGGGGAAGATGATCGCCCGCTACTATTCGCGTGTGCGCGCTCCGTCGCCGCTATCGTGGATTGCACCGGTCGGAGTCATCAGCGGTGAGCTGGATCGGCTCACCGGTCAGCTCGCCACTCCAATGACTCCAGCAGATCGCAGGTACGTCGAGTACTTCGTCGAGGGCACGGAGCCTGCCCCACTGCGCGCGGACCCGTGGAAGATCTTTCAGTGGGGGCCAATCGGTTTCTAAGAAACCTGGAAAGGGGAAGCTGCGCGCGGGCTGCGCGTAATCAGTTTACCGTTTTTTCGTTATGCGTTCGACCGTTTTAAATGCAAGTGCACACCCATTCAACCATCGGGTGTGCACTTGACTGAACGATGAAACTGAAAACGGAAAAACGGTAAACTCATTACGCGAAGTTTTGCTCTCGTGCTGTAAAACCTGCCGAGACCCTCAGCTCGCGATCTCCAGCGGGCGCTTCGTCTCTCCCTGGGCCGGTACGAGAGCGATGTCCAGGACTTCGCTCAGTATTTCCACCGGGTAGAAGCTCAGTACCTGGCGCACCTCTTCGTGAACGTCCTCGATGTCCGGCTCGTTCGCCTTCGGCAGTATGATGTGCTTGATGCCCGCGCGGTGAGCGCCCAGCACCTTCTCCTTCAGTCCGCCGATCGGTAACACTCTGCCGCGCAGCGTGATCTCGCCGGTCA
>WNGE01009099.1_pt1 | contig 15526 bp, 27 predicted proteins | sample 5400651 | NCBI WGS metagenome assembly WNGE01 (sample SAMN13153370, study PRJNA577476) | soil metagenome | isolation source: 60 cm soil or saprolite under grassland replicate 2 | place: USA:California | collected 2016-06-15 | reverse complement strand
CGCCTAAGCTGCGGGCGAACCGGGCACGGGCGCAAGGCGGGACGCTAGCGCTCGGGGCCCACTCGGCGCGGGTCCGGGCGCTGCGCCAGCAGGCGTTCGGCGAAGTCCAGTCGCTCCTGCGCCTCGCTCAGCTCGTGCCGCAGCCTGCTCACCTCGGCATCGAGCGCGTCGAGCCTGCTCACGTCGCCTTCGAGCGCTTCGAGCCGGGCCTCGAGCTCGCTCCCCCCGGGCCGCTGCCGCAAGCGCTGCGCCCATATCCCGAACGCCACGGCGAGCGCCGCGTGAGCCGCGGCATGCCGCGGCTCCGCCGCGTACACGACTACTCCGGCCAAGTTGAGGACGCTCAGCACGACGGAGATCGGGTACCAAATCGCTGGCTTAAAGGTCATGGCGAAGTCTTGTCGAGTCTCCCTACGGAGTGAGCGATGGTTCTACTTCAAGCCCAGCTTCCTTCCGGCCGCCAGCAGGGCGATCGACTCGCGCATACGCTGCTCCCGCGTTTCCGGACGCCTGGCCGTGTGAATCCAGACGACAAAGTGACGCCGGTAGCTTGGCGCCAGGCTCTGGAAGAACGTCCACGCCTTGCGATTCTTCTTGAGCGCCGTGGCAATGTAAGGCGGCAAGTCGGGACTGGCGGGGCGCGGCGCGTATGTCCGATCGGTTGGCGCCGCCGCCGTGCCGGCCGATGTGAGCAGGCCGGCCGTCTTGAGTTCCACCCAGCGCTTGCGATTGATCGCCGACCACCGGCTGGTGGCCTTTCGCGGCGTGAACTTGCGGGCATACCGCTCGTCATCGAGACGTTTGATCAGGCTGTCTATCCACCCGAAGCACAGCGCCTCGCCAACCGCGTCCTCGTACGACAGGCACCTCACCGCCGTGTGCTCCTTGTGAAACACGAGCCAGACTCCCGGACTCGACGCATGGTGCTCTTGCAGCCACGTCCGCCACTGTTGCCGCTTCCGAATGTCCAACGTCCTGAGTTCGGTCGTCATGCAGCGAAGACGGATGCCATCACGACAGGGCCCTATCCGCCCTTCTCCCCGGGCCGCAACGCCGAGCGATCTCGAGCTTGGGCCAGGAGTCGCTCGGCAAAGTCGAGGCGTTCCTGGAGCTCCGCGAGTTGAGTTGACTGATCAGCCAGGGTGGTCTGGGCGTCTTCCAGCACGGCGCCGTGCTGCTCCAATCGCTCCTTGATCTGGGCCACCTCGGATCGCGAGGCTCCGCGCCCGGCTATTGCCCCGGCCACCGCCCTCGCAACCAGCACCGCCGTGCTGGCGGCGATCGCGAGGGCAAGTAAGAAGACCGGCTCACTCATAGTTTACACCATACGTAGGCCTTGGAGGGCCGGATTCGACCGCCTCGAGTGCACCCCAGTGGCACGGCGGCGCCACCTTGATGGGAAAATCGTGGAGGATGTCCGGCACCATTCACTCCCCTAGGCCGCTCCCCGCCCTAATTGCCCGGGTGCCATTCGAACGAGTCACGCGCCCTGTACAGGACCTCTCCGCTCCCATCGCGAACCGTCACGACCGCTGACACGACGGCGGCATCGAGTCGGGCGGTCACCAATCGCGTGAGGAACCTCCCGTCGATTGTGACAGTGCCCACCTGGGGGTCGTCACAGCGGAGGTGCACCGTATCCGGCCTGATCAAGGCCTCCAAGCATGCCACCGGCTGCTCCGTACCACCAGTCGTGCCGGCAAAGGTGACAAAAGCCTCCGGCCGGAGGCTGAAGCCGGTGAATCGGAACCGATTCACCGTAAAGGGATAGCCCGGCGCGTAGTACCCTTCGGCGTCTGCCTGCAGCGGCGGCTTCCGCGACTCCGCAACCGGTGGTGGCAAGGGCTGTTCGGCGATTGGGGGACTGGGCGTCGGCAGTAGGAGCACGACGACAACCGCGGCCGCGAGGCCCAACGCGAGGAGTAGCAGGAGACGATTGCGGCGCATGGTCTACTGCGGGGGCGACCCGAAACGGTCGGCTTCAAGGCCGAATCTCTTCAACACGACGAGTGCAGTCGAGATCGTGCTCACAATGACTACGACGCCGACGGCAAATACGGGAATGAAGCCCATGTCCCATCTCGCTTTGAGGAAACCGCCAGCACTTGTTAGTGCCACACGGTGACGACGATCGGGATCACCAGCATCTTCACGAGCCAGTCACCGGCATGAATCGCGGCCACCTTCCACGGGACGTTTTCCCAGAGGACCGATCCCGTGAGAAGAATCACGGGGAACCCGATCCACAAGAAGAGGCCGAGGCGGACAGCGCCCGTCCAGCTGCCGAGGCCGAGCTGGGCCACAAAGCACGCGATCACGTAGGCGAGGACCAGGCACCGCGCCAACTCGACGAGCAGCTTCCCTGCAGGCATCTTCGCGCCGGCCATCGCCGCGACCGGGTCCATGCCGCGCAGCCGCATCCACGGCTTCAAGAACAACAGAGGACTGTACCAGAGCCAGCCCAGCACAAAGACGGCGAGGGCCGCCACGACAACAGCCAGGTGGTTTAGGTGTACCATCGCTCACGCTCTCCTTTCACTGTTGGACTCGCAGACACACAGAGACCCGCGTTGCCCAGGCCCTACGGTCTGGCAGCCACTGCCCGCACCAGATCCAGCATCATGCCGGTCCCCTGCCGGACATTCTCGATCGAGATGCGCTCGTTGTTGCTGTGCACCCCGCCCTCCTCGGCCACGGGAACCAGGAACGGCGAGAAACCGTAGCACGCAATCGCGAGATCGCGGAAGAAGTGACTGTCCGTGAATCCGGTTTCGACGGCCGGCACGATGTTGGCGTCCGGGTACTGGCGGTGGACGACGTTCACGATCGCCCGGTAGAGCGGCGTATCGGTGCTCGAGACGGCGGGCGTGAACGCCATGAGCTTTTCGATGCGGATGCCGGGGTCGTTGATGACGGCCGCCAGCTCGTCCAGCAGCGCGTCCGCGTTCTGATCGGGCAACAGCCGGCAATCGAGCTGCGCGTGCGCCTCGGGTGGAATCACGTTGATCTTGTTGCTGCCTTCGAGCATGGTGATCGAGCAGGTGTTGCGAGTGAGGGCGGCGAACGCCGGATCCTGGAGCTGGAGCGCGAGCACCTTGTCGGGATCCTTGACGGTCGTCGCCATGTCTCCGAAGGCGGCCTTCCACTCCGGCGCCGCGTTGCGCGCCAGCGCCTTGAAGTACGCGTCCACCGCGGGCACGATGCGTGTCGCGAACTGGTAGGTCTGGACCCGATAGAGCGCGCGGACGAGCCGGTTCACGGCCGAGGCCACGTGGGGAGTCGAGCCGTGTGAGGGCGTACCGGTGGCGGTGAGCTTGAGCCAAAGCGGGACCTTCTGTGTCACCTCGATCCCGAATTGCTGGCGGCCGTCGGCGGCGACGCTGCCGCCGCCACCCTCATTGATGAGCAGCCGCGCGCCCTTGAACGCCTCGGGATGGTTCTTCACCACCCACCCGGCGCCGTAGGAGCCGCCCGCCTCTTCGTCCGCCGTGGCCATGAAGATCACGTCGCGCGTGAGCGGCGTCTTGTCGCGGTGGAGGGCCAGGAACGCCTCGAGCTCCACGATCCCGAGCGTCTTCGTGTCCAGGGCTCCTCGGGCCCAGATCGCGCCGTCCTTTACGGCCGCCGAGAACGGGTCCACGTCCCAGTGACTCGCGTCCGCCGGCACGACGTCCATATGGTGCAGCAGCACCAGCGCCGGCTCGGCTCCGCCCTTCAAGCGCGCCCAGATGTTGCCGCGCCCAGGCGCGGACGACGCGGTGTCGAAGGGAATGCCTTCCTGCGCGAAGATCCGCGCGAAGAACTGCATGGTGCGGTTCTCGTTCCCCGGTGGGTTCATGGTGTTGATCTGGAGGTAGTCGCGCGCCCGCTGAACCGCCTCGTCCTGCAGTCGGGCGAGCGCAGCCGGTTGTTGAGCGAGGAGGCCGGAGGACCAGGCTGCGAGCACGACGATCAATCGCAACGGCGAGCGCATCGAGCCGTCCTTCGTGAATGTGGTCAGCCGTGCATCCGCAGGAAAAGCTGGTACTCTGTCTCGTCGAAATGCCCCTTCGACTGGGCGAGCCGTGATGTCGGCCGCCGGTGATTCCAGACGAGCGGCACGCACGCGAGCGATCTTGACTGCCGCGACAGCAATGATCGCCACTATCGGTATCAGTGGCACGAGAATGTCAGGGTTCATGTGGAATTCCCTCAGTACTTCGCCCAGGACCCTGCGGGTGATCCGCCATCCGCCGGCACCCTATGTCACCCTGTAATATCGTGCCCGAAGCACAGGCGATACCCGTTGCAGTCGTCGATATCGAAGTCTCGGCAACCGTACGGCTGGTCGCAGATGCCCCGAGCGATCGTCACGCCCTTCGACTTGAACTCGGCATAAAGTGCATCGGCGTTGTCGATCCAAATGTATGCATCCCAGGCACTGCCCTCAGGATCGACCAGGCGGTTGGGCCGCACGGCCACGGGGTGTTCCAGCTGGGCCAACATGATGACGATACCATTCCGCTTGACCATGCAAAAAGAAGGCGGCTCGTTCCAAAACCGTTCGTAAACGAAGCCGAGTTTGTCCCGATAGTAGTTGGCGGTGGTAACGACGTCGCCCACGATGAAATAGGGCGCGATGGTCCAGCGCGGGCCTTGCCCAACAGTGTCGGCCATTACCTACAGACGCCTTCCTTTGAGAGACTCGCTAGCCCAACTCATAGTTCAGCGTTAGCGGATGCTCGGCCCCGTGCCCAACCGCCGACGTGCCCTCGCCGCGCAGGCTCCGAAGCTCTCCCGTGCCTGAGCCGGGAATGACGAAGTAGGACTCCTTCGCCACGCCGTTCTCGAATACTCCAGTGCGTTGCAGCACGAAGCTGCCCGCTTTTCCTGCAACCTGCCCGACGACCCGCTCGAGGCCGACGAACGTAGCCGAGCCGTCGCTGCGGTACATCATCAAGTATTCGACATGGCCCTCGCCCGCGATGTCGCCCGTGAACGTCTTCGTGACGGCGGCGCGAGTCAGCTTTGGAAGGTCTGGGCCCTCGCTATAGGGCTTTTCATCCCAGCTCTTGATGGTGAATCGGGCGTTCGCAACGTTCTTCATGTTTTCTACCTCGGCCACGTGCTCGGCACCATCCGCGCCCTGGCGATCCCGGCCCGGGCCTCGGACGCATCCATCCGCTCCATCCCCGAATGAGCGCTGAAGAAGCCCATCTTGGGCCACAGTTTGACGAAGTAGATGCTGTCCGCCATGGCATCGAGGGCTACGGCCCCTTCATTCTCATTGGTAGGCGAACTCACACGGTGCGCACCCGGGGCGACCTCGACCATCAAGTAGGTACCCGCCGCGGTTCGGCCGACGATCTGGCTGTCGATGGCGACACTCAGCTTGGACGCGCCGCCAAAGGCACCACCGGGACGGTACACGTAGATGCGGGCCATCCCGGGCGAGGGCTTGAAGGTCAGGGCGACCGCTTGCAGCTCGGGCGGGGCGGTCGGCACAGAAACGCAGCCGGCGACGGCGAGGCCTGCGGCCGCAAGGACAGCGCCACGAAGCATGTTACCCTCCTCGGCGACTCCGCTAGGATCGCGCCTAAGCTGCGGGCGCAATGCCCGCTGGCGCAAGGGCGTGGAGCGAAGGGGAGCCACATGACATATGCCTTGACACGTATATGCTCCGTAGTGTATACTAAGACCATGGAATCCGTGTTCGCAATCCTTGCGGAGCCGAACCGCCGCGCGATATTGCGCCTCCTGGTCTCGTCCCAACAGTCGGTGGGAGAGATCGAGCGTCAGCTGCGCATGCCGCAGCCGACGGTGTCAAAGCACCTGCGGGTGCTACGCGAGGCCGGTTTCGTGGAATCCACGGTGGACGCACAGCGCCGTCTCTACCGACTGAAACCTGAACCACTTCAGGAGGTCGCTGCCTGGCTGGCGCCGTTCCGTCGGTTCTGGTCCGCTCACGTGGATGCTCTCGAACGTCACCTCGACCGCATGGATCAATCAGCACCAACGAAACGGAAGACAAGGAGAAGGCGATGAACGTCCTCTTGTGGGTCCTCCAGGTCGCGCTCGCCGTGCTATACCTCGCGGGCGGGTCATACAAGGCGTTCAAGTTCGACGCACTCGCAAACCATATGCGCGCGCTCTCGCGCGGCGGATGGCGCGCGCTCGGCGTGCTCGAGATGGTGGGCGCGGTCCTGCTGGTCGTCCCGGCCGCCGCGCAGTGGATGCCGGTCCTGACCCCGCTCGCCGCCGCCGCGCTCGCGCTGGAAACCCTGGCGCTCGCCGCGCTGTACGCGCGGTACTCGCTTAAACTGGCCGCTACCAACCCGATGGTCTGGGCGGTCGTGATGGGGCTGCTGGCGGCCTTTGTGGCCTACGGGCGGTACGCCCTCATGCCGCCGGCCTGACGCCTACCTCCAGGAGAAAAAGATGATCGATCGCGAGCAGTACACACCGGGCCCGGCCAGCGTGGCGCAGGTACGCAAGGACGGAGAGACGTGGACGCTCATTCTCGTCAGAGAACTGCGCCACTCGCCGCAAAAAGTCTGGCAGGCCCTTACCGACCCGGCGCAGCTGCGCGAGTGGGCGCCCTTCGACGCCGATGGGAGCCTGGGTACGGTTGGAACCAGGGTGAAGCTCACCACGGTGGGAGCGCCCACGCCGCACGTTACCGCAACAACGGTGACGCGAGCCGACGCTCCCAAGGTGCTTGAGTACAACTGGGGTGGCTTCGATATGCGGTGGCAACTCGAAGCCGTTGGTAGCGGCACGCGTCTGACGCTGTGGACCAACATCGATCGCCGCTTCATCTCAATGGGTGCTGCTGGGTGGCACATTTGCTTCGATGTTCTGGATCACCTGCTCAGCGGAACCCCCCTCGGCCGCATCGTCGGTCCCGAGGCCATGAAGTTCGCTGGCTGGCAGCGACTGAACGCGGAGTACGCAAAGCAGTTCGAAGTTGAGAGGATGAGAACATGAAGAAGTCGGGCGCGAGCCAAGGCCAGTCGGCATCGGAGCTGATCTCGAAAAGAATCGCCGAGCTCGGGGACTGGCGCGGGGAAACCCTCAGCAGAATGCGCACGCTCATCAAGGACGCAGACGCGGACGTCGTCGAGGAGTGGAAGTGGATGAATCCGGTGTGGTCGCACGACGGCATCATCTGCACCGGCGAATCCTATAAGGACGCCGTGAAGCTGACGTTCGCCAAGGGCGCGTTTCTGAGGGATCCGGCCCGTCTCTTCAACTCGAGTCTCGACGGCAACGTACGCCGCGCGATCGACATCCACGAAGGAGAACAAGTTGACAAGTCCGCCTTCAAGGCGCTCGTTCGCCAAGCGGTCGCCTTCAACAGTCTTGGCAAGTCGAAACCTTCAAAGAAAGCGAAGTCCTAGGGGATTCCGCCCGAAATCATCCCGATCGTCTTCAGCCACGTCTCGACGAGCTGAAGCCATTGGGTGATGGGATCCTTGGTGCGCCGCAGCCCAAAAGCGTGCCCGCCATCGGCATACAGATGCATCTCCGTAGGAACGCCGGCGTCCTTCAGCGCGATGTAGTACACCAGCGACTGGTTGACGTTGTCGACGCTGTCCGTCTCGGCCTGGAGCAAGAACGTGGGCGGCGTGTGCGGCCATCCGGGGGTCGGCGACTCCTGCCGCGGGGTCCGCCAGACGGCTGCGGGCCATCGCCGGTACATCAGCGGCGGTGGCCTTCCCGTACTGCACGCCGGTGAGCGACGGAGTCATGTCCCGCGACGCATGGATGTCGGTGAGGAGCGGTCCAGCCTACCGGTACCTACCTGACTTTCGGGATCTCGACCCGCACGAGACGCCATGAGATACCCGAGCGACGCAAGATGAGTGCGAGCGTATCGCTAACTGGGCGCTCCAGGTTGCGGACCGTGACCGCAAAGGTGCTTGCATCTCGGTATCGCATGGTTGTGACGAGCGGGGGCTCTCGCTGTATGCGTGTCGAGTCGATTGAACCATAGCGAACAAGCGCGGCGATGCCGCTGGGCGAGACGAACTGGTTCACGAGTCCGTCGACCATCAGACCGCCCAGTCCAGCGCCGAGCGCGGTGCCGAGGGCATTCGCGTTGTCGCGTTGGGAGGTTGATTCGAGGAGGCTGGCCTTGAGGTCGGCCTTCAGGTTCTCTCGGACGAGTGGAAAATCGACCAACTGATTCAACGCCTCCACATCGCCGGTGCGTGCCGCGTCCCGGAGGTGCTTGACGGCGAGCCGCGGCGACACGTACAACCACGCTGCCAACGCGGCAACCAGAATGCTCGGTACGAGAATGGTCTTCCGCATTGCCTGGGTCTCCGCAAAACGAGCCGTGACGCCGGAGCGGCCTAACGGGATGCGCCTACGCTGCGCCTTGGGGCCGCGAAACGGTGGCCACCACTTCGAGAATGCTGACTCTAGGCTTGGCACCAGCGGCGCGGAAGATCTGGATCGCGTTCAAGCTGCGGGCGGCAGCGGGGACGCGCCGCCGAATGGATCGCGTGTAAGCCGGCGCGTGCAGCGCCATCAAGGTTGCCCTTGAACGCGGTAATGCAGTTGAGCCACACCGTCCTCGAAGCGATCAATGGACTGCAACTCCAAGGGCACGTGACGATGGCGCCGCGCTATCAATGGGATGCCCTCCCCAATGAACACGGGGACCACACTGATGACGAACTCGTCGATTGCCTGCGCGTCAAGAAACGAGGCGATGATCTCGCCACCGCCCATCAACCAGATGTCCTTGCCAGGCTGCTCTCGAAGACGGCTCACGAATGGGCCGATGGCATCGTTCACGAACTGCACGCCTGACGGGGCGTTCGCTGGCGGCGGACGACGGGAGAAGACGATGTTCCGACCCTGTGAGTCGAACTTCGCCCCCATTCGCAGGCTCACCTCGTAGGTCTTCCGGCCAAGCACCTTGGTGTCAACCGACCGCATGAAGGCGTTCATGCCATAGAAGCCTTTTGGTGCCGGGCGGGACGTCAGCCATTCGAGATCGCCGTCGGAACGCGCGATATAGCCGTCCGTGCTGGTCGCGATGTGGACGATGACTTTGCGTCGCTCGGTCATGAGTCGATCTCCGTTGCCAACAACCGAGCGCGCCGATACGCGCAACCGTCAAATGGCGTGCGCTTGCCGCCCCATTTACGAACCCAGGACCGCATGTACGGCACGCATGACGCCGTACGCGAGAGGAGCACTGAGTCCGATCTTCGGGAGCAAGCCCAGCCACGGCTGCTTGTGGACGAAGTGCGAGTGAGCGGCCCCCGTGCATGTCGTGGCCACGGCGAGCGCCGCGTTGCCGGCGACGCCTGCGGCGACCCAGCGGCCGAGCAACACATTGGTAGCGAGGCCGCCGAGGCTGCCCACAATGACCGCGAGCACGAAGACACCGAGCTCCTGCCACAGCGAGTGGCCCGGCAGCTTCACGTGGTTGTCGGACAGCGGCGTGTGCACCCGAGTCAGGGACGGACGACCACCACGCCTCGCAGCGTCACCGCACTACCGTCAAAGCGCCGACCGTGCACGCGCACGACCCGCCGCGAGACTGGCTCTGCCGATGAGCGGCAGCCGAGAGCGGCGGGCGCAAGTAGGAGCGCCAGAACGGAAGCGCGAGCAACGGGGGAGCGGAGGTGAATGATCATCAAGAGGAATATACGCCGCTGTCTGCCGCTAGTAGATGAACGGAATGAGTCGTCGCCGCGTGCGCATGAATTGGCGGTAGGGTTCGCCCACGACGGCCAGAAGGGTGCGTTCCTCGACGGCAATCCGGTAGCTATAGACGGCAACGGATGAGAGAGCGAGCACGGCCGTACTGGCCCAGCTGCCCAGCGCCAGCCCCATGCCGGTGTTCATCAGAATTCCAGCACTGTAGGAGGGATGACGGAGCAACGCGTAGGCGCCTGTAGTAACGATCGGTTGGTCCGGCTGGGCGCGTACGTCGCCTGTGAAGGAGGCGCCCAAGAGCCGCCAGCAATGTCGGCGGAGGACGCTCCCCGCGACAATCGTCGCGACGCCGATCACGAAGACGGCGGGGTCGAGACCGGTGGGCACACGCAGGAACCGCACCCAGGCGAGGGGAAAGGCAAAAGCCATGGCGATCGCCCCGCCGAGCATGATCACCCGCACGGAGCCAGCGTCCGGCGAATCGGACTGGGTAGCCGGCTTCTGCGCCTTCCGGACGATTCGGAATTCTGGTGAGTACGCCCAGATACAGACGACCCAGAACAGCGGCCAGTACGGCCACACAAAGGGTAGAGGTCTCATGTTTGTCGCCGCCTAACGGATGGCGCTTAAGCTGTGGCCTGCGGCGGCCGCAGACAAGACAGACCTGTTCCCCATCAAGCGGCCCCCCTGCGATCGTAGGTCCGGAGCGTACCGGTAGCCGTAAACTCACTCGGTCCCCACATATAGCCGTAGAGATCCGCATTAAAATGGGCGAAGGTGCTGTCAACTTCGGGGCCACCTCGGCGAGTCAGGAACCAGGCATAGTAGATCTGGACCGCGGCCTGATAGGCGGGTGCCGAGTACGTTCGGGCCGCCTCGTGAGTTGCGATGGCCCGTTGGACCGAGTTCGGGAGCGTCGCAATCAGCGTGTCGGCGTCTGCCTCCCAGCGTGCGGTGCTGATGACCGGACTGGCGAGGATGAGACTCCGCACTCCTTTGGGCTTGGCGAGCGGATAATCGGTCGCCAACATGGCACCCCAGGAGTGTCCAAGCAGATGGATCCTCCTCAGACCAAGGTGGTCGCGGAGCGAATCGAGCTCCGCCATGAACCGCGTGACCCGCCACAGCGTCGTGTCCGTGGGACGGTCCGAGCGTCCTGCTCCGAGTTGGTCATAGAAAATGACTGGGCGCTCCGTGCCAAGGCGGGCCAGAGACGCCATGTAGTAGCTCGGAGCGCCCGGTCCGCCGTGCAAGACGACCAGAGGAGTCCCTGGTCCATTGTCGGCTACACGGTACCAGATCCTTCCGCCTGGCACCGCGACATACCCCTCCCCTGGTGTTGGGCCCTTGACCCGACAGCCAGCCACGGTGGCGAGCAGGCCAAAGAGGGGGAGAAGGCGCGAGCTGGTCATGAGAGCCTCACGGTCGAAGGCGATCCCGCCTGACAAATCGCGCCTAAGCTGCGGGCGACTCGCCCGCCGCGCGCCATGCAGGTGAACGATAGTTTGTGCGCGCCAGCGCACAACGACCGTCACGGGCCAGTCGTGGAAGCTGGTTGGACAAGGTCCCAGAGGTTGCCATAGAGGTCCTCGAAAACCGCCACCATGCCATAGGGCGCAGCTTTGGGTTCGCGGATGAAGCGCACGCCGGCGATCAACATAGCGTTGTAGTCACGCCAGAAATCGTCCGTCGCGAGGAAGAGAAAGACGCGGCCACCAGTCTGGTTCCCGATCGCTGCCGTCTGCGCCGGAGCAGAAGCGCGGGCCAGCAACAAAGTGGTGCCCGTCGAGCCGGGGGGAGCAAGAACGACCCATCTCTTGTCTTGCTCGGCTTGATACGTGTCCTCGACGAGCGTGAAACGGAGTTTGTCGCAGAAAAAGGCGATGGCCTCGTCGTAGTCTCGGACGACCAGGGCGACGTGTAGGAGCTGCTGGTGCACAGTGGCCCTTGGACTCTGGTCCCGATGGACCAAGCGTTAGTGAGAAGGCGCTAGCGCTTGCCCACGGCCAGCCAAGGCATGCCGCGGTAGGAATCCGCCACCACCCAAGCGCCGGCCGTCAACGTCCAAGAGTTGATGAACTCGGTCCATTGTGAGGCGTTGGCGCCTGCCACGATGATGGGTACCCACACCAGCAGCGTGAACAGGCCCAGCTGCAACGCCGAGAGCGTGGCGGCCAGCCGGGCATACACGCCGATGAGCACAGCCACGCCCGCCACGATGAAGGCACAGCCGGTGAAGATCGCCCACGTCAAGTGCCATGGCAGCCAGCCCGGCACCATCGAGACGGTTCTTTCGAGATACGTGAAATGGGCAACGCCGAAGGGGATCAAACCCAGGCCGTAAAGCACCCTCGCGATGCGCAGACCCTTGTCGCCGGTGGCGAAACTGAGGCGCTGACGGTCCCAGTCATCGGCGAACCACGTGTAGAGAACCCAAGCGGCCGCCGCCATCACCGCGGTGTCACCGCTGGCCCACCAAGCAACCGTGGCAGTAGGAGCGCGGAAGATGAGCGTCACCCTAAACAGCAGCAGCCAAACCAAGAGAGAGGTGAGCAGCATGCGGGATGCGATGACGGCTGCGCGCCGCCAGAGTAGGCCTATGCCGGACACCAGAGAGATGAACGCGCACACATAGGCTAGTGCCTCGCGCGCGGGAAGACCCTTGGGCACCCCCGACCATATCGGGGTGAAACTGCCTTGGATCAGGCCCAAGATCCCGAGGGCGACCATGGTCGCGGCAAAGACCGCATGGCTGAGTCTCGGCGGCGTGGCCGCCTGGCTGGTCTTCTCATCACCGAGATGAGGCAGCGGCACACAGCTCATTGCATGCTCGTCTGTTGCATCGCTACGGCGCGCCACCGCCTATCACGCCGCACAAACACGCGTGTGTATCGGATCTTTCCACCGAACGGAAAGCCGCGAAACGTGCCCGTGTTATCTGCGATTCCCTGCAGCACCGCCACGTCGCCGTAGATGCGCACCGACATGCTGTCATATCGTACGGCTGTCAGCCTGAGGGTCCCGCTGGCGATCTCGCGCATGTTGTCTGCTTTGGTCCGGAGCATACCGAGCCGCGAGATCTCAACGAAGTCATCCGCCACGAGCTGCGAGAGCGCAACCGTGTCCGCCTTCAACAGCGCCTGAGCGCGCTGGGATTCGAGCGCCCGGATCGAGTCTTCGAGGCTCGACGCCTGCGCGTCCAGACGCATTACCGGTGCCGTTACCGCAAGTGCGGCAAGAGCGACGACTGGCCTGCTCAGCATGTTGGCCTCACGTGCGTCTCAGGCGGCGCGTGCTCGTCTGCACGTCGCAAGTCAATCATGGTGGAAGTAGAAGCGGTTCCCGTCCACATCCGCGACAGTGAACTGCCGCAGGCCCCATGGCTTCTCTTCCAAAGGTTCTACGATATTGGCTCCTGAAGACTTCAACTCGCGGTACGAAGCATCAAGGTCTTCTGCAAACACCCAGTGCACCGCAGGTTCGAACGGTGCATGTCTCCTCCGAAAGAAGATCACAACGTTGCCCCGCGAGACAGCTCCGATCTGCTTGTCCGGATAGAGCCATCCGATCTCGAAGCCGAGAGCATCCCGATAATGCTGCTGCGCTCGCTCGACATCGGCGACAGGTAACTCTGGTACCGGCTGACTGATCGAGGACAAGAGTTCGTTCGCGCTCACAAGACTCTCCTGGCGTGGCCCTTGATGGCAAATTGTTGCGCCGCCTAACGGATCGCGCTTAAGGTGCGGCGGACGTCTCGAACCCTAGTCAACATAACGCTTCCTTTGAAAGTAGCGCCCTCAACTTCAAGCGCATGTTAGGCGGCGTCCGCTCAGTGCCGCGGCACCGGTCGGGTGATCATTTCGAGCCCCCGGACCCACTCAGACCGAGCCGGCCTATCGGGACGCGCTGCATGACGCGTGTTCAGCAGCACGCGTTCCGCTGTGGCGAAAGACACACCCAACATCACCGCCGCCCGGCGCGGACCGGCCTCCCAGACATTGCCTGTGATCGGTTCGGGCTCCGACGCTTGGTATTGAATACCGAACCGATGTGGTGCCGCGGCGATGTGGAACGTCAGAACGCGCTGTTGTGGTTCTGGCCTGATGTCGGAGCGACGCATGTGGCAGACGGGGAATGTCGAGCTATAGACCAATTTGCCGTCGAGGTGAAACTCGAGAATCAAGGAGTCACTGCTCGCGCAACCACCGAACCAATGCCAGACGAGCTGCTCTCGCGCAGACGCCGGAGCCTGGCCCGATACAGGACCGGGTATCATCGCCAATGCACAGACCGCTGCAACGAGGGGAGTCGCACACCCTCTGGCACGAAGCGCGCTCATTTCGTGTCGGACGCCAGGCCGCGCGACATCGTGTCCCACAACCTCCGAACACGCTAGAAGTTGGGCTCGTCTGCCGTAGGACCGTAAATGGCAGGGATTGCCGCACCAGTTAAGCGCAGGTACACGGTGAGCTGACCCCGATGATGCACGAGGTGGTTGAGCACCGTACGACGGTATACCGTGAACTTGGGGCTGGTCGTTACCGACCGGCCCGCCACCTTGAAAGTCCAGGGCTTCTTGAACTCCGCATCCGACGCCTTTGCGACCGCCGCGCGCGCCGCGGCGTAGCGAGCCGGCCCAAGGTCATCGACTTGGGGTGCGGTTTCCAGGACGCCTTGCCATCGGGGACTCGTTCGAGTAGCCGGCGCGTGGCGGCCATCTCTTCATCGAACTCCGGGAGGAGCAGCTCGGCGAGCGGCATTACGCCTTGATCGGTCGCTTGAAGAACAACCAGCCCACCTCTTTCGCAGTCGTCCCATTGAAGATCGCTGTGTGAACCGCGACGAGCTCCCAGCCCTCTCGCCCCAGCACGTTGAGCTTGGTCGTGTCTGTTTGGTCCCAGACCGTGCGGTATTCCCACTGCTGAACAGGTGCTTGTGCCACGGGTCGGGACGCGATCAGGATGCTGGCGGCCCCGGCGACTGCAACTATTGGCAAGAGGCTTCGCATGGCAGCGCTCCGAGTTGAAGACTGAATTGACTGGGAAGCATGATATAATGATACAGTGATTTCGTCCGGCGCTTCCAGGATCGCGTTGCCTTGCCGTAGACGTAGATGTCGCCGCCCGCTGGTCGCGCAGCCGCGCCACCTCCTTCAGAAGGTCGGCACCCCGGATGAGTGTTGTCGGCTTCCATGGCGTGTCGTCGGATCCGGAGCGGGTGTGTTGTCGGCTTCCATGGCGTGTCGTCGGATCCGGAGCGGGTGCCTGATACGACATACTTCTGGGCGCGGTTGATCCAGTCGGCGAACGGGCCCGGGCGGTCCGGCCAGACGGCGCCCGATCGATAAGTGCTCCGGCCCAGGAGCACGGCGCCGCTGCGCTCGGCGAACTGGTTTATGGCGGCCCAAACCTCCGAGTCGTTGTACGGCACCGACCAGCCACCATGACGGAAGCCGCCGATGGTGTCCTCGCCCAGGCCACCTGGCTTACTGGGCCCCTGCACGACGCCGTCAAGGCTGATGAACTCGTGGACCACCACTCGCATTTACCGCTCCTTCACCTGCGAGATCACGACCGGGCAAGCCATTAAACGGTGAATTCCAGCCAGCTGCAAGCGCATGTTAGGCGGCGCCGGCCAGCGGCCCCGTCACGAACGCCCGCTTGGTCAGTTCGTACACCACGCGCTCGCGCCCCTTGGCGTCCAGCCGGACCCCGATGTAGACCCCGCCAATCTTCTCCACGGCGCGCCGCGACCGGCGATTCTCGGGGCCGATGACGAAGACCACTCGCTCCACCGTCTTGAACGCGTGCTCCAGCATGAGACGCTTCATCTCGCCATTATACTTGCCACCCCAGCAGCGACGCGCCAA
>WNGE01014209.1_pt1 | contig 15527 bp, 16 predicted proteins | sample 5400651 | NCBI WGS metagenome assembly WNGE01 (sample SAMN13153370, study PRJNA577476) | soil metagenome | isolation source: 60 cm soil or saprolite under grassland replicate 2 | place: USA:California | collected 2016-06-15 | reverse complement strand
CGTCGACGTCGGGGTAGAGGTCGTTGTCGAACTCGAACGACCAGCCTCCCGGTGCGAGGCCGGGCCGTCGGATCGCCCAGTCTCCGGGGACGGTGACCTCCTCGCGGAGCAGCCAGGAGCCGGCGGCCTGCAGCCGCGGATCGTCGGCGGGAAGCCCTGCCGCACGGAGGGCGAGCACGGCGAGCGCGGTGTCCCAGATCGGGGACTGGCAGGCCTCGGGACGGAGGCGGTCGCCGTCGCGCACCATGAACCGCTCCCAGCCTGCGAGGCCGCGCGCGAAGGTCTCGTCCTCTGGGCCGTGCCCGAGCGCGGCGAGCATGATCAGCGACCACACCCAGGGCGGCTGGATCCCGCCCCAGGAGCCGTCGGCCTCCTGCCGCGCGCGCACCCAGTGCTCCGCGACGCTGATCGCACGCCTGCGAGTCCCCGAGAGCCGAGGCGTCCCGGTCGCCGCGGTCTTCCGGCCGCCGATCTCGCTGAGGTCGATCGCGCTCGGCCTGACGGGCCGCAGCGCCTCGACGACCGAGAGCGCGACCATCGTCTGCCGGGCCCAGCACGCGAAGTCGTAGACGGACAGTGGGCCGTTGGCGGGAAGCAGGATCAGCTCGACGGGCACGTGCGCCAGCCGCCGCCAGGGCCACTGGCCGATCAGCGCAAGGAACGCACGAGTGAAGATGCGCACCCGCGCAACACCGCCGCTGCGCCGGATGTAGTCGCGCGTCGCGTCGCCGGGGTCGACACCGGCGAGCTTCAGCGCCGTGTACGCCTCCACCGTTACCGACAGGTCCGCCGGGCCCTCGAACCAGATCGACCAGGTGCCGTCTGCGCGGCGGCGCGCGAGGAGCTCGTTCGCGAGCAACCGGTCCGTCTCCGCGTCGCGCAGGCCCAGGAAGTGGAGCAGGAACAGGTGCTGCGCGATCATCGTCGCGTTCGACTCGAGCTCGCCCTTCCACCACCCGTCGGGATGCTGGAGCGACAGCAGCCGCTCGGCGCCGCGCTCGACGGCGGTGTCCAGTCCGGTGAGCTCCTGAACGATCGTCACGCAACAACCTTAGTTGTCACATCGGACAACACTCGTGCTGCGGCACAGCCGGAACGAACCGCGCTCTCCATCGTCGCGGGCCAGCCGGTCGCGGTCCACGCGCCCGCGCGTGTGACGTTAGGGCGCGAGGTGAACGGGCCCGGCCGCCGTGAAGCCGTCCCCGGCCGGAGCGCGACGGTTGCCTGCGGCTCGCGGCTGACGCGTGACCAGACGACCTCCGCCGGACCGAGACGCTCGGTGAGCTGTGCGGCGATGTGGTCGACGAGCTCGCGGCCCCGGATCTCCATCAGCTCGGGCACGCCGCTCGACACTACCGTCAAGTACTGCCCCTCGTCCGGCGGATGGCCGGTGAGCGCGCCGCGGTCGAACACCCAATGCGCATCCGAGCCGAGCAGGGCAGCCAGCGGCGTGCGCAGGAGCGGCCGGTCGAAGAGGAGATGGACGCTGACGATCGGCGACGAGTCGAGAGCTGGCTCTGCATCGCCGAGCAGGCGCGCCGATTCGGCCGGCGGTGTCGCGACCACGATCGCATCGGCGTCGACGCCGTCGAGATCGTCGACGCGCACGCCGGTCTCGACGGTCGCGCCGCTCTCCTCCAGCGCCCGGAGCGCGGCGTCGCCGTGTATCCACCCGAGCGGCTTGACCGGCAGGACGAGCTCGCCTGCCCGACGGCCCGCCAGCAGAGCCGTCTGCACTGTGAAGAGGCCCATCGCCGCGCTCGCTTCGGAGCAGGGCAGGTTGAGCGCCGGCCGGATGAAGACGTCCCAGAACCGGTCGATCGCCACTTGCGACTGACCCTTGCTCAACAAAAGGTCGGCGAACGTCTCGTCGTCGTGGGCAGCAGGATCGAGCGCACGGAGCGCAAGCAGCTGCCAGACGAGCGGCCGTTCCCGCAGCGGCAGGTGCGCGTAACGAGCGAGCAGGATCGAGCCCGGAGAGATCCGAGCCCAGCGGCGGCGCTCGTCCACGACGGGCAGGCTCAGGCGCACGCGGCGGACGGAGCCCGACTCTCCGATCCGCTCGAGAAACGCGAGGTACTCGGTGAAGCAGCCGAGCGCGATGTGCTGGCCGTTGTCGGGTGGTGGCGCGGGATCGCCGTCGCGCTCCGGCAGGGTCTGCACGGCGCCGCCAAGGGTCGGGCGAGCCTCGAGCATCGTGACGTCATGTCCCGCGTCGAGCAGCTCGAGCGCAGCCGCGCAACCGGCGAGCCCGCCGCCGACGACGACCGCCTTCACCGCCGCAGCCCTTCGCCGACGATGCGCAGCTTCGTCAGAGCCGACAGGTGCGGTGGGCCGTCGAAGATGTCGAAGCCGCGCGCCTCGATCCGCTCGAGCGTCGCCCGGTAGAGCCCGGCGAATGTCGAGACGCAGAGGGCGCTGCGGCCGTCGAGCGAGTGCAGGAGCCCGAGGCCATCCTGAAGATGCACACGCGCGCGCTCGGCCTGGAAGGTGAGCAGCGCGCGCCACGCAGCGGTCGCACGACCCGTCGCGATGTCGTCCTCCGTCACGCCGAACGATCCGAGCTCGTCCTGGGGGAGGTAGACGCGACCGAGCTCCCAGTCTTCGCGGACGTCACGAATGATGTTGATCAGCTGCAGAGCGATCCCGAGCGTCTCGGCCCGCTCGACGTCGTCGGAGCCGTAGACAGCGACGCACGCAACCCCGACGGCGCCGGCGACCTTCGTGCAGTAACCGCGCAGCTCGTCGAAGTTCGCGTAGCGCGACTGGTCGAGATCCTGCAGGCCGCCGTCCACGAGTGTGTGCAGGGCACGGTCGGGAATGGGAAAACGGCTGCGCGCATCGGCGAGGGCAACCGACATCGCATCGCCTCCCGGCGAGGACAGCACTGCTCGCAGCTGCTCCAACTGCAGCCGCTTCTCGTCCACCGGGAGCTCGCCGTCTGCAACATCGTCGACGCTGCGGGCAAACGCGTAGATGGCAGCGATCGCCCGACGCTTCTCACGCGGCAGCACCATGATCCCGTAAGCGAAGTTGCGCGCTCGCCGACGGGTTAGACGCTCGACCTCCGCGTATGCCCACTCCGCCGTCATCGGACGAAGGCTGCCAGAGCGAGGCGGGTACGCGACGGACGCGGCCGCTGGGTGAACACGTCCCAGTGCGCGGACTCGAGCGCATCGAGCGCCGCGAGCCCGCCACGTGCGAAGAGGCCGACTGCCCGCCCCATCCGACCGCCGATCCGCTCCTGGAGCACTCGTCCGGGGGCGAGCAGGTCTCGAGCGCGCGCCGCCTCGTAACGGAGCAAATCGAGCAGCTCGGGACTCGGACGGTCGAGCACGGTCACACCGAACGTACGGCGGTCGTCGAGCGGCAGGTAGACACGGCCGAGCTCGAGATCGCGCGGCACGTCCTGGAGGAAGTTGACGAGCTGCAGCCCGGTGCAGACGTCGTCGCTCGCGGCGACCAGCTCGGGGTCGCCGTCCAGGCGGAGCAGGCCGAGCACGAGCCGGCCGACGGGGTCGGCCGAGTTGCGGCAGTACTCCTTCAGGTCGGCCCAGGTCTCGTACTCGGAGATGCGCTGGTCCATCCGGTTCGCCGCGATCAGCCGCAGGAACGGCTCTCGTGGCAGCGAGAACTCGTGGATGGTCGGCGCGAGCGCCTTCAGGACCGGCCATGAGGGCTCTCCGGAGTAACAGGCATCGAGCTCGCGCTCGAGCTCGGCGAGCGCGGCAAGCCGATCGCCGTCCACCTCGTCACCGAGGATGTCGACGAGGCGGGCGAAGCCGTAGACGGCGCGCAGGTGGGGCCGGAGGCGGCGCGGGAAGAGAACGGAGGCAACGGGGAAGTTCTCCGTCCGTGCTCGGCGGGCTACGACGGCCACGTCCATTCGTACACGATCCCCTGCCCGACCTAGGCTGGTCAACTGGTCACGTTTGCGCCGGGACCCTCACAGGTGCTTCAATCGACTGGCGCTGGCCTGCCAGGACCCTGCTGCGGGCGCCTCGTCAAGCCAATCCAGGAGGGCAGTTGACCGACGACCGGGGGAGCATCGCCGGGGACGGCCTACGCAGGCACCCTGTGCTCGGGTTGGACGCAGTGGGCGCGGCCCTCGTCATCCGCCTTGGCGGCGAGCTCGACCTCTACAACGCCGCCCAGGTTCGCGCTGCTCTCGTCGACGCCTATGCCCAGGCTCCGGAGCGGATCGTCGTCGACCTCGCCGAGGTCCAGTTCATCGACTCGACGGCGCTCGGCGTCCTGATCGAGACCCGCGCGAAACTGAACAATCGAGGCGGCCTTCTGCTCGCAGCGCCCGGCCTCGAGACGCGGCGCGCTCTGCAGATCTCCGGGCTCGACAAGCTCTTCATCGTGCACGACACGGTGCCGGAAGCGCTGGGCGCGAAGGTTTAGTTACCGGCAGGCGCCGTCGACGGCGCCTCTGACATTTCCTCGCGGCGGATCAGCGTGACCGACGCGATGAACGCCAGGACGCCGAATACGGCCAGGCCCCAGAAGGCCCAGCTGTAGCCGCCGGTCAAGGCGACCGGCAGCGACTTGCCCTCCAAGCGAAGCGTTTTGAAGTGACTCGTGAAAATCGTCGACGCAACTGCAGTGCCGACGGCCCCGCCGATCTGCTGTGACGTGTTGATGAGCCCGGAGGCCAATCCGGCCTCGCGCTCGACAACGCCGGCGAGCGCTGCGATCGAGACGGGGACGAACGCGAACGCGATCCCGACGCCGACCATCAGGTAGCCGGGCAGCAGGTGGGACACGTAACTCCCGTGCACCGGAATCTGCGTATACCAGATCATTGCGCCCGTGAGTAGCGCGAGGCCGATCGCGATGATCGGTTTCGGCCCGAATCTCGTCGTCAAGGCCTGCGCAACTCCCGCCGCCACGACTGCCGTGCCCGCGGTCGCGACGAAGGTGACGCCGGTCTTCAGAGCCGAGTAGCCGAGAACGTTCTGCACATAGAGGGTGAGCAGGAAGAAGTTGGCGAAGAGCACCGCGCCGAGGAGCGCGCCGACGACGTTTGCGCCCGCGACCGTTCGCACGCGGAAGATCTGGAAGGGCATCAGCGGGTCGGGGGCTCGACGCTCGTTGACGAGAAAGCCGACGAGCAACGCCCCCGAGGCCACGAGCAGGAGAATCGTCCGCGCCGTCGCCCAGCCCACGTCGGGCGCTCTCGAGATCGTGTAGACGAGCAACGCCAGGCCGCCGCTGACGAGCACCGCCCCGAGGGCGTCGTAGCGCCGTTCTGCGCCTTCGCGCCGGCTTTCCGGAACGATGCGCGCCGACCGGCACGTTGACGAAGAAGATCCATTCCCAGCCCAGGTACTTCGTCAGGACACCGCCGGCGAGCACGCCGACAGCCGCGCCGCTGCCGCCGAGCGCCCCCCAGATTCCGAGAGCCTTGTTTCGCTCCGAGCCCTCCTCGAAGCTCGTCATCACGATCGAGAGCGCGGCCGGCGTGATGATCGCGCCGCCGAGTCCCTGCACCGCGCGCGCCACGATCAGCATCGCCTCGGATTGCGCGAGCCCGCAGACGAGCGAGGCGATCGTGAAGAGCGCCACTCCGACCATGAACACCCCCCGCCGGCCGAGCAGGTCCGCGGCACGCCCGGCCAGGAGGAGGAAGCCGCCGAAGGCGATCGAGTACGCGGTGATGACCCACTGCAGGTTTTCCCGCGAGAAGTGGAGCGAGCGGCTGATCGACGGGAGCGCGACGTTCACGATCGAGACGTCGAGGATCGTCATGAAGAATGCCGTCGCGACGACGGCGAGGATCCGCCAGCGGTGCGGGTTCGAGGTCATGACACGTTTAGGCTAATCGGAGCGGAAGACGAACGGGGGAGCCAACTGCTCCCCCGTTCGCATTTTGGTCTAGATCTTGCCGAGCTTCCGCCACTTCGTGTAGATGTCCTTGAAGTCATGGTCGGCGGCGCTGACCGCATCAGCAGCGCTCAGCTTGCCCTGCGAGACCTGGGCGAACATCTTCGGGATCAGGAACTTGCCGAACACTTCGGAGAACGCGGCGTTCGTGTAGCCCGGATAGCCGGGGTTGACCGTGTACTTCTGCGCGATCGTCGTGAGGATCTGGTATTTGCCGCGCGGCTTGTGCGTGTCGGCCGCCGCCAGCTTCTGGATCTTCTTGTAGGGAAGCGCGCCCGGGAACGTCGGGAAGTTGTAGAACTTCGACGCCACGAACGCGTCCTTGTAGTTGATCTCGAGGTCGGCCATGAACTGCTTGGCCGCCGCGATGTTCTGCGCGAACTTCCAGATCGAGTAGGACCCCATCACGTGCTCGAGCCCGAGTCTCCGCACCGGGCCCTTGGGGATGGGATAGATGTAGAGCTGATCCGCGAACGGCAGGCCGAGGTCTTCGGGCGTTCTCGTCGCCGAGATGGCGTTCAGGATCATCGAGCCCTTGCCGGAATAGATGAAGTTGTTGTTCGAGGCCGGCGTCCACCCGAAGATCTCGTCGGTCTCACCGCTCTGGAAGATGTCGGCCATGAACTTCACGGCCTCGATCGTGTGCTTCGACTTGATCGTGACGCGGTGCTTCGCATCCTGGACGTACGCGCCGAAGCACATCATGAAGGCGATCAGCGCCATGTTCGAGTCGAGCTCGGCCGACTGACCGATGCCGATCGGATGGCCGGCGGCCTTCAGCTTCGGCGCCGCCTTGCGCACGTTGTCCCAGGTCGAGGGTGCGATGCCGACCCCGTTCCAGTAGTCGTGCCGCCAGACCACGGGGTCCGGGACGTAGTTGTCGGAGAAGGCAAACCACTTCTTCGTCTTCGGGTTGTACGTCGCCCGCTTGGCGAGGCGTCCGATCTTGCCGACCTTGTGCTGCACCTCCTGGACGATCTCCACGTGATTGATGACCTGGTCCTCGAACTGCGCCTGGGGCGAGAGGTTGAAGAACAGGTCATGCCCCGAGCCGGAAGCCGCCTCCGCCGCTGCCCGCGCCGGCAGGAGCGTGTTGAGAATGAGGTCGACCTTGACCTGGACATCGTTCTTCTGCCCCCAGTTCTTCGACCACACGTCCGTGAACCACTTGTCGTAGGCCGGAACGAAGTGCGCCCACTGGATGATCGTGAGGTCGCCCTTGAGCCAGCGGCCCTTGAACCGAAGCGGCCCATAGAACGCCTGGCCGAAGCCCGAGCCCGCCACGCCGATCGAGATGCCGGCCGCTCCGGCCCGGCGGATCAGCTCGCGACGGTCATACCTCCCTTCGCGCCGACTGGGATCGTCTGAGCTTGCCACTACCCCTCCTTTCTCGGCCCTACCGGAATGCTCCCCCGGTGAAGCCGGCGATGAACCTGTCGAGGAACGTGTTGTAGAGGAGCGCGAGCGGAATGCTCGGTATGAGCGAAGCGACCATGATCGCTCCCCATTGCGGCAGATCGCCGCGGATCAGATCCGTGTAGACACCCGTCGACAGCGTGCGATGAGTCGACGCAGAGATGAACGTGAACGCGTACACGAATTCGTTCACGACGAGCGAGAATGAAAAGATCACGACAGTCAAGATGCCCGGAACGGAGATAGGAAAAACGATGCGGACCAGCGTCCCGAGCCGTGACGCGCCGTCGATCAGTGCCGCGTCCTCGAGCTCCCGCGGAATCGTCTTGAAGAACCCCATCAACAGCCACGTGGCGAACGGGACGGTGAAGGAGGGATAGACCAGGACGAGCGACCAGATCGAACCACGCACGTGGAAGTGCAAGAAGCGACTTGTCTGCCGGTCGAGCTGCGTGATCACCGAGAACAGCGGCAGAAACAGGAGCGTGGGTGGGACGAGGTACGTCAGGAAGATGCCGACGCCGACGCTCTGGCCGAGCTTCCCCGAAAGCCGCGCGAGCGCATAACCCGCCGGCACCGCCAGCACGAGTGTGATCAACACGACGACGACGCCGACGATCACCGTGTTTCGCAGCCAGGTCGTGTACTGCGTCTCATTGAAGAGAAAACGGGCGTTGGAGAGCGTCGGCCCCTTGTGGAACCAGTACGGCGAATGGCTGAGGTCGTAGAAGTCGCGCTGCTGCTTGAACGCCGTGATCACCATCACGTAGAACGGAAAGGCGAGCACGATCGCGAACGGCCCGACGATCAGGTACGACAGCCCCCTCTCGCGGAACCCCCGCAGCATGGCGTCCATCGCTACGTCACCTCCGCGCGGCGCGCGAAGATCAGCATCCCGATCGCGACCACGGCCAGCACGGGTAAGAGGAACAGAGAGATCGCTGCGCCCGCGCCGAGCGAGCCGGACTCGATCCCGGTCTTGTACGCCCAGGTCGTGACCATCTCCGTGGCGTCGGAAGGTGGCGGACCGCCGTTGGTGAGGATGTAGACGACCGCCATGTCGGTCGCGGTGAAGACGATCCCGAACAGCAGGGCGACGGTCGCGATCGGCAGCTGCAAGGGCAGGGAGACCGACCAGAACTTCCGCAATCCCGTTGCGCCGTCGATCGCGGCGGCGTCGTCGACCTCCTTGGGAATCGAGGCGAGACCGGCGAGGAAGATCACCGTCGCGAAGGGGATGATCCGCCACGCGTGGACCGCGATCACGGAGCCCATCGCCAGCCTCGGCTGCGCAAGCCACTGAGGCGGCGACACCGTGCTCACGAGGTGCAGGTGTTGCAGCGTCCAGTTGATGATCGAGTAGGTCGTATCGAAGATCCACGTCCAGCCCATGAGGCTGAGCGGCAACGGCGCCGCCCACGGCAGGAGGATCAGGAAGCGGAGGAGCCACTTGCCGGGGAACTGCTTGAGCAGCGCATGAGCCAGCAGCCCTGCGACGACGAGCACGATGGCCTGCGAGATGACCGTGAACAGGAACGTGTGCCACACGGCGTCCTGGAAAGCCGGGTTCGTCCACTCGTGGCGAAAGTTGCCGAGGCCGATCCACTTGCCGTGCAGCGAGCCGCCGATGGCGTTCGTGAAGCTCAGATAGATGGCGAGCGCGAGCGGCCCACCGACCAGCGCGAGGATGAAGACGACCGCCGGTGAGATGAGCACGGACGCAAGGACGCTCGGGCGCTCCAGAACATTCGTCCAGCGCCTCCCCCGCGGCCGTGAAGCGGCGAGTGCCTCCACCCGGCGGCGATCCTAATACGAAAGGATGGATTTTGCGTCGAATGTTGCGAGGCCTAGAACCGGCGTTAGACGCCTTAGTAAAGTTCGAACCGATCCGCGCATGGCCGAGATCACACTCGACAAGCTGACGAAGGTCTACGGCGACGGGACCCGGGCGGTCTCGGAGCTCGATCTCGAGGTCGAGGACGGGGAGTTCGTCGTCCTCGTCGGGCCGAGCGGCTGCGGAAAGACGAGCGCCCTGCGGATGGTGGCGGGGCTCGAGCCGATCACTGCTGGGCAGGTCGTGATCGGGGGCGAGGTCGTGAACAACCTGCCGCCGAAAGATCGCGACATCGCCATGATCTTCCAGAACTACGCGCTCTACCCGCACATGAGCGCGTTCGACAACATGGCGTTCGGGCTCAAGCTCCGCGGCATGAAGAAGGAGCGCCGCGGCGAGCGGGTGACTGGCGCCGCGAAGACACTCGGCCTCAACGAGGTGCTTCCGAAGAAGCCCCGGACGCTTTCCGGCGGCCAGCGGCAGCGCGTGGCGATGGGGCGCGCGATCGTGCGGGAGCCCCGCGCGTTCCTGATGGACGAGCCTCTCTCCAACCTCGACGCGAAGTTGCGCGTCGAGATGCGTGCCGAGATCGCGAGGCTGCAGCGCGAGCTGAACGTGACGACGATCTACGTGACGCACGACCAGGTCGAGGCGATGACGCTCGGCGATCGCGTTGCGATCATGCGCGACGGTCTGTTGCAGCAGGTGGCGAAGCCGCAGGAGCTCTACGACGGGCCGCGCAACCTCTTCGTCGCCGAGTTCATCGGCTCGCCGGCGATGAATCTCATCGGTGTCGACCTGGAGCGCTCGAACGTCGGCTTCATGGCGAAATTCGCGGGCGCGGACCATGCGCTCGAGGTGGACGATCGGGTGCTGGGCCGCCGTCCCGCCCTGATGCACTTCGAGGGCAAGCGGATCATCCTCGGCGTCCGTCCGGAGGACATCGAGGACGCGGAGTTCGCCGGCGGCGCGCCGGAGGACCGGCGACTGTCAGCGACGGTGGACATCCGGGAGGACATGGGCTCTGAGGTGTTCATCCACTTCGATGTCGGCGGCAGGGCGGTGCGCGGCGCGGACGTCAAGGCGGCCGTCGGCGAAGAGGCTGCGGAGGTGGCGCAGTTCAAGGGGAACGTCTGGGTCGCGCGGGTCGACCGGGATACCGGGGCACAGGAGCAGAAAAACACAGAGCTCGTGGTGGACACGACACGGCTCCACTTCTTCGACCCGGAGAGCGGCGAAGCGATCTACTGAGGCGTCGAGCCGCGGTGAATCAGGACGGGACAAGCGGCGTGCCGTGCGCACTCGAGGCTGACCGAGCCGAGGAACAAGCCGCTCAGTCCGTGACCATGGGAGCCGACGACGAGCAGGTCGGCGTCGCGGGCCGCGTCGAGCAAAGCCCTTGCGGGTTCGTCTTCGACGGCAATCGGCGCGACGTTCACCGTCACGGCGTTGCCCACGACCTCGTCGACGACCTCCGTGACGAACCGCAGAGCGCCGTCGTGAAACTCGGTGACGAGCCCGGGTAAGTCGATCGGCACAGCGAGGGCCGCATCGGCCCCCGGCATCGGCTCTTCATATGCGTGTAGCGCGATCACCTCTGCGCCGCGAACGCGCGCGTCCTCGACCGCCCAGCGAAGGGCGTTCTTCGATCCCTCCGAGCCATCTATGCCGACGACGATCTTCTCCATCACGGGTGATACTGCTGGTCGAGCGACTGGACCGTGTCGTTCCTGATGCTGATCCAGAACCCGGTCGAGATCGGCTCGAAGAGGGGCTTCGGAAACGGATCGCTGCCGTTGGCGAGTTGGGCGAGCTGATCCACCGTGATCGGGCTTCCGTTCACACCCTCTTTCAGCACGGTCACGTGCGCGCTCGGCGAAACGATGAAGGTGTACGCGCGCGTGCTCTCGTTGACGATGTAGTTGTCGTTCGGAACGTCACTCGAGCCTGTGTCCTCGAGGGCCGCCTGGTTCGCCGTCTTGCCCGTGAGCAGCCACGCTGGATCGAAGCGCAGCTCGAAGGTCGCACCCTTGCGCTTGAGCGACCTGATGTACCCGTACTCGACCACCTCGCGGGGCGGACCGACGCCGCTCTTCGCCGTTTCGGAAACGGTGACGGTCTTCGTAACGGTCTTCGTGCTCCCGCATCCCGTTGTGACTGACAAAGCGTTGACGGCGGCAAGACCGAGCAGAAGAAGGCCGGTCTGCTTCACAGCGTCAGTCTAAGCCGACGCCGGGCTCGAAGCGGAACATCGCGGTGGCCCGGGTGAGCCACCGCGATGGAGGTGCTAGGAGGCGACTCTCGAGCCGACTCTTCGAAGCCCGAGCCCGGCTGCGAGCATCGCTGAGCCGAGCAGGGCAAGAGCCCAGGCGGGGAACCCGGTGAAGGGCAGCTCTCCGGCCTTGTTGGCAGCCGGTGAGACGCGACTCACCCGTGCGCTCTTCACCTGCTGCGCCGGCGCCTGCTGGAGCTCCGGCGTGCTGACCGGTGGAGCCGACACCGAGGAAGGCTCCGACCCGCCGGACGAGCTCGCCGGTGAGCCGCCGTTGCCAGGAGCGTTCCCGGACGAACCTGGATTCGTGGTCGTCCCCGGTGTGGTGGTGGTCGTCCCCGGCGCGGTGGTGGTCGTCTCGGACGTTGTCGTAGTCTCGTTCGTGGTCGTGGTCTCGGTTGTAGGCGTGGTCTCCGTCGTGGTCGTGTCGGCTTGATTGCAGTGGTCCTCGTTGCCCTTGGCGTTCCCGTGATCCTCGCAGTCCTTCCCGTTCTGGTTTGGATCGGGGCGGCAGTCAGTTGCGGAGTTCCCGTGCGTGCAGTCGTCGCCCGGGGATCCGGGAACTGTCGTAGAAGGATCATTCCCGTTTCCGTTGCCGTTTCCGTTGCCGGAATCGGCGAGGGCGGCTGACACACCGACACCGGCGATCAGCAGGCCCGCCATCGCTACGACCTTCGCGGCCTTCAGCGTCCATCCAGTCATGCAAGTCCTCTCGTTTCCGTGGTTGGGGCGAGCCACCGGACGCCTGCCCACAGCAAGCCCGGAAGCGTTCCCCCTCTGACTCATGGTGGGAAAGGTCAATCGGCGGGCGCGCCACGAAGGTCCTGATGTGACTGGACCTAGAGGGTGTGGTGTGGTCGATCACCGCGCCAATTGCCCAGCCACAGTCGCATTCGCCGGGCGAATGGAAGCCCATTTTTGGCCGGTTGTGGCGCGATGCCGCCCTGCTTCGGGCCTCTATCATCCCCTGGACCCCTCTGCCGCGCGGATGCCGCGGTTCCCCAGACAGGGCCGCACCCCGGCGCATATCGCCGTGCCGCGCTCCCGGCACTCGAGCGTAGTTTCTTGGCAGGGCAAGCTCGCGCTACGCGATGCGCTAAAGGCGGTCGAGCTACGGGTCGTCGAACTCGACCGGCGGAGCTCGTGAACGTAAACACGAAGGCCGACCTGCGGATGCTTCAGCGCGCCCACGCGTAGTCCGGCTACGGGAGCGTTTAGGCCGTTCGGATTACTACGACGCCGATCGACTTGCCAACGCGCTCACAAGACATCTGCTGTGACGCGAAACCGGCTTGGAAAGGGAAGCCGACGCCCGGACTCGAACCGGGGACCCCTTCATTACGAGCAATGGCAGGCAGCAATTTCCGTTGCAGCCATCCCGGATGAAAAGTTCACATTTGGACGGCTTTCGCGAGAGTGCGAGAGCCTGAGAGTCCGGAGCGATCTGGGCACGTGTGAGACGTGCCACAGCAGAAGGACCTACCGGGGACCTCAGGCCGTCTTCTCGGCTGAGCTCTCGCGTCCCCTGGCGATCCCCACGGTGGTCTCGGGATCGATCCGACCGCCGCCACGGAACTCGGCGATCGCGTGTGCGTAGGTCGAGGTCAGAACCGCGATCGTATGCCCCATCTGCAGTGCAACCTCCGGGAGCGATTCGCCGCTCGCGAGAAGCAAGCTCTTCGAGCAGGTCCTGCTTGAGGCTCGGGAGCAGACGCACGGAACGATCCTTCTCGTTCTTTGTGGACTTGACGACGCCGTGTGCAACGGCCTTGTCGACGCGGATCGTCCTGTCGCTGATGTCGCCCCAACGAAGCGCGAGAGCTTCGCCCGGACGTAGGCCTGACAGGGAGAGCACCGATACGAGCGTCCGATCCCTGTGGCTCATCTTCGAGCGGATCTTCTCGACCTCCGACGGTGACAGGACGATCTTCCGTTTCCTCGTCACCTTGGGACGCTCGACGTGCTCGCAGGGATTGCGATCGATGTAACCCCAGACGATCGCCCGGTTCATCATCGCGGAAAGCATCCCCAACGCTTTGCACGCGGACGTGGCTCCGACGCCCTTCCTGATCATCTTCGGTCCGAGCGCTTCGACCGTCGCTGGCGTGATCTCGTGGACGGGAGCGTGACCGAGCTCCTTGTCGAGGTGCTTCCACATAGCGGCGTAGCCGTCCATGGTGTTCTTCTCCCGCCCCTTGTCTTTGAGGAACGCGATGTAGCGCTCGTGGAGCTGGCTGAGGGTGATGCGCTCGGGGATGATCACGAGACCCCCCATGGCCTTGCGACGACGGACTTCCGCCTCGAACTTCTCTGCATCCCTTCGTCGGTCGAACGTGCGTCCTCGCTTCTTCCCGCCCTCGTTCCACCGGACGTAGTACCTCCCGGTGTGGAGCTTCTGGATCGACAACGGTGCCTCCCTGATTGTGTTGCCTGGATAAGCAACATCCTAATCCTGATAGGTCGCTGCGGGAATGGCAAAAGCACCACTCTTTGGAGTTGCGGCTAAGAGACAGACGCCCGCACTGCGGACGTACTATTGAAAGACGATCCCTACAACGTCCTCGATGAACGCGCTCACTTTCTTAGGCCCTGGGCTGTACTCCGTGGGGTGGCCGCAACTATTCCGGAGGTCGAGTGCCGAGACAAGGATGCCCTTCTCTGTCTTGTCGAGGATTCCAATCTCCGGTGCTGCGTCGAGGAATGTTCGGTCCTTGATCCAAGCGAAATCGTTCATCGTCTTGATCGCACGCGCTTTCTTATCCTGTTTCTGGATAGCGGCTGTGACAACGGCGTCGCCTTTCGAGAGGGCGTCCTCATGAAGCGTGCGGATTGCTCCAGTCCAGAGGAAGACGACGCAGGCACGAAGAGCCCCAAAACGCAGACAGGTGACTGCCTCCTCAACGTATCCCCGGACACCATCGTCGGAAATCTCGCTGATGAGTGCAGAAAGCGTTGTGACGTCGTGCTCGACTTCGGGTTCAGCTAGAGGAAGGTCGAGCAACTCCCGGACGAACGTGTCGCCCATATCTGTGAGAGCGAACAGGAGTGCACCATTCTCCTTGCCGCCGGGGCTGTGAACGTACGGTGCCCCCCGCTTGTTGATCACGTCATTGACGTTGATGGCCTTCGTCTTCGGCAGCTTCGTCGTACCCAGCGCGGTCTTTATCTCTGGGGCCGTGACGTGTTCGCGATCCTTGTATCGCTTCAAGTAGTACATCGTCGCGAGCACGAGCTCTATCTGCTTCGCCCCCTTGAGAGGGTGAAGGAACTCGACCAGGGTCATGAATCCTCAGGCGGTGGAGGCGGCTTCCTTCCTTTCGTGACCTGGTATTCCGTTTGGAAGAACAGCTCGCCGTGGGGTCGTGTTGGCGTGAACGTTCCACGTGCCGCCGGCCGGAAGACGTCCTTTCCATTGCTCTTCATCCCTCGCAGCGTATTGTCGGGCCGGTTAGGAATCGTGACGCCGATTTCCTGCGCAATCCCCTCCACGTCGCTCCCGCCGATTGGTGCTGAGCCGTATTCACTGAACCACCATGCTGCGATCGCCTTTACGGCGTTGGCTGGCTTGGCTACGTCCTGTGAGCGGACAAAGGTCTCCACGTTCGTGCTGTCAATGGGCTCAGCCGAATCGGCGTCTCCGCCCTCATCCCCTCCAGCCGCATCAATCTGAACCCGAGCAGCGGCTTGGCCGTCGATGTACGGCCTGAGGATTCGAAAGGCCTCCACTCGGATGGCTTCGTCGAGCTCTCCAATGACGGCATTTACCTTCCTCAGGCGCTCGACGCGTTCATCGAAAGCCTGATCGTCCATCTCGCCACCAAGCCTAACGACTCCACAGGACGAGCACATCTGTCAAATCGGACATGGCCGAAAGAGCATCTAGCGCCCCCGGAAGCCCGTGCCGTACGCTCGCCGCGGGGCCGGGATGTGGGAAGCGACCTAGGCGTTCGGCTCGCCGCTCGGCCCTTACGATCCTTCGAGTTCCGCGAGCGACTCCTGGAGAGAGGTGAGACGCTCGGAGCGTTCGAGCGGCTGTTCGTAGACGAGCCTCAGGAGCTCGACGAAGGTGATCTTCACGTTTCGGAGCAGCTTCTCGTTCAGTGCGGCTTGTCTCGA
>WNGE01005486.1_pt1 | contig 15530 bp, 12 predicted proteins | sample 5400651 | NCBI WGS metagenome assembly WNGE01 (sample SAMN13153370, study PRJNA577476) | soil metagenome | isolation source: 60 cm soil or saprolite under grassland replicate 2 | place: USA:California | collected 2016-06-15 | reverse complement strand
GCCAGGCGTCGGCCCAGCGGGCGGCGATGTCATTGACGGCGGCGTCCCCGAGGTCGCGCAGCACGGTCTGCTGGGTCGGCGCGGTCGAGGCGATCGCCTTGCGCGCCCGTTGCAGCGCACTGTTGACCGCGGCCGTTGACGTATCAAGCTGCTCGGCCACCTCGGCCGCAGAGAAGCCGAGCACATCGCGCAGGATCAGCGCCGCCCGCTGGGTCGCCGACAGGTGCTGCAACGCCGCGACGTACGCGAGTTCGACGCTCTCGCGGGCAAGGTAGTGCGTCTCGGGCGAGACGTCGGGGTAGGGCTCGAGCCAGCTGATTTCGGCCGCAGGGGTGCCAGCCGCGACGCCGGCGGGCAGCTCACGCCGATGGCGCTGCTCGATGGCGGTGAGGCACCGGTTAGTCGCGATCTTGTAGAGCCATGCGCGGACGAAACCGCGCTCGTCGAGGCTGCCGACGCTGCGCCACGCGCGCGCGAGCGAGTCCTGCACCGCGTCCTCGGCGTCGTGCAGGGAGCCGAGCATCCGGTAGCAGTGGGCCTGCAGCTCGCCGCGGTACGGCGCTACCAGCTGCTCGAAGGCGCGGGCGTCGCCGGAGCGCGCGGCATCGATCAGCGCGGCGGGCGCGGTCATGGGCCGACCTTACCGGTCGCGATGAATCCGCGCCCTGGCCCGGGTTCCACGGGTGAGAACTCAGACGAGGAGGAACCGGCATGACCGACGAATAGCAGCGAACAGACACGTCGATACAGGATCCGACTAGGAAAAGTGAGGCGACCGATGGCGGCCCGCAATGGCAGTGCTAAGTGGACAGGCGATTTGAAGACGGGCTCGGGTGAGCTGACGGTTGGTGAGGGCGCATGGACCAGCGCCTACTCGGGCCGGTCCCGCTTCGCTGATGTCTTGCCCGGGTTCGAGGACAGCGAAGGAACCAATCCTGAGGAGCTGCTCGCCGCTGCGCACGCCGCCTGCTTCTCGATGGCGCTCAGCCTCGGACTCAGCGACGCCGGACATACACCCTCCTCCATCTCAACGACCGCTCGCATCCACCTGCGCGTCGTTGGCGGTGCGCCGACGATCCAGCAGATCGATCTCAACACCGAGGCAGATGTGCCTGGATTGGACCAGGAAGAGTTTCAGGACCACGCACAGCGGGCGAAGACGAGCTGCATCATCTCTCGCGCGCTCGGCGGCGTGGGGCAGATCAACCTGTCTGCCACGCTCGCTTCGTGAACCAAGCCGGACGGCCCAGACGCGACCGAAGGAGACGCCATGCAGATCCGCTTTCCGGGCGAATCAGCCGAATACCGGACGGCCCGCGATCGCCTGCTCGAGCGCGAGATCGAGCTCCGCCGCGCGATGGAGGCGGTGGCCGCCGCCAGGCGCGCGCTACCGCCCGGTGGAGCCGTGCCCGAGGACTACGTCTTTGAGGCCGCAGGTCCAGGCGGCAAAGCCATCCAGATGCGCCTCCCGGAGCTCTTCGTGCCTGGCAACGATTCGCTCGTCATCTACAACTTCATGTTCCCGCGGGGCTACAAGGGACCGCGTCCGGGCCCAGCCAGCGGTGAAACGGCACTCTTGCCACTAGAGGAAGGCCCGTGCCCGTCCTGCGTCGCGCTGCTGGATCAGCTCGACGGCGCCGCAGGGCATGTCAGCCAGCGGCTCAACCTTGCCGTCGTCGCGAAGACCTCCCTGGCGCGCCTGCTCACCTTCGGAAAGGAGCGGGGCTGGCGGCACCTACGACTGCTCTCCTCGGCCGGCAACACGTATAACCGCGACTACCTCGGTGAGGACGGGGAGGGATGGCAGATGCCGATGCTCAACGTCTTTCACCGCGAGGGCGAGATGATCCGTCATTTCTGGGGGGCGGAGCTCACCTACGCCCCAGCCGACCCAGGACAGGACCACCGAAGCGTCGGCACCCTCGAGCCGCTGTGGAATCTGTTCGACCTGACGCGGGAGGGCCGGCCGATGGACTGGGACGAGCAACTGAGCTACCCGTGACAACGCGCCGAGATGGAAGGACGGAGATGACTGTGCTTGCGGAAAGCAACGTCGCGTCAAGGATTCCGGCCCAAGATCTCAGGCGGGCCAGATCGTTTTATGCCGAGAAGCTGGGTCTTGAGCCCGTCGAGGAGCGGCCTGGCGGGCTTCGTTACCGGTGTGGTAATGGCGAGTTCGCGCTCTTCGAATCCGCCGGGGCCGCTGCTGGAGATCACACGCAGATGGCGTGGGAGGTCGACGACCTCCAGGAGGCAATCGCGGAGCTTCGCGAACGCGGCGTGATCTTCGAGGAATACGGCGTGCCGGGACTCGAGACGGTCAACGGGATTGCCGAGGTCGAAGGGAACTATCCCAGCAAGGGGGGCGTCGGGGAGAAGGCCGCCTGGTTCAAGGACAGCGAGGGCAACCTACTTGCCATCGGTCAAGCCGTGACCCGAAGTACTCCGCGGCCTGCGGCCAGCCAGGAGCATTCTGGAGGCCGACTCCGAAGACGCAAGCGGAGACCGTAATACGCCAGATTCCCCGGATCTGCGCGGCTCAACGCACGAGCGCCCCGGGTCCACTGAGCGAGCAGAACGGCGGATCTAGCGCCTCCGCACCTCTAGCGCCCAGTCACGTTCCGTGACGGGGCCGGTCGGCGGCTTAGAGTCGCTGACTGGGTCAGGCGTCAGATGATGCGGCTGTGCTGGGTTTCATCGCATCGCTGCCGCCGGGTAAGCGCCAGCCCAACCTGATACAGCGATCTGCTCGGACACCTGGCCACAGTAGACCGGCAGATCATCCATTTCGCCGGGCAGAAGACCGAAAGCTCAACCCCCCGGGCCTGGTCCAGTCCCGCGCCTTCAATCTGCTCGGATCAGCCATCCCGGTCATGATCACGTGGCCAGGAGCCATCCCAGGCAACTACCGCCTCTGCGCAGGTAATCTCCAAATCGATCCTGGAAGAACAACTCAAGCCCGGCGTAATCGATGGCAGCGATGGTGCGGAAGTGGATGCGGGCGTGAAGAGGACATGGTCGCGGACGGCCTCGGTGGCGGCGACGAGGAGGATGTAGCCGCGTGTGACGGTGACGGCACCAGCACAGGCAGCGGGGCGCTGGTTCCGGGCTGACTAGCGGCAGGCGACACGCTAGGAGACACTCATGCAAGCTCGGGATTCGTCCGGTGCGCTCAGGGAGGTTGGGTTGCCCGCCCGGGTTGAGCGTAAGGCGTGTCCGGCGCTGTGAAGCGGCTGGAGTGGTCGCCGCTGGCCCGTGGCAGTGGCCAGGCGGTAAGACTGGAGCTGGCGGGCATTGATCTACAGGGCCGGAGGTGATGATGCGCCGGCGCTTCAGCCTGGACATCCCCGAGACGCTCGAGGATGCCTGCGATCCGGCGATGATGGCCGTCATCGTCTACGAGATGCAGGCCGGTGTGGTACGCCAGCTGCCGGACGGCGGGGCCCAGACGGCGGAGCGGGTGTCCCGGGTGCTTACCGCGGCGCGGGCCGGCGGTTACCCGGTGTTCTTCACCCGGCACATGTCCCTTCCCGCCAGGCTGATGGGTGCGGCGCAGCTGCGTACCGCGATGGCCTGGCAGCACGTGGATGATCCGGAGAAGGTCCAGTCGTGGTTCCTCCGCGATACGCCCGGCTTCCAGATCGTCCCGGAGCTGTCTCCCCGCGGCGATGAGGCTGTCTTCGACAAGCTCGCCATGTCGGCCTTCGCCGGCACGCCTTTGGAGATGGCGCTGCGAGACCTCGGCATCCGGGCCTTCGCGATCGCGGGCGTCGCCTTGGAGATCGGCATCGGGCCGACCGTCTGGCACGCCGTGGACCTCGGATTCATCCCTGTCGTCGTGACTGACGCGTGCGGCGGCCGGGACCGCCCGGCCATGCAGCGCGTGCTTGACGACATCCGGTTCGCCGGGGACGCGCTGCTCACCGACATCGCGACCATCACCCCGCTGCTGTCCAGCCCTCCGGCCCGGTGAAGGCAGTCCCTTGACTCGGTTCCGCCGGCCATTGTCATCGGTCAAGAGTCAAAGCGCGGACAAGGCGCGACCGAATCGGTCAGGTGCGGTACAAGCAGTCATAGCCCACCGGGTAAGGGCGACAGCCGTCACGTCATGTCAGCCCTCAAGCCGGACAGCTCGATGGGAAATCCCCCGCCGGCTATGAGCAGGTGATGATTGCGCCGACTGGATCGCTGACCGCATGCAGATCGCCCGGTTCTGGCGTTCCCGGCGCTGTCTCCGCGTATCGTTGCGCCCGTGCCAGCCGTCGATGACTACTTCAGCAGCCTCGACGCGTCCGCGCGGGCCGCTTTTGAGCACATCCGCGACCTGGTGATGGAGATGGCGCCCGAGGCAGAGCAGGGCACGAGCTACGGGATGGCCGCGCTCAGGTACAACCAGAAGCCATTGCTCGCTTTCCGGGCTGCCAGGCAGCATCTGAGCATCCTCCCGTTCAGTTCCCTGGTCGTGGACGCGGTGCGCGACCAGCTCACGGCCTTCGAGCTGTCCAAGGGAACGATCCGGTTCACTGCCGCGTCGCCGCTGCCGGACAAGGTCGTGCGTGACATCGTCAGATACCGGATCCAGGAGATCACCGGTCGCGCCCGCTGAGATTGAACGGCCATGAACACGGCCGAGATGGCACCCATATCAGGCGATTCCGTGCGCACAATCGGCGTGGTACAGATCAGCCGGACCCTGTAACGGAGTGTGACGGTCGAAGGCGCGCTCCGAGAAGCTCGACACGCGCTTATCGCCGACTCGGCGCGAGCTGGTGGCTACGTCTTCTAGGCGGATTGGGGGCGCAGATGAACCGATTCGGAACGCCTGGTTTGGCAGCCAGGCTGGGCCGCGCAGGACCGTGCCATCCTCCGCGCGCTCCAGCATGAAGCCGGGCTGGGTCCGGCGCCAGCGGGGAGGATGGGCAGGAGCGGGGGCTGACAACACCAGGTGACGACAGCCTGGCCCGTCACCGCGTGCCGGGTGCTGTGGGCTGTGGCCCGATGGGGTCGCGGTGTGGCTGATGCGCTGCTGGGGTTGCGCCGGAGGTGAGCTGCTCCCGGAGAATGAATTTCTGGACCTTGCCGGAGGCGGTGAGAGGGAAGGCGTCCACGAAGACCCAGTGCCGCGGTGTCTTGGCGGCGGCCAGGTGGGCGCGGCAGTAGGACGCCAGCTCGTCCTGTGTTACGGGGCTGCCCGGGGCGGGCCTGACAAACGCCGCGACCTGCTCGCCCCAGTAGTCGTCGGGCACCCCGACGACGGCCACGTCCGCGACCCCGGGGTGGGTGTGCAGGAGTTGCTCGATCTCCCGGGGGTAGATGTTCTCGCCCCCGCGGATGATCATCTCTTTGAGGCGGCCTTCGATGCGGCAGTAGCCGCGCTCATCCATGCAGCCCAGGTCGCCGGTGTGCAGCCAGCCCGCCGTATCGACTGCCTCGGCGGTGGCAGCAGGGTCGGCGAAGTATCCCTTCATCACGTGGTAGCCGCGGGTGAGGATCTCACCGACCGAGCCGGCCGGCAGCGTCTCGCCGGTGGCTGGGTCGGTGATCTGGACCTCCACCTGGGGATGGGGGCGCCCCAGCGTCTCAGCACGGTCGGCGGGGGAGTCGCCGGGCCGGGTCTGGGTGATGCACGAGGCCTCGGTCTGCCCGTACTGGATGGACAACGGCACGCCCGCCGCGGATTCGATGCGGCGGACCAGGGCGGGCGGGACGGTAGCGCCCCCGGCGAAGGCGGACCGGACCTGGGACAGGTCCCGGCCGGGAAAGTCAGGATGGTCGAGCTGTGCCAGCAACATGGTGGGCACCCCGGCGAGCGTGGTGGCGCGCTCGGACTCGATCAGGTGCAGCACCAGGCCGGGGTCGAAACCCGGGGCCAGGACCTGGGTGAACCGGCCCTGCACCGGGCCCAGCGTGAACAGCACGCACCCCGCGGTGTGGAACAGGGGCATCGGGTTGACCCACACATCCCCCGGGCCGGCCTGCAGGATCTCCGCGCAGAACCGGGCGTTGTTGGTGATTCCCCGGTGCCGCAAGATTGCGCCCTTGGGCAGGCCGGTTGTCCCGGAGGTGTACTGGATCTGCGCGTCATCATCCGGCCGGACATCCGGCAGGCGCTCGGCCGGCGACCCCGAGCGCACGAAGCTGTCCCAGTCCGCGAGCGAGATCACCTCGCGCAGGCCGAGCAGCTGGCCGCGGACCTGCGCCAGCACCTCGGGCAGGTCCGCGCCGCGGTAGGCCGGCGCCAGCACCACCCCGTGCGCGCGCGACTGGCCGAGCACATGCGCCGCCTCGCCTGCGCGCAGCGCCGGGTTGACGGTCACCAGAGTCAGGCCGGCCAACGCGGCCCCGAACTCTATAAGCAGCCACTCCGGCGAGTTGGGCGCCCACACCGCGACCCGCTCACCGGGGGCGAACCGGCCCAGCAGGGCGCGGGCGGCACCCTCTGAGGCCGCCAGCAGGTCGGCGTAGCTCCAGCGGCGCCGCCCGCCGGGGCCGGGCGTGCCCTCCACCAGCGCGATGGTGCCCGCGGCCTGCTCGGCCGCCTCCCGCAAGACCCCGCCGACGGTGGTCTCCAGCACCGGCCGGGACGAGTCAGCCGGCTGATAGGAGGCGGAGGAAGTGATCCCGGACATGGCGTCCCCCTTTGCGGTCCCGGCGGCCTGCCAGCCACCCGCGTCGCCACGGTGATGAGCCGGAAACGGCTAGACTTACGCAGGCATCCTGCATAATATGCGCAGGATGCCTGCGAAATGTCAAGGGGGCCGGAGATGCCACCACAGCCGGGACCGCTTCCGACCCTCGTCAGCGTGTTGCGCACGGCGGCCGCGCTGATGATCGACGAGCTGATCGCCAGGCTGCACGCCGCCGGGTACACCGACGTGACCCCGGCCCATCACGGGGTCTTCGAGAACCTGGACCCGGGCGGCACCCGCCTGACCGAGCTCGCGGCCCGCGCCGGCATCACGCACCAGTCCATGAGCGAGCTCGTCTCGGTGCTCGAACGACGCGGCTACCTGCAGCGCCGGGCCGACCCGGCCGATGGGCGCGCCCGGATCGTGTGCCTCACCGGCAAAGGCAGGCAGATGCTCCGCCAGGCCCTGAAGGAGGGGGCGGTGATCGAGGCGGACTGGAACCAGCGCCTGGCCGACGCAGGCCTGCAGGGCCCGGTCTTCGAGTCATTCCGCAAGGCCGTCACCGCCCACCCGGGCCTCCCAGACGCGGCCAGGCAGCCAGCCCCGCCTGCAGCCAGCGAGACCTGACCCGGGCCGGCCAGCAGCCCAAGCCAACGGCAAGAGCAGGTCATCCACAGGCTGGGAGCACGAGGCTGGCTGCCGTGCCGACAGCACGCTTGCAGTAGGCCCTGTTCACGACCGGGCTTGCGGCTCCGCCCCAGCTCTGTGCCCGAGGCGACGTCTGCCGCGACGGGCCGCCACCAGGCGAGCGCGCCCCGAACATCAGATCTGGCGCTTGCCGGAGTCACCGTCACGAATCCATCGGCCGCGCAGATCAGGCGGCTCTTCGCGCGTCCGCCACGGGAGTGGCCGACTACGCTCTGCGATCGTTATCGGGCTGGGGTGCGCGGCCGCATCAACCGCGGGAGTGCCCGCGGCGCCCCAGGTGATTGTCAACCAGCCAGGAGGACTTGCACTCCTGCCCTCGCCGCGCTCGTGGCGACGCACCTCATCGCGGCAGAACCGGACGTTCGCCGCGCCCCTCCGTGCTGCATAGTTATCGGCGTTGCTAGATCGCGGGGACTACGACTTATTGGTCGGCAGATGCACGGCGCATCCTTGACTGCGCACGCGTTACCCCGCCGTTCTGGGCGGCAGTATTCTCGTTGACCTACCAGGCCGTGACGCGCCCGAACGAGGTGTTCTGGTCGCGCTCGCCTGGGTCGGTACCGGCTCGCCTGGTGCGGTAAGCCATAGTCTTTCCTGGCGGGGTTGATCAGGCTTGGCTGGCGAAGCATCGGCAGGGGGCAAGGTGCCAAGGAGGCGCCGATCAACTGGGTCTTCGCGTGTGTCTATTCCAGGCTGCCGCAGGTGGGGCCCATGATCTGGCGCTTGTCGCCCGCTTACGCCTTGCGGGCCTCGGGGCGCAGCGCAGCAGATCGCGGAATTCGATCATTGGCCGATTTTGACATCACCAGGTGGATGGGGCGGCAATCCTCCGGGCGGCAGGAACGCCCGGTACTTTGTGCTCACCCACTGGGTGCTACACGAATGGGTAGGCCGGGAGTCGCCGTTCACCTTCGTCACCGACGGCATCGACAGCGTACTGGCGCAGGCCCGAGCGGTTGCCAGAGACAACGTGGGGATCGGCGGCGGCGCCAACGTGATCCGGCAGTCCCTGGCCACCGGGCTGGTGGAAGAGCTGCGGCTGCGCGTGGCACCGGTGCTGCTCCGCGTCCGCAAGGGGCTGTCCGACATTCTTCGGCAACCAGATCATCGAGTTGGAGCGCATCAGCGTCGTCGGGTCGCCTTATGCCACCCACCTGTTCTTCACTGTCCGCCGCTGACCGATTTCAGCCCCGGGCTCCAAGACCAGAACGGGCACCGAACGTCACCTTGAATACCACGAGTGTGGCTGGACGAACCGCCGACCGGCGCGGGTGTCTGTTCAACGCCGAACGAGATGCCATTCAGGTCTGCGACTGCCGGGCCCGATTGCATAGCGGGGTTCAGGACGCGATGCGGTCCCGGGCACTGGCGCTTCTGGAGGCGTCTGGCTGGTGTTCTTCGGTTCAGGGCGCGGCGGACACCCGGACCGCACAGGTGAGGTCACTCAGGTAGGCCGTCGGGTGCCCACCGGCATTGAGCTCTACGGTGTTGTTGGCCTTTCCCTGCTGCGCATGTTGGAAGTCGATCGCCTGCCCGTTGGTAGGGTCCCTGAGAGTGATCGTGCACCCCGTGCTGCTGTCCGTCATCTGCACGGCCACCCGGGCAGGTGCGGTAAAGGCGTCGCTGTCGCCCTGTTGGTTCCAGGCGAGCGGCAGCTTGTCGCTCCCCGGGCCGGCCACTGCCGCTACAACACACCCCGGGTCGTTGACTTGCCACCGGAAGGACCCGGCCTGGTGAATCTGGAACATGTAGGTTCCAGACGGGCTCTTTGGCAGCGGAATCGCGCTGCCGGAATGCGTATCTGTCAGCCTGACGGTGCAGCCGTTGTCTTGGCCGCTGATACGATCATCGACCCTCAGCCGCCATGGCCCGCTGGCGACGTAGCTGCCCGAACTGATCCCCCCGGTTCCGGTGGTGCTGCCCGAGTTTCCGCCGGAGCCGCCGGATAGCAGCACCACGGCGGCGACCGCACCGCCGGCTATCGCTATTGCCGCAGCACCGGCCGCGACCATCACCCCTCGCCGCGCCCGGCCGGTCCGTGGCCCGGCCGGGGCGGGCGTGGTGTCCTGCACGGTCGCGCCCTGGTCGGCCAGGGAGGAACCGGGCGGCGAGCCAGGTCCGGGCTGCTCCTGCGTCTGGCTGGGGTAGATCGTTTCCGTGTGCCCGGACTGCGGCTGCACCGTGCCAGTGACTTCGGCAGATGCTGGTTGCGGGCGTCTGGCCAGGGGCACATCACCGTCGCCGTCCACCCGCCGCTGGGGGATCTGCTTGCCGGCCTCGCGCAGCCGCCGGTCCATGTAGGCGTACAGGTCGGAGAAGGTGACATAGCCATCTTCGTCCTGGTCCGCTGCGGCCTCAACCAGGCCGTCGACTAGGTGCTGGGTGAAAAAGCTGGTGCCATTGTCGACGGTCGCGTCGTTGGCCAGCTGGGTTCCCCGGCAGCTGGTCAGCACGTACCGGCCCGGCCCGGCCACCGCGTCCCCGAGGTCGGCGCCGCGGAAGGCGCCGGCGTAGCAGCAATCAAGCACGATGACCACGTTGCGGGCGCGGGAGGCCTCGGCGAACTCTTTGATCCGCGCGCTGCTCACCGCGGTCGACAGCAGGTCCGTCGACTCGGTGTCTTGCATGCATAGGTGCAGCCGGCCGCTGTGGTCGAGCTTGCCGTGCCCGCTGAAATAGACCAGCAGCACATCGTCACGGTCTGCGGTGCCGAAGAACTTGCCCAGGGCGCGGATAGCCCTGCTGGAGGTCGTTTCGGGCAGCAGGGTCACATCGACGTCGGCGAACAGCCCGCTGCCGGGGTCGATGAGCGCGCGGTTGAGCGCGGCGATGTCTTTGACCGGCCCCTTGAGCGTCTGCAGGTTGTGCTCGTCAGCCGGGTAGGTCGAGTTGCCGATCAGGAGGGCCCGGTACCGGCCGGCCATGGCGGCCCTCCCGCCCGCGCCACTGCCGCCTTGGCGATCTCCCGCACGGTCCTGGCGTCTACCGCCTCGCCGGTCAGCGTCACCGACCGTTCCTCCCCGTTCTCGACCCAGCGGACGTCGATCCGCCGGTCCCGGTCACGCCCCAGCCAAGCCCGCAAGCAGTCCACCACCGCAGCAAACGCCCCGGCGCTGCCCAGCGCGACAATCAGTTGGTCGACCGCGCCCTTGGCGCCCTCCACCGGGCGGGCGCGGCGGGTCGTGTCGACCTGGGCATCCAGGTCGGCATACAGCGTGGCGACCTGGTCCCGCCAGCCCTCGGCGTCGGGATCGTACTGGTCATTGTGAGGCTCGACCGCGACCTCGAACGGGCCGCCTGCGCCGGGACCGGACATCGCGCTACCCCCTGTAGCCACATCCAACCAACTCTAAACGCACGCCACCTTACCGATCTAATACACAGTCTCCCGAAGCGGTCCGGACGGGGCGTCGCACCTGCCAGCCGCCATGCCACGCCGGAGATGCTGGCCCGCCAGCAACCGCTCTGCGGCAGCGCACAGGCGGGTCACAGTCAGTGAATGCCGCCCGGTAAACCGCCACCGGCGGTCGATGCTGGACGCGGTGGACTCCCAGAACAGGCGAATCTGGCCACGCCCGCCACGACTGACCGTCAGCTGGTCACCCACTCCTATTCGGCAGGCGCGGCTCCCGGGAAGAAAGTGAGCCCGAACGCTGGGTACCGCCGATTGTGATGATCGGGCATAGCTATGTGCAAGCGTGCATCAGCATGCGCTCAGAGCACGCGCTGTCATCGGCAGATCAGGTAGACGTCGGCACGCAGAGCGACCCGATCTGAGCGCCTCGACTGGTGGCCGCCGAGAGGCCGCCAGCCGCAGGTCGGCGGCACGGCGCTTACCGGCCCCGGACCAGGGTCGGTCACCGAGAGTGACCCATCCCAGGCTGGGCAGGCAGGCGGGTTCTGGGACGGCCCGGGCGTTCGGGCATGGTGGCAGGCGGTGCCGGGTCAACGGCCTGACGACGGGCTGCGCCGGTTATCAGGATGCCGCCACTTGATCGAGCAGCCCATGCTGGGCCGGTGCGGCTCGGGCACCGGCTGGCCGGCCAGGGTCAGCTCGATGGCCGCGCGGAGCAGCTCGCCGGTGACCGGCTTGCCGTTACCGGGTGTGGACTGGTCGAACGCGCCGCGGTAGGCCAGCCGGCGCGCGCTGTCGTAGAGGAAGAAGTCCGGCGTGCAGGCGGCGTGGTAGGCGCGGCCGGCCTGCTGGCCGGCGTCGACCAGGTACGGGAACGTCCAGCCGGCGCGGCGGGCCTGCGCGGCAAGCCCGTCTGGCCGGTCGTCGGGGTAAGCGTCCGCGTCGTTGGTGCAGATGCCCACGACGGCTAGGTCGGGGTAGCGCGACAGCAGCGTGCCCAGCGCGGTCTCGACGTGCCGGACGTAGGGGCAGTGGTTGCACAAGAAGGCGACCAGCAGTGCGGGCGCGGCGGCGAAGTCGTCGAGGCCTGTCATCGTGCCGCTGGTGTCGGGGAGGGCGAAGTCGGGCGCCTGCGTGCCGAGCGGGACCATCAATGACGAGGCAGCCATGCCCGAACCTTACCCGCCTCGCGCGGCAACCCCGGCCGGGATCCCTGCCGATCACCCCGACCTGCGCGCGGACGGCACCGTGATGCAAGGCTTGCAGCCCACAACCGGCGCAGGCGTGTGCCGGGAAGCGGTAACCGCCCGCGGCATGCTGCGTGCACGTGCGGTTCCCGGATCACAGAAGGCCGCAGCCCGGCTCGGCGTACGGCTCATGTGAGACCGAGCCGGGTCACGGGACGGGCTGCGGCAGGTCACCATCGAAGCGATCGATGTGCTCACCGGCGAACTTGCGGCAGGCCAACCCCACCTGCATCCTCGGCTCCAGGCCGTGCCGGCCACGCAGAATGCCCCCTTCGGCGCTTCATCGGTGATCACTGAGGCGGGTCACCTTGACGTACCGAACGGCGGCTACTTGCGCGGCGCACGTTGGCTGCGCCGCCGCCGTCCGTAACGGCAGCCGGAATGCCGTCGGTACTAGACGGAGCGGCCATGGTGAGCATCCCAGCGTCGGGGTGAGAGTGGCGGGGACGTTCATTGACGAGGTGTGCCAGCAACCGCGGTTCGCCGGAGTAACGTCCGGCGCTCACGGCGAATGACCACATGACATCGGGCGGCTAGGCCTCACACTGACTGGATCGCGCGGCTAGTTGCTAGCGCGGCGGCGGTCTCCGCTATTGCGCTTTCTGGTTCGGGCGGGACGACCAGCTGATGCCATGGCAGCTCGGCGCGTACCTGCTCGGCGGTCAGCTTGCCCCCTATCAGGCCGCCCACGAGCGCGGCGACGGTATCGGTATCGCCGCCGAGCCGCACCGCGTTCACAAGCCCGTCGCACAGGGCCGTGGTCCGGGTCGCGCACCACAGCACTGCGGCCACCGTCTCGTACGGGTCCAGGCTGATGCCATTGGTGGGCGGTTCCCATGTTCCCGCGGACATCTGGGTCAACATCTCGGCAAGCCGCGGCTCTGTAGTGGCCGCCTGGGCAGCCTCGTGGGCTTCCTCGATGGCGGCCTCCAGCAACATGGACGGACTGGCGCCCTCCAGCGCCCACGATGCGCACGCTGCGATCACGCACGCCGCCACCAGCGCGGCAGGGTCAGCATGGGTGGCCCGGGACATCGCGATTGTCACTTGCCGACGTCGTTCGGCCTGGTCATGGGGTAGTACCCAGCCGATGGGCAGGGCGCGCATCGCCGCCCCGTTCGTGGCTCTTCCGGGGGAGCCGACGGCCTCGCTACCGCGGCGGAATCGCTCGATCGCCGCGGTCGTGGTCGGGCCGAGACCTCTGATGGTCGCCTCTTGCTCGGCCAGGTCCGCCAGGAAAGCGGCCGGATCACCGTCGCCGTCCCGGTCGGCCAGGTGATGGGCGACCAGCAGGGTCAGGGCCGTGTCGTCGGAGGTCGCACCGCGTGGCCATCCCTCGCGGGCGGGCAGCTGCTCGATCTGGCCGGAGGTGGCGCGGGCGCTCGCATCGGGCCGGCCTTCCCACGGGAGGCCGAGCGCGTCGCCGCAGGCGTAGGCGGTCAGAGCGCCGTCGATGCGCGCGGCGAGGTCGAAGACGTCCTGCGGGTACAGCACGCACAGCAGGCCGTAACCCATCACCTGGACCGCCGAACGGGCCAGTGCTCCTTGCTGGACTGCCAGGCGTTCCTGTCCGGATGCGAGTGCGGCCCTGCTCAGCGTGACCCTGGCGTGGGTGATGTCGTACCGGGTGCGCGACAAGGTGAAGGTCTCCAGGGCGCTGATGGCGAGTTCCCGGGCGCGGCTGGCGTCGCCGTCGCGCAGCAGGAGCTCCGCGCGGGTGTGCCAGATCTTCGCGCGTTCCAGGGTTTCGCCGAGGCTTTCCGCGAGCTGTCCGGCCTCGGCGAAGTAGCGTTCGGCGTCGTCCCGGTCGCCTGCGCCGAGCCGTGCCCGGCCCAGCGCGTGCAGGCTCTGCAAGACGCCGCGCGCGTCGGCAACCTCACGGCGCAGCCGGAGCGCTTCACGGTGGTGGTGCTCGGCTGCGGCCCATTCTTGCTTGGTCTCGGCGACAGTGCCGAGGTTGGCGAGGATCGTGCTGTGGATCACGCGGTCGCGGTCGGCTTCGGACAGGCTCTCCAGGAGTTCCAGGGCAGTACCGAATCGGGTCTCGGCGGCTCGGATGTCGCCGCCGAAGTATTCGGTGGCGGCCACGATGCCGTAACAGCGGGCGCGCAGGCTGGCATCTGAGGTGCTGGCCAGGTCGAGAGCCGAACGCCCGTAACGCTGCGCTTCACTGAAATCACCGAGGTACAGCGCGATGTCAGCCAGGCGGATGAGCACGTGGATCCGTTCGGCGGAGCTGTCTGTCGATGAGCGCCATCTCGGCTTCGGCCAGGGCGCCGTCGAAATCCCCGCGGACGAACGCGAGCTCGGAGCGGAGCAGCCGGACGCTGCTGTCTTCGACCGGAAGGAGCCCGGTCAGCTTCTCGGCTTCGGCCCAGTCGCCCAGGACGATCAGCACGCCCGCGAGGCGGGGGCCGAGCTCTTCGATGTGCACGTGCGGCCGGAGTTTCTGGTACAGCATCAGCGCGGTGTGGTACATCCCGGCCCGTTCGGCCTGTGATGCTGCCTGGTAACCGGCCTTGACCATCTGATCGATCTGGCCGGCCTGCTCGAAGTGGAAGGCGGCCGAGGCCATGGCGCCGTTGCGCCCGGACCACTCGCCGGCCCGCGCGTGCAGGTAACGCCGCTGGTTGGCACCCATCTCGGCGTACACCTCGCGCTGCATGAGCGCGTGCACGAAGCTCACCTCGCCGTGCGGCCCTTCCCGCATCAGCCGGATCTCGCACGCCTTGTTCAGTGCGGCTATGGCGTCTTTGGTGTCGCCTTCCATCACGTAGGTGATGGCGGCGAGGTCGTCGGAGGTGTCCAGCACCACCGACGCCGCCCGCAGGAAGTGGCGGGTCATGTCGTCCGCGCGGGCGAGCCGGCGCCGCAAGATCGCGTCCGCGCGTGGCAGGACGACGTCCCCGGCCAGCGGTGATCCCGGCGAGCCGGTGATCAGGTTCACTGCTTCCCGCAAGAAGAAGGGATTACCGCCGGTCAGCCGGAACAGGCGGTCGACGATGGACTCGTCGGCCGGTTCGCCCGCAGCCGACATCATGCGGACGTATTCACCGACGTGCGCCCGCTCCAGCGGGACGACGGTCACGGTCACGTGCCCGGCCGCTGACCATTCAGCCATCAAGTCGGCGAGCTCGGAGTAGTCGCTGAGCTGTTCCTCCTGGATGGTGGCGGCCACCAGGACGGGCACCTGCCGCAGCTTGCGGAACAGGTAATTCAGGAAGTACAAGGTGTCCGGGTCGGCCGCGTGCAGGTCATCGACCAGGAGAAACAGACCTGTGTTTCCGGAGGTGGCCTTGATGAGGACGCGTGATAGCTCTTCGTAGACGCCCCGGAGGCTGAACGAGCCTTTGGGGAGCTTTTCGCCGATGCTGGCCAGGAACGCCCCGATGAACGGGACCGCATCGAGCAGGTGCGGTGCGGCACGGGCTAGCGTCCGCCGGATCTGGTCGGGAGTGCGGCCCAGATAGGACGCGAGCGCTTCCTTCAAGGGGAGGAGCGGTTCGGCGCCCCGGCCCAGGCACCGTACAGAGATAACGGCCATCCCGCGGTTGCGGGCCTCCGCGGCCGCCTCGACGGCGAGCCGCGATT
>WNGE01010398.1_pt1 | contig 15531 bp, 18 predicted proteins | sample 5400651 | NCBI WGS metagenome assembly WNGE01 (sample SAMN13153370, study PRJNA577476) | soil metagenome | isolation source: 60 cm soil or saprolite under grassland replicate 2 | place: USA:California | collected 2016-06-15 | reverse complement strand
TGATGGGCATGACCGGGTCGCGTTCGCGTCGCAGGTCGAGACGGAGCTCGGCTACCCGTGCTTTGTGAAACCGGCGAACCTGGGCTCGTCGGTCGGTGTCTCCAAAGCCCGGGACCGTGCCAGCTTCGACGCTGCCCTCGACCTGGCGCTGCGCTTCGACGAGTGGGTGATCGCCGAAGAAGGGATCACCGGTCGCGAGATCGAGGTCGCCGTCCTCGGCGACGACCCGCCCGAGACCTCGGTGCCCGGTGAGGTGGTCCCCGGCGACGAGTTCTACTCGTACGCCGACAAGTACGAGCACGAGGACGCCCAGCTCCTGATCCCGGCGCCGCTCTCTGCCCAGCTGAGCGAGGAGGTGCGCAGCCTCGCGATCCGTGCATTCGAGGCGTGCCGGTGCGAGGCGATGGCGCGCGTCGACTTCTTCCTCGAGGAGGAGCGCGCCGACGGCGCGCCCGGACGGGGCTTCCTGGCGAACGAGGTCAACACGATTCCCGGCTTCGTCGCCGGTGTCTCCCAGTACCCGCGCCTGTGGGAGGAATCTGGCGTCAGCTACCCCGAGCTGCTCGACCGGCTCATCGAGCTGGCCTTCGCCCGCCATGAGCGACGGGCCAAGCGCGCCGGCCGCCAGCGCGACGAGTAGGCGCGACGGGCCGGAGAGCGATTGGGGGGCACCTCCGACAGGGGCCGGGGTTCCCCCGGCCCCGGTTCGAGACGATGGTTGCGGAGCACTTGCGCAAGCAAGTGCGACCAGAGAGTTAGAGGTTCACCACCGGGCAGGTGAAGGTACGCGTGATGCCCTCCACCGCCTGGATCTGCGACACGACCATCTTGCCGAGCTCGTCGAGGCTGGGCGCCTCGGTCTTGACGATCACGTCGTAGGGTCCCGTGACGTCGTCAGCCGACAGCACACCCGTGATCTTGCGGGCGTGCTCGGCCACGCTGACGGCCTTCCCGACCTCGGTCTGGATGAGCACGTACGCGGTGACGTTCATGCAGGTCCCCCTGTGCAACCGGCCCGGCGCGCATCGTAGCGCCGGTCGCCACGGTGACGGTCAGGCGAGGACGGGCAAGCCGGCGCCCATCAGGTCGACGAAGTTGTCGCAGTAGAAGCGTTGCCGGGCGCGCTCCGACACCGGGGCCAGGCTCCGCTCGAATCGCCCGAGGGGGTTCCGCCCGCCCTCGACGTGCGGGTAGTCGGTCGAGAACATGCAGATCTCCTCGCCCGACTCCTGGATGATCCAACCTGCGTCCTCGTGCGGGTACGGAGTGACCCGGACCTGACGTTTGATGTATTCGCTCGGCAGGAGGTCGAGCTGCTGGAGGCGCTCCTCGTTCTTGCGGAAGGCCTCGGCGGCCGAGTCGAGCGTTCGCATGAGACCTGGCAGCCAGGTCCCGCCCTGCTCGATGACGCCGAAGCGGAGCGTGGGGAAGCGGTCGAGCACCCCGTCGATGATCAGCGTGCCGAGCGCCTGCATCACCGGGTACTGGATGGCGATGTAGTCGACCGAGCGGAAGTTGCCGTCGCCCCCGTGGAAGTCCGGCACCGGCGGGAGCCCGTTCTCGAAGATCGCCGGGTCCACGAGCCGGCCGCCCCCACCCACGTGGAAGACGACCGGGATCCCCGCCTCCTGCGCCTGCGCCCAGACCGGGTCGAGGCCGATGTGGCTCATCGAGTGCTTCGGCGGGCACGCCGAGGCGATCATCAGCGCCTTGCAGCCCATCTCGAGCACCTCGCCGGCGAACGCCGCCGAACGCTCGAGATCGGCGAGCGGCACGTACCCGACGGGGAGGAGGCGGGCGTCGACGGAGCAGAAGTCGACCATGGCGCGGTTGTGCCCGCGGGCGAGGCCGTACGCGAGGTCGAGATCGTCGCCGTGCTCGACGCGCTGAAGCGTCTTGTTCGTGAAGGTGTTGAAGACGAGCTGGCTGGCGACCCCGAGCAGGTCGAGGGCCGCGGGCCGGTCGTCGGCGATGAACGACCCCGTCGCCTCGAAGTTCTTGCGCAGCCAGATCTGCTCGGCGTCGTGGCGCCGGAACTCGGGGTCCCCGTGCTGGCGCCGGAAGTGCTCGACGATCTCGTTCTCGTCGCCGTTGTCGCCCAGCCGGAAGCCGACGACGAGCTCCGCGATGCGGTCGCGCACGTCGGGATCGGCGTACTCGGTGAAGAGGTCCGGCGGCTCCATCAGGTGCGCGTCGGCATCGTGGATCACGCGGTCCGGCATTCGGCCCCCCTTTCTGCGTGCGGAACCGTTCTAGCCGAGCCGGGCCTCCAGCGCGCCGAGCTGGTCCCACAGCGGGGTCGGGAGCCGGTCGCCCAGCGACTCGAAGTGCTCGCGGATGAGCGGAACCTCGGCCCGCCATTCGTCGGGATCGACGTGTAGCGCCGTCTCGATCGCCTCGGCGGGGACGTCGAGCCCGTCGACGTCGAGGTCGCCGGTGCCGGGGACGAAGCCGATCGCCGTCTCCTCCGCCCCGGCAGTGCCCTCGCACCGCCCGAACACCCACTCGAGCACGCGCGAGTTCTCGCCGAAGCCGGGCCACACGAACTTGCCGTCGGCGTCCTTGCGGAACCAGTTGACGCCGTAGATGCGTGGCAGCTTCGACGCGTCGGTTCGTCCCGTCATGCTCAGCCAGTGGGCGAAGTAGTCGGCCATGTGGTAACCGCAGAACGGCAGCATCGCGAAGGGGTCGCGACGCAGCTGCCCGAGGCCACCGACGGCGGCGGCCGTCTTCTCGGAGCCCATCGTGGCGCCCATGAACACTCCGTGCTGCCAGTCGCGCGCTTCGAACACCAGCGGGACGGTCGTGGCGCGGCGCCCGCCGAACAGGAACGCCGAGATGGGCACGCCCTTCGGGTCCTCCCACTCGGGCGCGATCACCGGGCACTGCGACGCCGGCACGCAGAACCGTGAGTTCGGGTGCGCGGCCGGGGCGTCCGACTCGGGCGTCCAGTCGTTGTCACGCCAGTCGGTGCAGTGCTCGGGCGGGTCGGTGGTCATGCCCTCCCACCAAACGTCGCGGTCGTCGGTGAGCGCGGTGTTCGTGAAGATCGTGTTCTTCGTCAACGTGAGCATCGCGTTCGGGTTCGTGGCCATGCCCGTGCCGGGGGCGACGCCGAAGAACCCGAACTCCGGGTTGATGGCGTAGAGGCGGCCGTCATCGCCGAACTTCATCCACGCGATGTCGTCGCCGATGGTCTCGGCTTCCCAGCCGGGGACGGTCGGGATGAGCATGGCGAGGTTGGTCTTGCCGCACGCCGACGGGAACGCGGCGGCCACGTAGCGGCTGACGCCTTCGGGGTTCGTGAGCTTGAGGATCAGCATGTGCTCGGCCAGCCAGCCTTCGTCGCGGGCAATCACCGAGGCGATCCGGAGGGCGAAGCACTTCTTGCCGAGCAGCGCGTTGCCGCCGTAGCCAGACCCGTACGACCAGATCTGGCGGGTCTCGGGGAAGTGGACGATCCACTTCTCCTCGTTGTTGCACGGCCAGGCGACGTCGGCCTGACCCTTGTCGAGGGGCGCCCCGACCGAGTGCATGCACGGCACGAACTCGCCGTCGCCGAGCACCTCGAGGGCGGGGGTGCCGGCCCGCGTCATCGTGCGCATGCTCGCCGCGACGTAGGGCGAGTCGGTGATCTCCACCCCGATGTACGACAGGGGTGAGCCGAGCGGGCCCATGCTGAACGGCACGACGTACATCGTGCGGCCGCGCATCGACCCCTGGAACAGCTTCTCGAGACGGGCGCGCATCTCGGCCGGGTCCTGCCAGTTGTTGGTGGGGCCGGCGTCGATTTCACGCTCGGAGCAGACGAAGGTCCGGTCTTCGACCCGGGCGACATCGCCGGGGTCGGAGGCCGCCCAGTAGGACCCGGGCCGCTTGGCCGGGTCGAGCTCGACGAACGTGCCCGCCTCGACCAGCTGCGTGCACAGCCGCTCGTACTCCTCCTCGGAGCCTTCGAACCAGTGGACGGCGTCCGGCTCGCACAGGGCGACCATCTCGTCCACCCAGCGCAGCAGCTTCTCGTTGCGGGTGGGCGGAGCGTTGAGCGTGACGGCCACGAAAACCGAGTCCTTCTTCGCCGGCCCTGCCGGAAGGGGTCGAATCAGTCTATCGACGCCCCCGAAAACGGCCGAACCGTGCGACGCGCACCCGGGAACGCCGAGAACCATGCGGGTAGCGTGTGCCTTCCTGTCGATTCGGTCCTCCGGGAGGGGCTACGTGAGCTGGCTGTCGTGGATCGTGGTGGGATTCGTCGCCGGCGGGCTCGCGAAGGGCGTCACGGGAGTGAAAGGCGCCGGCTGCATCGGGACCATCCTCATCGGGATCGCGGGCGGTCTGATCGGCGGGCTCATCTTCTCGGCGGCAGGGGGCGAGGGCATCAACGAATTCAGCCTGTACTCGCTGCTTGTCGCGTTCGTCGGCGCCACGGCGCTGCTGTTCATCTACAGCGCGCTCACCGGGGGTCGCGGCCGCAGGGCGTCCTGAGCACGCGGCGCGACGTGACCGACGCGCGACGCGACACCGACGGTCCCTGGCCGCTGACGACCGACCTCGTCCACGACGAGCTCACGGCCTACCTCGAGGACGCCGCCGACCCCGCGCTGCGCGGCCTCCCGACACGTTGCCCGGGGTGGAACGTCTCCGACCTCACCGCGCATCTCGCGCTGACATTTCGGCGGTACCTCGACATGCTTCGCCGCAGCCGGGCGGGCGACTTCGATCCGCCGTTCGCGCCCGGCGAGCTCGAAGCGGAGAACGAGCGCGCCGTGAACATGTTCCGCGGCGACCCGTTCGCCGCGCTCGACGCGTCCGCGTTTCGCTTCCTCCACGCCGCAACCGACCCGGACGAGCTCATCGCCCACCAGTTCGGGCCCATCCCGGTGGGACTGCAGGTCCGGTTCGCGCTCAACGAGCTCGCCATCCACCACGACGACCTCGGGCCGGCCATCCGCCGGCGCTACCGGCCGCCTTCGCCCGTCGTGCACGCGTTGGTCCCGGTCTGGGAGCGCGTGCTGGGCGGGTTGCCGCCGGCGGGGGACGACTGGACGGCGATCCTCGCAGCCTCGGGCCGCTGACCATCACACGGTTTTGGCGTCGCTGCGCCGCCATATGGCCGGCACAGCGACGCCAAAACGAGAAGGGACGTCGGGGGTCAGACCTCGGCGGTCGGGAGGCCCATGTCGACCTCGGCGCCGATCCGCACGTTCGTCGCCCGGCCGGCGTCGTCGAGCTCGAACACGACCCGCTGGCCCTGGCGCAGCATCCGGAAGATCGAGCCGTCGAGGGCGTCGAGCGAGAGCGTGAACTCCTCGCGGTCGGTGTCGCGCATGACCACACCCTCTCGGGACTGCGGGTCGTAGGAGCGGATCACTCCCTGCACGGGCGCTCCGGGTGCTCTACGGCTTTTGCACCTTGCCTGCCTTCAGGCAGGAGGTGCACGCGTGGATGCGCTTCGGGGTGCCGTCGACGACGGCGCGGACGCGCTGCACGTTGGGGTTCCAGCGGCGCTTCGTGCGCCGGTGCGAGTGGCTGACGCGCATGCCGAACTGTGGCCGCTTGCCACACACGTCGCATACGGAAGCCATCGGAGCACCTCTCGGAACCGTTCGGAGCGCGCAAGGATAGCAATGACGCTCAGCTGGCACGGAATGTGACGGCAGTAACATTCGCGCAATGAGAGGGGCGTTGGAGAAGCTGGGTGCAGCGGACCTCCGGGGCGTCGTGGCGTCCTACCGGGACGCGCTGCGGTCGCACCAGGAGGAGCTGAACCGGCTCAACGTCTACCCGGTTCCCGACGGCGACACGGGCACCAACATGGCGCTGACGCTCGAGTCGGTCGTCGGCGAGCTCGACTCGGCCGACGCGATGTCCGAGGTGTGCCGCGCGATCTCGCACGGCTCGCTCATGGGCGCGCGCGGGAACTCCGGGGTGATCCTGTCGCAGATCCTGCGCGGTTTGGCCGACACGTTCTCGGACACCGAGAGCGCGAGCGGCCACGATCTGGCTGTTGGGCTCCGGCGCGCGACGGACGCCGCGTACCAAGCTGTGCTGCGCCCGGTCGAGGGCACGATCCTGACGGTCGTGCGCGCCGCAACCGAAGCCGCGGAGGCCGCCTACGACGGCGGCGAGCGCGACCTCGCGGCACTCCTCGCCCGCGCTGCTGACGCGGCCCGCGACGCCGTCGAGCAGACGCCGGACCTGCTCCCTGTCCTGAAGGAGGCGGGCGTCGTCGACGCCGGCGGCCGCGGCTTCGCACTCATGCTCGACGCGTTCCTCAACGTCGTCGACGGCCGCCCACTGCCGGAGCCGGAGGTGGTCGTCACGCCGCCGGCGGTCGAAGCCCACCTGCACGGCGGCGACGTGTCGTCGCTGCGGTACGAGGTGATGTACCTCCTCGAAGCCGACGACGCGACCATCCCCGCGTTCAAGGACACCTGGGCTGCCCTCGGTGACTCCATCGTCGTGGTCGGCGGCGACGGCATGTGGAACTGCCACGTGCACACGAACGACGTGGGCGCCGCGATCGAAGCGGGGATCGAAGCCGGGCGGCCGCGCACCATCCGCGTCACCGATCTGATGGACCAGGTCGAGGAGGAGCAGTGGGTGCGCGAGCACGCCGCGATGACGGAGCCGGGTGCGTCGGCGACCACCGCCGTCGATGCGGGGCCGGGCGCGGTTGCCGATCTGTGCACGACCGCGATCGTCGCCGTGGCCGTGGGCGAGGGCGTCCGGCGGCTGTTGAGCAGCCTCGGTGTGCACAGCGTCGTCGCAGGAGGCCAGTCGATGAACCCGTCGACGGCGCAGATCCTCGACGCGGTCGAGCGATGCCCGGCCGATTCCGTGATCGTCCTGCCGAACAACAAGAACATCGTGGCCGTCGCCGAGCAGGTCGACGCGCTCACCGAGCGCCGGGTGGACGTCGTGCCGACGCAAGCGGTGGTGGAGGCGCTCGCCGCGCTCGTCGCCTATGACCCGCACGCGAGCATCGACGCGAACTTGGCGTCGATGATTGAAGCCGTGCAGCGCGTGCGTTCGGGGGAGATCACGCAAGCGGTGCGCGATGGAGTCGGGGAGTGCGGGCCCATCGCGGGCGGCGACTGGATCGCAGTCAGCCGCGACGGCGTGTGCGTGGTCGAGAAGACCGCCGTCGACGCCGCCGTCGGGCTCGTGGAACAGCTCGCGGACGACGACAGCGAGCTCGTGACCGTGCTCGTGGGAGCGGACGCCGTCACGTCCGACACGTCTCACCTCGAGGAGCTTCTCGCGCTCGCGTACCCGCACCTCGAGGTCGAGGTGCACGAGGGCGACCAGCCCCTGTACCCGTATCTCGTCGGCGTCGAGTAGGCGGTGGGACCGCCGGACGGACTGACGCTGCGCGAGCTCGCCGGGCATCCCGTCTCCGAGCTGAAGGCCGTCGGCCCGAAGCTCGAGGCGTCGCTTGCCGAGATGGAGATCCACACCACGCTCGACCTGCTGCAGCACTACCCGCGCCGGTATCACGACCGCACGAAACAAGCCGAGATCGCAGAGCTCGCGGTGGGCGAGGAGGCGACGGTCTTCGCCGAGGTCAAGAAGATCCGGGGCTTCCGGACGCGCCAAGGCCGGGCCATGGTCGAAGCGGAGGTGTTCGACGGGTCCTCCTACCTGCGCGTCGTCTTCTTCAACCAGGGCTGGCGCGAGAAGCAGCTGCCCGTCGGGACGGCGGCGGCGTTCTTCGGTCGGGTCGAATACCGGCGCTCGCGGCGGCAGATGACGAACCCGATCGTCGACATCCTCGATCGTGTCGGTGAGAACACCGGCGCGATCGTCCCCGTGTACCCGCAGTCAGGGAAGGCCGAGGTGTTCACGTGGCAGCTCCGCAAGCTCGTGGCCGCCTGCCTCCAGAAGACCAAGCCCCGCGGCTTCGCGGAGCCGCTGGGGACGCAGCTGCTCGAGGAGCACGGCCTCGTCGATCGGACGCGCGCGTACCGCGGCATCCACCGGCCCGAGGGGCACGACGACCACCGCCGCGCCGCACAGCGACTCAAGTTCGACGAGTTCGTGCGCATGCAGGTGGGGTTGGCGGCGCGCAAGCGTGCGCTGGAGCAGGAGCAGACCGGGATCCGGCACACGGTCGACGGCCCGCTGGTCGAGGCGTTCCACGCGCGGCTGCCGTTCGCACTGACCGCCGACCAGCGCCGGGCGATCGACGAGATCCTCCGCGACCTCGCCTCCTCCGCGCCGATGCACCGCCTGCTGCAGGGCGACGTCGGGTCGGGCAAGACCGTCGTCGCGCTCACCGCGCTGCTCGTCGCCGTGCAGGGCGGCTACCAGGGCGCGTTCATGGCTCCCACCGAGGTCCTGGCCGAGCAGCATTACGTCACGTCCCGCCGCCTGCTCGAGGACCTCGTCGTCCCGACCGACGCCACCCTCGTCGGCGAGCGGCCGGTTCGCGTCGAGCTGATCACGAACCGCACCGGCGCGGCCGATCGCCGCCGCCTCGCCGACGGGCTCCGGGCGGGCGAGATCGACATCGTCGTCGGCACGCACGCGTTGATCTACGGCGAGGTCGACTTCGCCAATCTCGGTCTCGCCGTGATCGACGAGCAGCACCGCTTCGGCGTCGAGCAGCGCGCGCTCCTGCGCGGCATGGGCGAGGAACCGGATGTGCTCGTGATGACGGCGACGCCCATTCCGAGGACGGCGGCGATGCTGGTGTACGGCGACCTCGACAAGTCGGAGCTCCGCCAGATGCCCCCGGGACGAGCGCCGGTGACCACGCAGGTGATCGGGCCGAGCCCGCTCGAGCGATCGGTCGCCTACGAGCGCCTCCGCGCCGAGGTCGAGTCCGGGCGGCAGGCCTATCTGGTGTGCCCGCTCGTCGAGGGGTCCGCACGCACCGAGGCGAAGGCGGCAACCGAGGAGCTCGAGCGCCTGCGCGAGGAGGAGCTCGCCGGCTTGCGGCTCGGCTTGCTGCACGGACAGCTGCCCGCACGCGACAAGGAGGCGGTGATGGACGCGTTCCGAGCGGGCAATCTGGATGTGCTCGTCGCCACCACGGTGATCGAGGTCGGCGTCGACGTCCCGAACGCGACGGTGATGATCGTCGAGGACGCCGACCGGTTCGGCCTCTCCCAGCTCCACCAGCTGCGCGGCCGCATCGGGCGCGGCGGCGGCGAGTCGTGGTGCTTCCTATTCGCCGAGCCGTCGACCGCGGAGGCGATCGCCCGGATGGAAGCGGTCTCGGCGTCAACCGACGGCTTTCTGCTCGCCGAGCGCGACCTCGAGATCCGCGGCGCGGGCGAGGTGTTCGGCGAACGGCAGGCCGGGTTCAGCGACCTCAAGCTCGGCCGGATCCCGCGCGACGAGCCGATCGTGCTCGAGGCGCGCGCGGTGGCGGAGCGGATCCTCGACGACGATCCGACGCTCGCCGTGCACACCCAGCTGCGCGAGGAGGTCGAGGACCTCCTCGGCGACGCGGTCGAGTTCCTGTTCAAGAGCTGACGGAGTTGATGCGTGATGGCGCGTGCGCGACGCGGGGGACTGCGCGTCATCGCCGGCACGGCCGGCGGCTTGCCGCTCGTCGCGCCGAAGGGCGGCGCGGCGAGGGGACCCGATCGCCTGCTCGACGCCTCGGTGCTCGACCTGTACGCCGGGAGCGGCGCCCTCGCGATCGAGGCGCTGTCGCGCGGAGCAGCGCGCGCGGTGCTCGTCGAGCGCGATCACGCCGCCGCCGGTGCAATCCGCCGCAACCTGGCGACCACGCGCCTGCGCGGTCAGGCTCGCCTTCAGGCGAGCACCGTTGCCACCTTCCTCGCGGGGAGGCCGCCGGCGGAGCAGCCGTTCGACCTCGTCTTCCTCGACCCGCCCTACGGCACCTCTGACGGCGAGCTCCGCCGGGTCCTGGACGGGCTCGACCGGTCGGCGTGGCTGGCAGCGGGGGCGGTCGTGGTGGTCGAGCGGCCGTCCGGGGCAGGGCGGCTCCCGAGCCCCGAGGCGTGGCAGGCCACGTGGGAACGGGCCTACGGGGATACGCTCGTGACGATTGCAACGATTCCGACCGCTGACCGTTGACGGAACCGACGAGTGCATCGACTGAGCATCGACTGAGGAGCTGCGGCGCGTGGTTACCGCTCTGTGCCCGGGATCGTTCGACCCGGTGACGAACGGCCATCTCGACATCATCGAGCGGACTGCGCGTCACTTCGACGACGTGATCGTGGCCGTGATCCGCAACCCTCAGAAGTCGGAGTCGCTGTTCACCCTCGACGAGCGCCAGGAGATGCTGCGCGAGGTCACCGCGCACCTCGCCAACATCCACATCGGGTCCTTCAAGGGTCTCCTCGTCGACTACGCCAAGGAGCACGACGCGCAGGCGATCGTGAAGGGCCTCCGCGCCATGTCGGACTTCGACTACGAGCTGCAGATGGCGCAGATGAACGAGCGGCTCTCCGGGATCGACACGTTCTTCATCTCGACCAGCCCGCAGTACTCCTTTCTCTCGTCGAGCCTCGTGCGGGAGGTCGCCCGCTTCGGCGGCGACGTGACGAACATGGTGCCGCCGGCGGTCGCCAAGCGGCTCGTCGAGCGCTTCGGCAACCCCGCGCCCGGAGAGCATTCGTGAGCGACCAGGCCGCGTACGACGTCGAGACGATCATGCTGCGGCTGAAGGAGCTCGTGGAGGCCGGCCGCTCGATGCCGATGTCGGCGTCGGTGCTCGTGAACCGGGAGGAGTTCCTGGAGCTGCTCGAAGAGGCGATCGCGACGCTGCCCCAGGAGCTGCGGCACTCGCGGTGGCTGCTCAAGGAGCGTGAGGAGTTCCTGAGCCAGGCCCGGCGGGAGGCCGACGACATCATCGAGGCGGGCCGGGTGCGCGCCGAGCGCATGGTCGAGCGGACCGAGGTCGTGCGCGAGGCCCGCCGGGTCGCCCAGACCGTCGTCGACGACGCCGAGGCGTCGGCCCGCCAGCTCAAGCACGAGGCCGAGGACTACGTCGACCAGAAGCTCGCCGCGTTCGAAGTCGTCCTCGAGCGGACGATGCACGCGGTCGAGAAGGGCCGCGAGCGACTCCAGGTCGTGATCGAGCCCGAACCCGAGCCCGAGTTCGAGGCGGAAGAGATGCCCGGCCCGACCGAGGGCGAAGAGGATTTCGAGGACAGCTTCTTCGACCAGGACGCGCGGTAGCGGCGAACGACCCTGCGGGGGCGCCCCCTCTGCCGGTTCCCAGATTCTGGAAATCGAGGGGCCTGGTATCCTGACCCAGCTTCGGCGTCCTTCGGGGCGACGCCGGGCCGGAACCAGCCTTCTCCGCCCCTCGTCACACATGACGGCCGACACCACGGCGCTCCGCATCGACGTCGCCGACCTGCTCACCCACGCGGCAGCCCGCCGCGCCCTCCATGTGGAGGCGCAGGTGGACGCGCTGGCGGGCTCGGGCGCCAGGGTGCCCGTCGAGGAGCCCGTGGTGCTCGACCTGGTGCTGGAGCGAGTCTCGGACGGGGTGGTCGTCCGGGGCACCGTGCGGGCCGTCTGGCGGGGCGCCTGCAGCGTCTGCCTCACCGACCTCGAGCACGCCGTCACCCCGGCGGTCAGCGAGCTGTTCGAACCCGAGCCCCTCGAGGGCGACACCTACCCCCTGGAGGGCCACGAGATCGACCTGGAGCAGCTCGTCCGGGACACCGTCCTCCTCGAGCTGCCCCTCGCCCCGACATGCGAGATCGCCGGGCGCCCGCCCTGCGAGCCGGATCCCATCCCCGAGCGAGAGCCGCCACCCGACCCCCGCTGGTCGGCGCTGTCCGAGCTCGACCTCTGAGCCGCAGACCGAAAGGCACCCCATGGCTGTTCCCAAGCGCAAGACCCCCCGGGCGAGGACCCGGAGCCGTCGCGCCGCCAACTGGCGCCTGGCGGCTCCGCCCCGCTCGATCTGCGCGAACTGCGGCGCGGTGAAGCGGCCGCACGTCGTGTGCGACAACTGTGGCTGGTACCGCGACCGACAAGCCATCGAGGTCGAGTAGCGCCGGTGGGCACGAACTCCATCACCGTCGCGGTGGACGCCATGGGCGGCGACAACGCCCCTGGCGAGATCGTCGACGGTGCGCTGCGGGCGGCGTCGGACCTCGGCGTGGGCGTGCTGCTCGTCGGGCAGCAGGACGCCATCGACCCGCTGCTCCGCCGCGACGGCGAGCCCGTCCCCGCCGTCGAGGTCGAGCACGCTGCCGAGGTCGTGGCGATGGAAGAGGACCCCGCGTCCGCGGCGCGGCGGAAGAAGGACTCGTCGCTCGTGCGCTGCGCCCAGGCAGTCCGCGAGGGGCGGGCACAGGCGATGGTCGGCGCTGGCAACACGGGGGCCACGATGGCGGCGGCACTGCTGCGGATGGGCCGCATCCGGGGCATCGCCCGCCCGGCGATCGCGGTGCCGATCCCGGTCCCGACGGGTGTGCGCCATCAGCTTCTGATCGACGGTGGCTCGACCGTCGACTGCACGCCGGAGTGGCTCGCCCAGTTCGCGCGCATGGGCCGCGAGTACGCCCGGACCCGCCTCGCGGTCGACGAGCCCACCGTCGGCCTCCTGTCGAACGGCGAGGAGCCGGGGAAGGGCGACGAGCTGCGCAAGCAGGCGTTCTCCCTTCTCGGCGACGTGCCGGGGTTCCGAGGCAACGTCGAGGGCCGTGACCTCATGCACGGGACCGTCGACGTGGTGGTCACCGACGGGTTCACCGGCAACGTCGTCATCAAGACCCTCGAGGGTGCGCTGCGCGCCGCCGTCGAGCTGGTCTTCGGCGTGCTCGACTCGACGCCCGAGGCCAAGGAGGCCGGCAAGGTCCTCGGTCCGCTGCTGCTCGACGCCGCCGACGTGCTCGACCCCGAGTCGACGGGCGGCGCGGTCCTGCTCGGCGTCGACGGCGTGTGCGTGATCTCCCACGGGTCCTCGTCGGCCCGGGCGATCGTCAACGCAGTGCGGGTCGCGCAGGAGTGCGTCGAGACGGGCGTCGTGGGACGGCTCAAGGAGGCGATCCATGCCGGCTGAGACGCATGTCGAGCGGGGGCCGATCGGTCCGGACGAGGTGTTCCGGATCCTGCGGGAGCGGCTCGCCGAGATCCTCGAGATCGACGAGGACCGCATCACGCTCGCATCGAACTTCACCGAGGACCTCGACGCCGACTCGCTCGCACTCATCGAGCTCGTCGAGGCGCTCGAGGAGGATCTCGGCGAGCGCACGGTGGGGTTCAGCATCGACGACGAGGACCTCGGCGACCTCCACACGGTGCAAGAAGCGGTCGACTACGTCGTGACGCGGCTCGGGAGCTAGCGATGCGCGCACCACGTCGGCGACGGAAGAAGGACGCCCGGTCTCGCGACATCGAGAGCGTGCTCGGGTTCACGTTCCGCGACGCGGCGTTGATCGACCGCGCGCTCGCCCATCGCTCCTACTGCGCGGAGCACCCCGACACGCTGTCGAACGAGCGACTCGAGTTCCTCGGCGACGCCGTCCTCGGCCTCATCGTCACCGACTACATGTTCGCCGAGTACCCGGACATGCCCGAGGGTGAGCTGGCGAAGCTGCGCGCCTCCGTCGTCAACAGTGAGGTGCTCGCCGAGGTGGCGCGCGAGGTGAACCTGGGCGCGGCGTTGCTGCTCGGCAAGGGCGAGGACGCGTCGGGCGGCCGCGACAAGCCGTCGATCCTCGCCGACGCCATGGAGGCCGTGATCGCGGCCATCTACCTCGACGGCGGGTGGGACTCGGCGCGCAAGCTCGTGCTGCGGCTGCTCGAGCCCCGCATCATCGAGGGTGCATCCGGCCCGGGTGGCCACGACTACAAGACGCGCCTCCAGGAGCTGGCGACCCAGACGTTCGACCAGCTGCCCCGCTACCAGGTGCGCCACGAGGGACCCGACCACTCGAAGCGGTTCTTCGCGACCGTGATGCTGCGGGGCGAGCCGTGGGGGACGGGCGAAGGTCGATCGAAGAAGCACGCGGAGCAGGCGGCCGCCCGGGTGGCGTGGCGCTATCTCCGCGAGCGTGAGATCGCGGCGCCGAGCGAGCAGCGACGCGCGGTCACGACGGGGACCGATGGGTCCCCAACGGAGGCAGACGATGCCGGAGTTACCTGAGGTCGAAGTGGTTCGCCGCGACCTCGAACGCGAGATCGTGGGCAAGCGGGTCAAGTCGGTCGACGCCGACGGGATGCGGTCGATCCGCAGGCACCACAACCGCAAGCAGTTCGCGAACAAGCTGGTGGGGAAGCGGATCACCGGCGTCGAGCGGCGGGGCAAGTACATCCTCGCGACGCTCGACGGCGGCGACGTGCTCGTGATCCATCTCGGCATGTCAGGGCAGCTCATCCGGGCCAAGGGGACTCGCGAGACGGTCTCGAAGCACACGCATGTCGTGATCACGTTCACGCAGGGCGGCCAGCTCCGCTTCATCGATCCGCGCACGTTTGGCGAGATGTTCGTCACCGAGCTCGACACCGTCGAGAAGGAGGTGTCCGAGCTCGCGCACCTCGGCATCGACCCGCTCGAGGACGCGATGTCGTGGGATCACTTCGGCCGCCTCGTCGCGTCGAAGCACATGAAGCTCAAGACGCTGTTGATGGACCAGCGGTTCCTCGCCGGGATCGGCAACATCTACAGCGACGAGATCCTCTTCGGCGCCGGGTTGCGCTGGGACCGCATGAGCGACTCGCTGTCGGGGGAGGAGATCCGCCGGCTCTATCGCTCGATGGTCGAGACGCTCCAGGACGCCGTGAAGTACCGCGGGTCGTCGCTCGCCGACGAGCAGTACGTCGACCTGTACGGCAAGCCGGGCGAGTACCAGCTCCACCACAAGGTGTACGCCCGGGAGGGCGAAGCGTGCCGGCGGTGCCGCCAGCCGCTGGTCCGCCAGCGCGTCGGCGGACGCTCCACCTTCTTCTGCGAGGCGTGCCAGGTCTGAGCGGGTGGGCCGGGCCGGCCGGGCCGGACGCCGGGCTACCGTCGGCGGGCCCCACCCACCCACGAGCCCGGCGCCTCGCTGCGCTCGGCGCCGACGCCCGCCGACGGCACCCGTCGCCGTCCCGGCCATGACCGATCGCGTCCGGCGTCGCGTGTACGTCTCGGGGCGGGTCCAGGGGGTGTGGTTCCGCGAGTCGTGCCGCGACGAGGCGGCGCGGGCCGGCGCCGGCGGCTGGGTCCGCAACCTGGACGACGGCCGCGTGGAGGTCGTCCTCGAGGGGCCGGTGGCCGCTGTCGACGAGGTTCGACTTGCCCGAGCCGTTCGGCCCGACCACCACCGTCACACCGGGCTCGAACTCGAGCACGGTCTTGTCGGCGAACGACTTGAATCCTCGGAGCGTCAGCGACTTGAGGAACACCCGGACGGCTCTCCTTTCCTCCGCCGGGATCGTAGCGAGGAGGATCGCGCGCTTCGGGGACGCCCCGACGCGGCCGACGCGGCCGCGACGGCCGACGCCTACCGGACGCGGAACGCCTGCTCACCGACCGGGGGCTCGTCGACGACCTCGACCCGGCCCACGCGCGCCCGCCGCGGACCCCGGTGACACCACGCCACG
>WNGE01015490.1_pt1 | contig 15534 bp, 14 predicted proteins | sample 5400651 | NCBI WGS metagenome assembly WNGE01 (sample SAMN13153370, study PRJNA577476) | soil metagenome | isolation source: 60 cm soil or saprolite under grassland replicate 2 | place: USA:California | collected 2016-06-15 | reverse complement strand
GGTTAACCCCTCAGTGTTAGGTGTCTGTTTAGGTCGCGGAGGGGTCTCAGCGCGTCCCTAGACTAACCGGAGCCTGTGACGGAGCCGCAATGAGTGTGTATACCGAGCTCTTCTCCTACCGGGAGCTGTTTGCGAACCTCTTTCGCAGGGATCTCCAGAAGCGGTACAAGGGCTCCGCGCTCGGGATCGTCTGGGTGCTCCTGCCGCCGCTGATCCTGATGGGCGTGTACCTGCTCGTGTTCCACGTGCTGTGGCGGGTCACCTCGGAGGTTCAGGACTATTCGCTCTACCTCCTCGCAGGTCTCGCGTCCTGGGTCTTCTTCGCGACGACGCTGCAGATCGGTTCACGCGCGATGCTCGACAACGCCGAGCTGATCCGCAAGACCCGGTTCCCGCGCCAGCTCGTGGCGTTCTCCGTCGTCGGCGCCAACGTCGTCACGTACGCGGTGACGCTCGTGATCCTGCTCGTCGCGTGCTTCGTCTTCGTCCCCGAGTCCCGCGACACCGAGCTGCTCGCCTTGCCGCTCGCGGCGCTGTTCGTGTGCTTCGTCGCGGGAGTGACGCTGACGATCGCGTGCCTCGACGCGCTCTTTCGCGACGTCGAGCACCTCGTCGGCGCGCTCCTGCTGCCGTGGTTCTTCGTCACGCCGGTCTTCTGGGACTGGAGCCAGTTCACGAGCCACCACACGATCGTCCAGATCCTCCGCTACGGCAATCCCGTCTCGCCCGCCCTCTCGGCGATCCGCGATCCGCTCTGGGTGGGCTCGGCGCCGCGTGCCGTCGACGTCGTCTACCTCGTCTTCGCGGCCGCCTTCGCGCTCGCTCTCGGCGCGGTCACGTTCAGGCATTACGACGACCGGATCGCAGTCGAGCTCTGATGACCGCGCCTCTGCTCGTCCGCGCGGCGAAATGCGAGCCCGTCGAACGGACGCCTGTGTGGTTCATGCGCCAGGCGGGCCGCTCGCTGCCGGAATACCGCGCGCTTCGCGAGCGGCACGACTTCTTCGAGCTCGGGCGCCGGCCTGAGCTTTGCGCCGAGGTGACCTTGCAGCCGGTGCGCCGCCACGGCGTCGACGCGGCGGTGATGTTCGCGGACATCATGACCCCGGTCGCGGCGATGGGCGTCGACGTCAAGCTCGTCGAGGGGGTCGGCCCGGTCATCGACTCGTTCGATGCTCGGCAGCTGCACGTCCCGGACGAGATCGCGCCCGAGCTCTACGAGGCGATCCGCATCGTCCGCAGCGAGCTCGACGAGGAGCAGGCGGTGGTCGGCTTCTGCGGCGCGCCGTTCACGGTCGCCGGCTATCTCGTTGAAGGCAAGCCGAGCCGTGACTTCGCGAAGGTGAAGGCGCTCATGTATCGCGAGCCCTGCGAGTGGCACGAGCTGATGGGCACGCTCGCCGACGCCTTCGCGCGCTACGTCCGCGAGCAGGTGGACGGGCTCGACTGGCGCATCCCCCTCGATGAGGGGTGGGAGCTCGCCGGAGAGCGCGGCGTGCAGGGCAACCTCGACCCGGCTGCGCTGCTCGCGCCGTGGGACAGGCTCGAGGCGGCGGCGCTCGACGTGCTCGAGCGCGCGCGCGGGCGCAACGGGCACATCTTCAATCTCGGGCACGGGATCCTGCCCCAGACCGATCCCGACGCCGTCACGCGCCTCACCGAGCTCGTGCAGGCACGGACCGTCGAGGCCCGCGTGTGAACCCCGCCGTCGTGCTCATGGCGTACGGGTCGCCGGAGCGGCTCGCGGACGTGCCGTCGTACTACGCCGACATCCGCGGCGGCCGGCCGGTCGCGCCCGAGCACCTCGACGACCTCGTCGACCGCTATCGCAGGCTCGGCGTGGAGGAGCACAACCCCCTCAACGCGATCACGGAGGAGACGCGCGCCTCGCTCGAGCGCGAGCTCGGCGTGCCTGTCTTCACGGGGATGAAGCACTGGACGCCGCGCATCGCAGACGCCGCCGAGTCCGCGCTGTCGGCGGGCGCGGAAACGGTCGTCGGGCTCGTCCTCGCGCCGCACTACTCGCGCCTGTCGATCGCCGGCTACCGCGCGCAGCTCGAGGAAGCGCTCGCCGGCCGCGCGGAGCTCTGCTTCATCGAGAGCTGGCACGACTTCGAGCCGTTCGTCGACGTGCTCGCGTCGCGGGTGTGCGACACGGCGGCGCACGTCGTCTTCACTGCGCACTCGCTGCCCGCCCGGATCCTCGAAGAAGGCGATCCGTACGAGCAGCAGTTGCGCGAGACGTGCCGGCTCGTCGCCGACCGCGCTGAGCTCGACGACTGGTCCTTCTCGTACCAGAGCGAGTCTCCGACGGGCGAGCCCTGGCTCGGGCCGGACATCCTCGACCACCTCGATGCCCTCCACGCGCAGGGCGTCCGGGACGTGCTCGTGTGCCCGGTCGGCTTCGTCTCGGACCATCTGGAGATCCGCTGGGACATCGACGTCGAGGCGCAGGAGCGAGCGCGCGAGCTGGGGCTGAAGCTGACGCGAATCGAGATGCCGAACGCCCAGCCGGAATTCGTGCGTGCGCTCGCGTCGCTCGTCAAGCAGGAGCTCGGAGCCCGTGCGCCCGGGTGAGATCCACGTCGACGCGCTCTCGCGCCGCTTCCGCGTCTATCCGCGCGGCACGCGCACGCTGAAGAGCATCGTGCTGCTGCGCGGCCGCCGTCGCCCGACCGACGTGTGGGCGCTCCGCGACGTCTCGTTCTCGGTCGAGCCCGGGAGCGCGCTCGGGCTCGTCGGCCGCAACGGCTCCGGCAAGAGCACGCTCCTCCGGATCATCGCGGCGATCATCAAGCCGACCGCCGGGCGCGTGGACGTCGGCGGCCGCATCGGCACGCTCCTGGAGCTCGGCGCCGGCTTCCACCCGGACTTCACGGGCCGCGAGAACGTCTTCCTCAACGGCTCGATTCTCGGGCTGAAGAGGTCGTACATTCGCGAGCAGCTCGACGAGATCGTCGCCTTCGCGGAGCTCGAGGACTTCATCGACGTCCCTGTGCGCACCTACTCTTCGGGGATGTACATGCGACTCGGCTTCGCCGTCGCGTCGCATCTCAACGCAGACGTCCTGCTGCTCGACGAGGTGTTCGCCGTCGGTGACGCTGCGTTCCAGCGCAAGTGCCTCCAGCGCATCTTCGACTTCAAGCGCACCGGTGGCACGATCGTGTTCGTGTCGCACGACTCCGACGCGGTCGAGCAGCTCTGCGAGCGCACGATTCTCCTCAGCGAGGGACGCGTCGCGTTCGACGGCCCGGCGCAGCAGGCATTGACCGAGTACCACCGGCTGCTCTCCGACGAGCGCGACCCGGCCGAGCTCGCCGCCGGCCTGAGCGAGTGGGGCAGCGGGGAGGCGCGGATCGCCGAGGCCCGGCTGTGCGGATCCGGAGGCGAGGCGCGCGAGCAGTTCGTTTCCGGCGAGGCGCTTTCGCTGAGGCTCAGGCTTGTGTCGGCGGTTGCCGTGCCGCCGCCGCGCCTCTCCTACGAGCTGCGCGACGAGGCGGACCGGCTGCTCGCGGCCGGCGGGCTCGACGTCGACGAGCTCGGCTGGCCCGACGGGCCGGGCGAGCTGCCCGTTCGCTTCGACGTGGAGGCACTGCCGCTCGCGAACGGCCGCTTTCACTTCTCCCTCGCGCTCGCGGGCCCCGAGACGGGGCATCTCTACCACCGGCTCGAGCGCGTCGCGCCGTTCGTCGTGGATTCGACGGGCGGCGAGCGGGGCGCGGTGTCGCTCGACGGGCGCTGGTCGGCAGGGGAAGTCGCAGCGGCCGCCGAACTGAGGAGGTCATGAGCTCACGTACCTGCCCCGACTGGCCGCGGCTGATGGAGATCGCGCCGGAACTGCAGTTCAAGCACTATACGGTCGCCGAGGCGAAGCTGCCGGCCGACGCGCTCGTGCACGTCGGCGACATCTCCCTCTCGGACGTGGCGCTCTGCTGCGACCTCGAGCGGCACGTGTTCTACGCGGGGCACACCGATCCTGGCGTCGTCGAGGCGCTGCGCCAGACGCATTGGTACGAGCTCGCCGAATGGTCGACGAGCGGCCAGGCGCGCCGCTAGTGGCCAGCCGGTGACGTTCCTGCGCGCGCTCCGCCGTCGACTGGGTCTCGGATCCCGCTCGGCAGACGACCCCGCGGGCCCGGGAAATCGCCCGGACAGCGGTGACGCCGGCGCGGCCGCAGGATCCCAGAGCGTCGCCGGGGCCATCTCACACAGCGCGGGCCCAGGCTATCCGCCCGGCTACGTGAAGGACTACGACGACGGGCGTCCCCGCAAGTGAGTCGGTAGCTCCGACCGCAGCCGTGTAGTCGAGCCTTCCGCGAAGCGTGGCCTTTCGTCGCGAACCCGGCACACTCCTGTAACGGCGGCTGCCACCAGACGTGCCCGGTCTCGCCACATGCGCCAGTCAAGCGAGAAGCGGCGTTGCTGAGTTCGGTCGCGAGTCCGTCACACTCCTGTAACGGCGGCTGCCGCCAGACGTGGACGAGGAGGCCGCGTCTTTACGAGACGAGGTCTGAAAGCGGTCGCGTGTTGAGCACGTCGGCGGCCGTCGCGCCGCCGCGGCGCGCGGTCGCGACCGACAGCTGCATGTTGCCGAGGCCGCGCGTGGAGTGCGCATCGGTCGAGCAGACGATCGGCACGCCCGCCTCGGCCGCCAACCGGACGTGGACGTCGCGCAGGTCGAGCCGGTCGGGGAGCCCATTCACCTCGACGGCTTTGCCTTCCTCGAGCGCGACCTCGAAGACGCGTTCGAGGGCGAGCGCGTTCTCGGGGCGATGGTTGATGATCCGGCCCTTCGGGTGGCTGAGGCACGAGACCGATGGATGACGTAGCGCCTCGACGACGCGCTCGGTGATTGCATCTCGCGTCGCGCGCTGGCCGGCGTGCACGCTCGCCTGCACCCATTCGAGCTCGGTGAGCACGTCGTCGGGAAGGTCGAGTGTGCCGTCGGGAAGGATGTCGCACTCGATCCCGCGCAGCACGCGGAATGGGGCGAGCTCCTCGTTAGCTCGCACGATCTCCTCGCCTTGCCGGCGGACGTCGTCCGCGTCGAGGCCCGGAACGACGCGGACGTTGCGCGTGTGGTCGCAGATCGCGAGGTACTCGTAGCCGAGAGCGCGCGCCGCCTCGCCCATCTCGAGCACGCTCGCCCTTCCGTCCGACCATGCCGTGTGCACGTGCAGGTCGCCGCGGATCTGCGCGAGCTCGACGAGTGCCGGAGGCGCGCCCGAAAAGCCAGCCTCGCGGAGCTCGGGCGGCACGTACGGGAGCCCGAGCGCGGCGAAGACGCCCTCTTCGTCCGGAGCATCGGGCAACGCGCCGAGTGACGCCACGAACTCGCGCGTCCCGGTGACGCGAACGAGCTCCGTCCCGAACCGCCCCGGCTCTGCGACGACGAGCTCGATCGGGACACCTTCGACGGTCACGCCGACGGCGCGATCCGCGCCGCCCTCGACGACCGAGACGATCTGCGGCAACGTCGCGAATCGCTTGAGCGCGTCCGGTGACGACGACACCACGGCGAAGTGATTGGAGACGTCGGACCAGCGGCGTGGATCCCCGGCTGCGACTCCACCGAGTGCCGCCGCGAGCGTGTGGCCGAGCTCGCGCGCCCTGTTCAGCGTCAGCCCGCGCGCCGCGCGCGGCTCGGCTTCCCGCTCGAGCGCCTGTTGCAGCTTCGCGGCCGTCTTGGGGCCGATGCCCGGCACCTCGCTCAGACGACCGGCAGCGGCAGCCTCGCGCAGCTCGGCGGCGGTGCGCGCGCCGAGCGCGCGGCCGAGCGCCACCGCGCGCTTCGGGGACAACCCGAGGAAGCGGCCGAGGCCGACGAGCTCCGGCTCGACCTCTCCTTCGAGCTCCCGTGCGTGCGCGATCTCGCCCGTCTCGACGAGCTCCCGCAGCCGCGCCTCCAGTCCGGGCCCGATGCCGCGCAGCTCGCGCACTCTTCCGCTGCGCACGAGCTCCGCGGCCGGGGTGGGCAGCGAGCGGATCAACTCGGCGGCGCGCCGGTGCGCGCGCACGACGTAGTAGGACGAGCCGGCGAGGTCGAGCAGCGACGCGTACCGCTCGAGGGTGTCGGCGATTGCGGCGTTGTCGAGGGATAGGCTCTTTGCCATGGCGACGTTCGTCATACCCTTCAGGCCCGACGGAAAGTCGCGGCTCGGCGATCCGGAGCTCGCCTGGGCGATGTTCCTCGACGTCAGGTCGGCGTGCGAGCAGGTCGGCGACGTCCGCATCTGCGACGCGCCCGGCGGCCAGAACGTCGCGGTCGCCGAGTTCCTCTCCCGGCTCGAGGGCCCGGTCGCGATCGTCAACTCGGACGTTCCGTGCGCGACTCCGCCGGAGCTGCAGGAGCTGGTCGATTCCGCGCCGGCGCTCGTCGCCGCGCGCGACGGGACGACGAACGCGCTGGCGCTCGAGGACGCGCGGGACTTCCGCCCGTTCTACGGGCCCGAGAGCGCCGAGCGTTTCGGCCTGAGGCGTCTCGACCTGCCGGGCCTGTGCGAGGACGTCGACACGCCGGAAGACCTGTTGCGCCTCGCCTCCTTTGCCGGGCAGAACACGCGGAGCGCGCTGCAGGCGCTGCACGCATGAACGTCTGCGTGTTGAGCGGCGGCTTCGGCGGGGCCAAGTTCGTCCGCGCGCTCGTTGAGACGCTCGGCGGCGGGAACGTCACCGCGATCGTCAACGTCGGGGACGACGTCGAGGTTCTCGGCGTCCACGTTTCGCCCGACCTCGACAGCGTCCTCTACTCGCTCGCCGGCCTCGCGGACGAGCAGCGCGGGTGGGGACGCGCCGGCGAGACGTGGAACGCCCTCGACACCGTGGCGCAGCTCGGCGGCGAGGACTGGTTCAAGCTCGGCGACCGCGATCTCGGGCTCCATCTCCTGCGCACGCAGGCGTTGCGCGACGGCGAGTCGCTCTCGTCCTTCACGGCGCGCGTCGTCGAAAGGCTCGGCATCGACGCGACGTTGCTCCCCGCGACCGACGACGAGCTGCGCACGTTCGTCGTGACGCCTGCCGGAACGTTCTCCTTCCAGGAGTGGTTCGTCGCCCGCGGCCACCGCGACGACGTCGACGCGGTCGACGTGCGCGGCGACGCTCGTGCCGCGCCGGGTGTGCTCGAGGCGCTTGAGTCGGCCGACCTGCTGCTGATCGGCCCGAGCAATCCGTACGTCAGCGTCGGGCCGATCCTCGCCGTCGCGGAGATCCGCGCCGTCTTCGAGGCTCGCCGCCTTCCGTGCGTCGCCGTCAGCCCCCTAGTCGGCGGGCGGGCCGTGAAGGGCCCGGCCGACCGGATGCTCACCCGGCTCGCCGGCGGCACCGCGCCGGCGCACGTCGCCTCCTGTTACGTGGGCCTGATCGACGCGCTCGTCGTCGACGAGGACGACGACGTCTCCGGCCTCGACGTCCAGCCGATCGTGACGCGGACGCTGATGACCGACGCTGCATCGCGCCGGCGCGTGGCCGAGGCCGCGCTCGCCGTCCCCGTATGAACGTCGCGATTCTCGGCGGAACGGGCAAGTTCGGGCGAGCTATCGCAATCCGCCTGGCCGCGGCCGGCGACGACGTCGTGATCGGGTCGCGCGACGCCGAGCGCGCACGTCAGATCGCGGCAGAGCTCGGCGTGCGCGGAGCGCGCAACGACGAGGTGGGCGACGTCGACCTCGTCGTCCTCGCAGTGGAGGCAGGCGCTGCGCTGTCGACCGTGCGCGACCTGGAGTTGCACGCGCCGCTGCTGTCGGTGGCCGCCGAGATCGCCTTCGATGGAAGAGTGGCCCGCCCGGGGACGCAGCGGCAATCGCTTGCCGAGCGGGTCGCCGAGATCGCCAACGTGAAGGTCGCCGCCGGGCTGCATTCGCTCGCGGCAGTCAGGCTCGCGGCATCCGCGCCCGAGCAGGACGTCTTCGTCTGCGGCGACGAGGAGGAGCCGAAGCGTCTCGCGCTCGAGCTGAGCGCGAAGATCGTCAGCGGACAGGCGATCGATGCAGGGCCCCTTGCAACGGCCCGCGCGCTGGAGGGCATGACCGCCGTGCTGCTGAACGTGAACAGCACGGCATCGGACGGAGATGCGCGCCAGGTCGAAGCGGTGCTGCGGGAGTCGATCCGGGTCGTTCGCGCGCGGCCGCCGCTCGTGATCGCCGAGACGCGCCACGGCTTCGTCTGCGCATCTGCGGGCGTCGACGCCTCGAACGCGCCGGAAGCCGGGATGCTCGTCCTGCTCCCGCTCGATCCCGACGCCTCGGCACGCGACCTTCGCGCGCGCATCCACGAGCTGACCGGCCGCACCGTCGCGGTGATCGTCAGCGACTCGTTCGGGCGCCCGTGGCGGCAGGGAACGACGGACGTCGCGATCGGCGTCGCCGGCCTGGCGCCGCTCCTCGACCTACGCGGCAGGCGCGACGCCGCAGGCTACGAGCTGCGCTCGACGCAGATCGCCGTCGCGGACGAGCTGGCGGGTGCCGCGGAGCTCGTGATGGGCAAGACGAGCGGCGTGCCCGGTGCCGTGATCAGCGGGTTCGCATGTGCAGGTGACGGCTCCGCGCGAGAGCTCGTCATGCCGGCCGAGCGCGATCTTTTCCGCTAGGGAAGCTGGCGCACGAGTTGTACAGCGCGTGCAGCCGCGTCGACGATCTCGGCTGCGTCGCGCTGTACGGTGGGCGCTGCGTCGACGTTCGAAACGAGGAGGCTCGCGTAGCCGGAGATCGCGGTGAGAAGGTTGTTCAGGTCGTGCGCGAGCGCGGGCAGATCCGGCCGGTCTTGGTCCTGGCGCAGGGCAAACAGGTGTGCCACCCTGAATGCTTCGGCAGAAAGCGTCCGCCTCTTTAGGCTGAAGAACCATGAGCGGCCGGGAACGGGAGCTGCGGCGAGAGGATCTCCTCGACGACCCAATTCGGCAGTTCCGCGCGTGGTACGGCGAGGCGCAGGCGGAGGGGCTGCCGTTCCCGGAGGCGTGCGCGCTCGCGACGGCCTCGAAGGAGGGGCGCCCTTCGGCTCGGATGGTGCTCATGAAGGACGTCGACGAGCGCGGCTTCGTGTTCGCCTCGGGCTACGAGAGCCGCAAGGGACGCGAGCTCGCGGAGAACGCGCGCGCGGCGCTGCTCTTCTACTGGCACCCGCTCGGGCGTCAGGTGCGCGTCGAGGGGCAGACCGAGCGCGTCTCGCCGGGGGAGTCCGACGCGATCTTTCTCGCGCGGCCGCGCGACAGCCGGATCAGCGCGCTCGCCTCGAGGCAGAGCCGGCCGCTGGCGTCTCGCGAGGAGCTCGAGGCGCGGGTGGGCGAGCTTGCCGCCGAGCTCGAGGGACGCGAGGTCGAGCGGCCCCCCTTCTGGGGCGGCTATCGAGTCGTGCCCGACGAGCTCGAGCTCTGGCAGCACCGTGCGAACCGCCTCCACCTGCGCTTCCTCTACCGCCGCCGCGGCGACGCTTGGGAGATCGAAGAGCTCCAGCCCTGACGGCCACTCGAGGCAGGTCCCAGGGACAGTCCCTGGGACCTGGCTAAAGCGCTCCTGTCCCAAGGACTGTCCCTCGGACGTGTCCTACGTGAACGCCAGTTGCGTGTGGCCCTCGAGGCCCTTGAGGCCGACCCCGACGAGGCGCAGAGCGCCGGGCCGGTCGGCGAGCGCACGGTCGAGCAGGCGGCACGCGACGTCGCCGATCGTCTGCGCGTCGTCGACCGCGACGTCGAGCGTCAGCGAGCGCGTCCGGATCGAGAAGTCCGGGTAGCGGAGCTTCGTCGTGACGGTGCGCGCGGCCTGGCCGTCGCGGCGGAGGTGCTCGGAAAGCCGCTCCGACATCCTGCGAAGCTCGGCATGCAGGAGGGCCGGGTCGTCGATGTCGCGCGGAAACGTCTCCTCGTTCGAGATCGAGATCCGCTCGATCGCCGTCTCGAGGCGGCGTGGGTCGATGCCGCGCGCACGATCGCGCAGGAGCCTGCCGACCTTTCCCGGCATGAGCGTGCGCAACGCGTCGTCGTCGAGCGCCGCGAACGCGCCGACCGTCTCGATCCCCGCGCGCGCGAGCCGCTCCGCGCTGCGCGGCCCGACTCCGGGCAGCTTGCGGACCGCGAGGGGCCCGAGGAACTCCAGCTCGCGGCCGGGCAGAACGACGGTGATGCCGCCCGGCTTGCGCCTGTCGGACGCGACCTTCGCGACGACCTTCGACGTCGCGACGCCGAGCGAGCACGTGAGCCTCGTCGTGCCGCGCACTGCTGTCTGCACGGCCTCGGCGAGCTCGCGGGCGCGCAGGAAGTCCTGTGCCACCTCGCCCAGGTCGAGATAGCCCTCGTCGAGGCCCGTCCGCTCGACCGTCGGCACGATCGCGCGCACGCTTTCCCACACGGCACGCGAGTAGTCGCGGTACAGCGAGTGCCTCGGCCGGACGAACACCGCGTGCGGGCAGCGCCGAAGCGCCTCCGCCGCGCTCATCGCCGAGTGGATGCCGAAGGCACGCGCGACGTAGTTGGCGGTGGCAACGACGCCGCGCCCGTGCGGGTCGCCGCCGACGATCAGCGGCTGCGTCCGCAGCGACGGATCCTCGAGCTCCTCGACGGCCGCGAAGAAGGCGTCCAGGTCGAGGTGGGCGATGATCATGCCGACAAGGCTACGTAGTGGCCGGGACGGGTAACCAGCGGTAATGGGGGCGTTCAAGCAGATCCTGGACGAGTACGTGTCTCGGCACCACCGCGAGCACGGCCGGCGAGAGATCGTCGCCTCGCTCGCGATCGCGGCCACGCTTGCCGGTGCGGCACTCGTCGGCGTTGCGTGGGCGGCCGGGCTCGGCGAGGTGGCCACACGCCTTGCGCATCCTCATTGGCCGTGGTTCGCGGTCGCGCTCGGCGGCACCGTCGCAAGCCTCGTTGGCTACACCCTCGCGTACCACGAGGTGTCACGGGCCGATGAAGGGCCCGAGCTTCACCTGCACCACGTTGGCGCGCTCGTGGCCACCGGCTTCGGCGTGTTCATCCCGCGCGGCGGCTTCGCGCTCGACCAGGAGGCTCTGCTCGACGCGGGCGTGCCGCCGCGGGAAGCCGAGCTCCGCGTCCGCCGCCTCGGTCTGCTCGAGTACGCGATCCTCGCGCCCGCGGCGTTCGGCGCGGCGCTGTTCCTGCTCGTCGACGGAGTTCGCGACCGTGCGGGCATCCAGATGTCGTGGATCATCGGCGTCCCGGTCGGCACGGCCGTCACGCTCGTCCTCCTCCGGCACCGGTTGTGGATGCGAAAGGGCGGGCGCGTCCGGAAGGCGATCGCGCGCTTCCTCGAGGCCGTCGGCCGGCTCGCGCATCTGTTCGTCCCGCCGAGCAAGAGGAGCATGGGCGCAGCTCTCGGCATGTCGGTGTACTGGGCCGGCGACATCCTGGCGCTGTGGGCGTGCCTGACGGCGTTCTCCGGCAGTCCGTCCGTGTCGGCGCTGATCCTCGGCTACGCCAGCGGCTATGCGCTCTCGCGCAGGACGCTGCCGTTCGCGGGCGCCGGCGCGGTCGAGGCGCTGCTGCCGTTCGCGCTGACGTGGGTCGGCGTGCCGCTTGCGCCTGCGCTTCTGTCGGTCTTCGCGTACCGCATCTTCAACCTGTGGCTGCCCGTGATTCCAGGAACACCCGGGCTCGTTGTGTTGAAGCGGAGGCATCTTGGTACCGGCTGACGGGCGCGCCTAGCCGGAGGCTTGGTTTTCGGATCGAGGGGTACCACCCCGCCGAATGGTGTCATTGCGGAAGGAGGGAACTTCTTGACTCCCCAGAGAAAGCGGCTGCGGCGGCCGTACGCGTGGCTGCCGGTCGGCCTGGTGCTCGGTCTCGCGACGCTGGCCGGGGCGCTGCCCGGCTCCGGCGCGGCCGGCGCAACCCCGCCGAGGTTCGCGCCGCCGGTGTACGTCGACCAGCAGCTCGCCGGCGGCGAGCCGGAAGTCTTCGCGGACAGCCTGCACGGCAGGCTCATCTATACGGCGCACGAGGGCACGACGCATCTCTACCGCGACGGCCTCGTGAGCTCGCCGTGGGGCGACTTCGCATTCGTGTCGAACTACTGCAACCAGGTCAACACGTGGACGTCCCCGGACGGCGGCACCAACTGGTACCGCGACCGCTACCTCGGGACGACGTGCCCGCAGAACCCGACGTTCACGGGCTTCAGCGACCCGGATCTCACGCAGGACGCGGGCGGCCGCGTCTACAACACCGGCATCGACCTCGCGAACGACGCGGTCTTCTCGTCGATCGACGGCGGGCAGACGTGGGACAAGGGCACGGGCTACTGCCATGACGGCGACCGGCCGTGGCTCGCGGGCGGCCTCGCCGAGCAGGTGTTCATGGGAACGAACACCGTCGAGGGCGACGGCAGCGGCCACCAGATCTTCGTCTCGACCGACGGTGGGAACACGTGCAGCGCCACCGGTATTCCCGGCAACGGCTCGTTGAGCGACGGCGGCTCGTGGACCGGCAACGGCAAGCTCTACTACGACAAGCGGACCGGCACGGTGGTGGAGCCTGCGATCTTCGATCACGGCGACGGCAGCTTCGGCATCGGCATCGACACGCTGGCGCCCGGCGGCTCCGCGTTCGTCCCGCACGAGGCGGTCAGCGGCACGTCGATGTACTCGCACTGGTCCGCGATTGCGATCGACAAGGCCGGGACCGTGTACGTCACGTGGGACACGAACGACCGCCAGGCGGGGACGAGCGGCGGCTGCGACGGTGCGGAGACTCCGGCGGCGAACTCGATCATGCTCGTCTCGACGAAGGATCTCGGGAAGACGTGGTCGGCGCCGGCGACGATCGCGCACCCGGGCACGCGTGTGTTCTGGCCGTGGATCGCCGCGGGCGACGCGGGCAAGGTCTCGGTCGTCTGGTACCAGACCGAGCCGCAGGACGGCCTGCCCGACCTCGACTGCCAGACCGGCCACGTGCACGTGATGAACGCGTCGGTCACGAATGCGACGAGCAAGGGCCCGCAGAAATCGATCGTCGATGCGGCCGGACGCGTCGTGCACATCGGCTGGGTCTGCCAGGGCGGGACGACGTGCGTCGCCACCGGGCAGGACCGCAGGCTGGGCGACTACTTCACGAACGTTCTCGACCAGCGCGGGTGCATCCTGATCGCGACGGGCGACACGCGCCTGTTCGATCCGACGACGGGCGGACCGCTTCCGACGGCGCGCCCGCTCTTCATCCGCCAGAACGGCGGCCCGCGCCTCATCGGCTCGGGTACCTGCTCCTAGGACTGCGGAACGACGAGGGGCGCCTCGCGGCGCCCCTCGTCAATGCGCTAGCGCGTACGGCTAGCTGCAACCGGTGTTCGTACCGCAATCGCGGCACGTGTAACACGAGCCGGTGCGGATCATGCGGCCGCCGCAGCGGGCGCACTCGACGGCGTCCTCCCAGCTGTTGAACAGCGCCGTCTGGCCGGGCGGCGGCGCCTCGACCGGCGCGGCCGTCGCCTGGGCATCCGCCGCGGCATACGCCGACGCCATCTTGGCGCGGACCTCTGCCGAGAGGATGCCGATCTCCTCCTGCTGCTCGACCGTGAGGAACTTCTTGCCCATCCAGCGGAACACGTAGTCGACGATCGACTTGGCGACGCGGATGTCCGCGTCGTTGGTCATCCCGCTCGGCTCGAAGCGCATGTGCGCGAACTTCGAGACGTACACCTCGAGCGGCACGCCGTACTGGAGGCCGAGCGACACCGAGATCATGAACGAGTTCATGAGGCCGGCGAGCGTCGTTCCCTCCTTGGCGATGTCGACGAAGATGTCGCCGGGCGTCCCGTCCTCGTAGAGGCCGACGTGGATGTAGCCCTCGTAGTCGCCGACGCGGAACTTGCGGCCGACCTCCGTACGATCCTCCGGCAGCCGCTTGCGCTCGCGCAGCGGCACGGGCGGCGCGGCCGCCGCCTCCTTCTTGCCGGAGAGCGGCTGAGCGACCTTGCAGTTGTCACGGTAGATCGCGATCGCCTTGACGCCGAGCTTCCACGCCTCGAGGAAGAGCCCGGCGACCTCGTCCACCGTCGCGGTCTCCGGCAGGTTCACCGTCTTGGAGATCGCGCCGGAGATGAACGGCTGGACGGCGCCCATCATCTTCACGTGCCCGCCGTAGTGGATCGCGCGCTCGCCGACGGCACAGTCGAACACCGGGTAGTGCTCCGCCTTCACGTACGGCGCGCCGACGACCGAGTTGCGCTCGTCGATCCACGCGACGATCTCGTCCACCTCGTCCGGGGCGTAGCCGAGCTTCTCGAGCCCGAGCGGGACCGTGCGGTTGACGATCGTGATCTCGCCGCCGCCGACGAGCTTCTTCGACTTGACGAGCGAGAAGTCCGGCTCGACGCCAGTCGTGTCGCAATCCATCATGAAGCTGATGGTGTTGTGGCTGACGAATCCGTTGGCCACGTAGGTGACGTTGTCGGGTACGGAAAGATCGAAGGTCGGCTGATCGTCGAGCGTCTCGACGGAGGAAACGCTGTCGTAATAGAAGCCGAGCGCGTGCTCGAGCTTGGAACTTTCAGTTCGCTCGAGCAGAGCGGTCGCCGAGCGACGAGAGACATCGCCGCGCCGTGCGAGCGACATCAGCATCGTCCTACGGAGCGAGTCGTTCTCGGCAGCGAGTTCGTCGACGAGTTCGCGTCTGATCGGGATGTGGTCGTAGCGGGCCGTTTGCGGGTGAGTTGCGTTCCAGAGCGATCCGGCCTTTCGGACAGAGATGAAGTCGATCTCCTCGAGAAAGCGCGTTGCTGCGGAGACGTTCAGGAGACGGAGGACGAAGCGGTCGTTCGAGCCCCAGTTGGAGCCGGCGCCGTCGACTTTCCGTGTCGTGACGAAGCCAAGGGCGAGTAGCAGGCTCTGTACATCCCTGCTGAAGCTCTCGGTGACAGTGCTCCAAGAGACATTCCCGTTGCTCGCACTTCCGTCGGCCTCGAAGAGGCCGCGGATGAAGGCGGCATAGACATCACGGTGGTTCGTGTGCAGGATCGCGTCTGGAACGTGAGCGTGCCAGCCCTTGCCTGCGTGTTCGGCGGACGGCGGCAGCTTCGCGAACCCGCAAGCCTCCCACCAAAGGACGAGTGGAACAGAGTTGAACGCGACTTCGGTGTAGCCCTTCTTCTCGCTGATGTGCGCTTCGAGTCCGAAGAGCGCAGCGCCGAGATCTGCAAGATGCTCGACGACATCGCGATCCTGATGCGCGACGCAAAAGCGCAGGCCCTTTGAGTGGAGCGAGCCGTCGCCCATGAAATAGCCGACGAGCTCGGCGAGCTCCGGCGTCAGCGTCCGGGGTGCATGCGTTCGAAAGTCGGAGGTCCAGTAGAGCTCGCCAAGTGGCGGCAAACTGACTTCCTGAGGCTCGCCGACGAGACCGTTGAGCATCAGCGGGACGCGGTCGCCCTCGCCGATCTCTGCGAAACGCTTCCACACCCATTCACCGTTCTCACCGACGACCTTGATCCGGTGGGTCGGTGTTCCCTGGATCCGATAGCCGCGGCCGGTCTCGATCGAGACAACCTGCTCGTAACCGTTCACGTAGAACTGACTGGCGGCGCGGGGGCCCTCGTC
>WNGE01004778.1_pt1 | contig 15534 bp, 13 predicted proteins | sample 5400651 | NCBI WGS metagenome assembly WNGE01 (sample SAMN13153370, study PRJNA577476) | soil metagenome | isolation source: 60 cm soil or saprolite under grassland replicate 2 | place: USA:California | collected 2016-06-15 | reverse complement strand
CACCAGGCCGACCGACAGCACGATCGCGAGGATGGTGAGCAAGTTGAGGCTGAAGCCGAAGGCGTACATCACCGCCCCGGCCCCCACCAGCGACACCGGCATCGCCACCAGCGGCACCAGCGCGGTGCGCACCGACCCCATGAACAGGAACACCACCAGGCCGACGATGAGGATAGTCTCGGCGAGCGTCTTGGAGATCTCGTGCAACGCGTCGGTCATGAACACCGTCGCGTCGTATGCCAGCTGCATGTCGATGTCCGGGGGGAGATCGGCCCGGAGCCGATTCATCTCGGCGTGGAGCCGGCTGGCCACCTCGATCTCGTTGCTGCCGACGAGCGGCCACACGCCCAGGTAGACCGCTTCCTTGTCGTTGAACTTGGTGATGAAGTCGGCCTCTTCGGCGCCGAGCTCGACGCGGGCCACGTCGGAGAGCCGGACGATCGCGCCGTTGCGCTCCGCCACGACGAGGTTCTTGAACTCCTCGGGCGTGCGCAGGTCGGTGTTGGCCAGGAGGCTGACCTGGACGAGGTCGCCCTTGGTCTGGCCGACGGCGGCGAGGTAGTTGTTGCGCTGCAGGGCCGCCCACACGTCCCCCGGCGCGAGGTTCAGCGCGGCGAGCCGCTCCGGATCGATCCACACCCGCATGGCGATGGGGCGGCCGCCGACGACGTCCACGCGCTGCACCCCCGCGAGCGTCGAGAGCTGCGGTTGCAGGTTGCGGGTGAGCCAGTCGGTGAGCGCCGGAATGTCGCGCTGCGACGAGGTGAAGCTCAGGTAGAACGACGCGTACGGCCGGTCCGCCTTCTGCACCTCCACGATCGGCGGCTGCGCCTCGGCGGGCAGCTCGGAGCGCACCTGCTGCAGCCGGGCGGTGACCTCCGCCAGGGCCGCGGTGGTGTTGTGATTGAGCTTCAGGTGCACGGTGATCGTGCTGACGCCCGCGCGGCTCGTGGACTCCACGTAATCGACGCCGCCGATCGCCGACACCGCGCGCTCGATCGGCGTCGTGAGAAAGCCGCGGACGGTTTCTGCGCTGGCGCCGTAGTACACCGTCGTGATGACGACCGAGGAGCTCTCGATCTTGGGATACTGCTGCACCGGCAGCGTACTCACCGCCCGCCATCCCACGAGCAGGATGACGAGGTTGGCGACCACCGCGAGGACGGGATGCTTGATGAACGTATCGGTCACAGAACGCATGAGGTTGCCCGACTAGCGAAGGGAATCGCCCGCGACGGCGACCAGCTCGCCCTCGCGCAGCTTGAAGGATCCGGACGTGGCGACGCGCTGGCCGGCCGTCACACCGCTCAGGATCAGGATCTCGTCTCCGACCATCGTGCCGCTCTGCACCGGCTGGTCGTGGACGCGGTTCCGGCCGGAAGAATCAGGGGCGATGAGGAAGACGTGGTCGCCGCCCGGTCCCTTGCGCAGGGCGCTCACCGGCACGGCGACGACCGACGTCGCCGGGGCCACGGGCACCTCGACGCGCACGGAGGCGCCGGGGGCCGGGGCGCCGCGCGGGATGCGGGCGCGCACCAGGGCGCTGCGGGTGAGCGCGTCGATGCGGGCGTCGACGGCGACGATCCGTGCTTCGATCGGATGTTCGTCCTCCGCGGCGTACACCGCGATCGCCTCGCCCGGCCGCAGGGACGATGCGACGTCCTGGGCCACGGTGAAGTCCACGTTGGCCGCGGCGTCGACCCCCTGGAGGGTCGTCAGCTCGGTGCCTTCGTTCAGGTACTGGCCGGGGTGCACGTCCGCGATGCCGACGCGGGCCCGGAACGGGGCCCGAATCGTCTTGCGGGCGATGATGGCCCGCGTGCGGGCGATCTGCGCCGTGGCGACGTCGCGCGCGGCGCGGGCCTGCTCGACTTCCTCTTCCGACGCGGCCTGAGCCTCGCGCAGGCGCTCCAACCGGGCGAGCGTCGTTGCGGCGAGGTCGGCCTGGGCGGTCTGGGCCTCCAGGTCCGCCTCTTCCACGGAGACGTCGAGGGCGACCAGCACCGTGCCGGTCTCGACGACCCGTCCGGGCGTGAGCGTGACCTCGCGCACCGTTCCCGGCAGCTCGTTGCGCAGGGTGATCGAGTTCAGGGCCAGCACGGTTCCGATCGACGTCGTCGTGGGGCGATAGCTGCGCTGTCGCGCCACGGCCGAGGTGATGGAGGCCATCGGTTCGGGCTGGCTCGCGGCCGCCGCGTCGGCCTTGCGGATGGAGGCGTGCTTCCACGCTGCCAGCACGGTGCCCGTCACCACCAAGGTCAGCAGCAACACCGCCGACCGGAGCCAACTGCGGTTACTCGTCTGGAAAAGGCTCGGCATACCTCGTTCTCCTAGAATGTTGCGACAAGGGTGAAGCGTCGGATCCTGCGTATTGTCGTTCGGCTGGGTCGGGAATCGACAGGCAGCCGTTAGCGATCGGGCGCAGCCACCCTGCGGCGCGGCAACAAGGAGGCGATCATCTGCGCGAGCCGCACGGCGCCCGGGTCCAGGCCGACCAGGTGGTCAAACACCGCCCGGGCCACACGCAGCTGGGTGCTGTACAACGCCAGGGTTCGCCAGGGTGTTCCGATCGTCATAGGCTTGTCTACTTAATGAATCGGACGTCACTAAGGTTCCCGGCGGGCGCCGGACGAACCCCGGGCGCCAGCCCGGGGTTCACGGAGGCTAACGCGCTACAGGGGGGTGCAATTCGTAGGCGGGGGGCTCGGCGCCCAGCAGGTAGCGCACGAAATAATCCCAGCGCCGCCGGATCATGTAGGGCTCGTTGCCGAAGCCGTGGCGGCGGTTGGGCAACGCCAGGAGGTCGAAGTCCTTGTTGGCCCGGATCAGCTCATCCACGAGCAAGAGCGAGTTGTACGGCGGCACGTTGTTGTCCGCCGTGCCGTAGGCGATCAGGAGCTTGCCGCGGAGGTTCTTCGCCAGGCTCTGGTTCGCCTGGTCGTCGTAGTTGCTGGTGCCGTCGGGCTTCCTCACCAGGAGCCCCTGATAGCGCTCGCCCCAGTCGTCCTCGTACTCGCGCTGGTCGTGATTCCCCGCCTCAGAGACGGCCACCTTGAAGAAGTCGGGGTAGCGCAGGATCGCGTCGGCCGAGGAGTAGCCGCCGCCGGAGTGGCCGTAGATCCCCGCGCGATCGAGATCGATCCACGAATAACGCCTGGCCAGCTCGCGCATCCCCGCGATCTGATCGGGGATGCCGTTGTCGCCCATGTTGCCGTAGTAGGCGTCGTGGAATGACTTGGAGCGCAGCGGCGTGCCCATCGCGTCGATTTCGACCACGATGAACCCCAGCTCGGCGAGCGCCTGGGCGTCGCCACGCGCCGCCGAGAAGCTGCGGCCCCCGACGCTCCCGGTCTGCGGTCCGGGATAGTCGTGGTTCACGATGGGATACTTTGCCGTGGAATCAAAGTGCGTGGGGCGATACAGGAGCCCGTAGAGATCCGTCTTGCCGTCACGCGCCTTGACCGTGATGGGGATCGGCGGCTTCCAGCCCGCGGCTTGGAGCCGCGAGATGTCGGCCCGCTCGAGAGTCAAGAGCGTCCGGCCGGCCGCGTCGCGCAGCAGCGTGACCGGCGGGACGTCGGGCCGGGAGTAGCTGTCCACGAACCAGCGCCCGTTGGGCGCCAGCGTGACGTCGTGGTCCGCGTCTTCGGGCGTGAGCGGCGTCAAGTGCGTCCCGTCCAGGCGCACGCTGTAGAGGTGCCGGAAGTAGGGGTCGCCCGGCTCTTTCCCCGCGGCGGTGAACCAGACGGTGCGGGTCGGCTCGTCCACCCGCAGCACCTGCAGCACCGTCCACGGGCCGCTGGTGATGCGGTTCTTCAAGCGGCCGGTCTCCAGGTCGTAGAGATAGAGATGGCCCCAGTCGTCGCGCTCGGAAAACCAGATCAGCTCGTGGGTCGCGAACAGCGCGTGCCAGTTGACGCGCCCGAACCCTGACTCGAACTGCGTCGCGGTCGACTCGGCGAACACGTCGCGGACCACGCCGGTGGCGGCATCGGCGCTGCGCAGCTGTTCCTTCTTATGGTCGCGCGAGGTGGAGGCGAACACGAGCCGCGCGCCGTCGGGGCTCCATTCGACGTCGGCCCAGCGCCCGCCACACAGCACGTGATCGCAAATGGTCGAGCGGTGCTGATCGGCGGGCATCTGGAGACGCACGACCTTGGGGCCGGCGAGATCGACCACCACCCGCTGGATCGTGGTGATCACGCTGTCGCCCGGGAGCGGATAGGTCCATTGCTCCAGCACCGGGTGGCCGACCCGGCTCTGCACCAGGTACATCTGCCCCACGCCGCGCTCGTCCTGCTGGAACGTGGCGATCTTCCTGGAGTCGGGGGACCACAGCACGACCGGCCGGTCGCTGCGGACCCAGCCGGCGTTGTCGGTCGCGTAACCGAAATCCTTGATCCCGTCGGTCGTGAGCTGCGTCTCCTGCCCGCTCGCGATCTCGCGCACCCACAGGTTGTTGTCGCGGATGAACGCGGCGCGGGTCGAGTCGGGCGAGAACACCGCGTTGCGCGGGGGCTCCTTGCGCGGCGCCGCGGTGCAGCGCGTGCCCCCCCCAGTGAGGTCGCACGTCCAGTGCCGAGCGGCGATGTCGAACGCGATGGATTTCCCGTCCGCGGCGAGGTCGAGCTGGGTGAACGGCAGGTGGAACGCGTCGAACGTGGTGTCGACGGCGCGGGACAGCGCCGCGGCGAGCGCGGCGTGATCGAACAGACGCGCCCGCGTGCGCTTCGCCGGGTCGACGAGCACGTACTCGAAGCCCTGGGGGATCGCGATGCGGTACCAGAAGCGCCCGTCCGCGAGCCACGCGGGGCGCACACCGATGCCGAAGACGAGTGGCGTCGTATTGTAGCCGAGGAACCGCTCGGCGTGGGCGTAGTCGTCGGCGGTGACGACGGGGGGCTGCTGGGCGGCAACAGGCGCGACGGTGATGAGCATCAACAGCACGACGCAGGATCGCATGGCAGGTCCTCTGAAGGTTCGAACGGCCGGACGAACCCCGGGCGCCAGCCCGGGGATCACGGATAGCGGTGCCGCTCGTCCCGTGCCCTAAAGGGCCGGCTCGGCGCAAGAACGCGTCCTTAAGGACGCCCAACGCAGCCGAGCCGGGGCTTCAGCCCACGGATACGGCCGCGGTGCACTAGCGCACCGCTCCCACCACCATCCGCGACACGTCCGCCACGAGGTGGTACGCCGCGGTGTCCTGCTGAATCCCGCCGGTCGTCACGACGAGCACGTAGCGGCGGCCACCCGGTAGCTCGACGTAGGCCGCGTCGTGGTACACCACCTGCCCCACCCAGCCCGTCTTGTGAAACACACGCGCGCCCGGCGGCAGCCCCGCGGGAATCCCCTCGGTGAAATGCTGGCGACCGAGAATCGCGAGCATCGAGTCGCACGCGACGCGCGACGCGGCGCGGTGCTCGGCGATCGCCGCGAGCAGGACGCCCAGGTCGCGCGCCGTCGTGGTGTTGTTGCGGCCCGCGCGGTAGGCGACGCCGTCCTCCACCCCCCGGAGCACCAGGATCGAGTCGGCGCCGAGGGCGTGCGCCGTGGCGTTGGCCCGCGCCGCCCCGACCCGCTCGATCAGGATGTCCGTCGCCAGGTTACTGGACACGGTGATCATCAGGTCGAGCAGGTCCCGCACCACCGCCTTTTCACCCACGCGCAGGTACAGCGAGCTGTCGGAATCGTCGGCTTTGTCGAGCTGGTAGGGCGATCCGTCAACGATCGAATGGAACTCGTTGACCACCGTGAGGCTGTCGGTCAAGCGCAGCGTCCCCGCGTCGGCGTCGCGGAACACCTGGATCATCACCGGGACTTTCATCGTGCTCGCCGCGTGGAAGCGGTGCCCGGCATCCACGAGCACCGAGTCGGGCCGATCGAGCCGCCGGTAGTAGACGCCGACCCCCTGAGCGGGCGTTTGGGCGACGCGGGCCGCGATGCGCGCGGCGAGGTCCTGCGCGGCGAGCGGGCCCGATCCCACCGTGGCGCAGGCCAAGCACCACAGCATCAATCCTTTCATGCTCGCCAATATACCGCTGACTGCAGACATCTGACGTCAGACGTCAGCGGTTCCGTGACCGATTATCTTTCACGTGTGAGTTCTTTCGTCTTCGGCACCCACAACGCTGCGTTCGTGCAGGTGATGTACGAGCAGTACCTGCGCGATCCCGCATCCGTTCCGGAGGAGTGGCGACTGCTGTTCGATAACGGGAAGCTCGCCGAGTTGCCGGTGATTCCGACGAGCCGGGCCGAAGTGCTAGAGAGAGGGGAGATGGGAGAGGTACACTCCGCTGCACCGCCAAGTACCTCTCCCCTCTCCCCTCTCCCCGCTGGCCTGACGCCCATCACCGGCCCCGCCGCCCGGCTCGTCCAAAACATGACCGAGTCGCTCGCCGTCCCGACCGCGACCTCGTTCCGCGACGTGGCGGTCGCGGTGCTCGACGCCCGGCGCAAGGCGTTGAACGCGCAACTGGCGGCGACCGGCAAGAAGATCTCGTTCACGCATCTGATCGGCTACGCACTGGTGCAGGCGGCGAAGCAGTTCCCGGTGATGACCCACGCGTTCCAGGAGGTGGACGGCAAGCCGCAGCGCCTCGATCCGCAGGGCGTGCATCTGGGCCTGGCGGTCGATGTGGAGAGGAAGGACGGCAGCCACGGGCTCCTCGTCCCCGTGATCAAGCACGCCGAGGCGATGGATTTTGCCGCGTTCCACGCGCGCTATGAGGCGCTGGTCGAAAAGGCGCGGACCCAAAGGATCCTCCCCGACGACCTCCAGGGCGCGACGATCACGCTCACCAATCCAGGAACCATCGGCACGGTGGCGAGCGTGCCGCGGCTGATGAAGGGCCAGGGCTCGATCATCGCCACCGGCGCGATCCGCGACGTCGCGGGCGCCAAGATCATGACGATCACCAGCACCTACGACCACCGCATCATCCAGGGCGCAGAGTCGGGGATGTTTTTAAGAAAGGTCGACGCGCTGCTTCAGGGGGAGCAGCGATTCTACGAGGGAGTGGCGGAGAGCCTGGGAGTGACGGGAGGGGGGATGGGGGATGCGGGATGGGTTCCCGCACCAAGCCCCACCCCCACACTCACGCCTCCCCCCTCCCCCATCCCCCATCCCGATGACGTGCGCTCCGTCGCCGCCGCGATGGCGCTCGTGCGCGCCCACCGCAACTTCGGCCACCTCGCCGCGCGGCTCGACCCGCTGGGCTCGGAGCCGCCCGGCGATCCGGCCCTGGAGCCCGGCCCGTTGGGACTCACGCCGGAGATCATGGCGCGCATCCCCGCCGAGGTGCTGCGCATCTACGTGCCCGGCGCCACGCTCGCCGAGGCGCTGCCGGCCCTGCGGGCGACGTATTGCGGCACCATCTCCTACGAGGTCGAGCACATCGGCAGCCACGTCGAGCGCGTGTGGCTGCGCCAGGTGATCGAGTCCGGCGAGCACCGCAAGCCCCTGAGCGCCGCCGACCGCAAACAGCTGCTCGCCCGGCTCACGGCCGTCGAGACGCTGGAGCGCTTCCTCCACAAGGCCTATCTCGGCCAGAAGCGGTTCTCGATCGAGGGGCTCGACGTCCTGGTGCCGATGCTCGACCTCACCGTCGAGCTGGCGGCCGACAGCGGCGCGCGCGACGTCGTGATCGGCATGGCGCACCGTGGGCGGCTCAACGTCCTCGCCCACGTCGTGGGGCTGCCGTACGAGACGATCTTCGCCGAGTTCGAGGGCGGCCTCCACGTCGAGGAGACGCTGACCCCGGAGGGCGGCACCGGCGACGTGAAGTACCACCACGGCGCCCACGGCGTCTACCAGACGCCCGGCGGCAAGTCGGTCAACGTGTCGCTGTCGCCCAACCCCAGCCACCTCGAGGCGGTGAACCCGGTGGTCGAGGGCCGGGCGCGCGCGGAGCAGACCGACCGGAGCACGGCCACCACGCCGCCGCCGCTGGACGCGCGCGGCGCGGTACCGGTGCTGATCCACGGCGACGCGGCGTTCGCGGCGCAGGGCGTCGTCGCCGAGACGTTCAACCTCGCGCGGCTGCCGGGCTACACGACCGGGGGCACGATCCATCTCATCGCCAACAACCAGGTCGGCTTCACGACGGATCCCAAGGAAGGCCGCTCGACCGACTACGCCAGCGACCTCGCCAAGGGCTTCGACGCGCCGATCGTCCACGTGAACGCCGACGACCCCGAGGCGTGCCTCGCGGCGGTGCGGCTCGCGATGCTGTACCGCGACAAGTTCCACGGCGACGTCGTGATCGACGTGGTCGGCTACCGGCGTTGGGGCCACAACGAAGCCGACGAGCCGGCGTACACGCAGCCGATCCTCTACGAGCGCATCCGCAAGACGCCCACGGTGCGGCAGAAGTACGCCGAGCAGCTGGCCGGCGCCGGCGTGGTCGACGCGGCGCAGGCCGCGGCCGACGCCGAGGCCGCCTACGAGCGGTTGACCGCGGTGCAGCAGGGCTTGAAGGCCAAGCTCGGCAAGAGCGGCGGCGGTGAGCGCGCGGCGGAGCCGCAGCGCATCGTGCGACAGGAAGCGCCCGAGCCCGACACGGCGGTCGCGGCCGAGGTGCTTTTGGGCCTGAACGAGCAGCTGCTCGCGGTACCGGCCGGCTTCACGGTGAACCCCAAGCTCAAGAAGCAGCTCGACCGGCGGCGGGAGACGATCGGCGCCGAGGGCGGCATGGAGTGGGCGCACGCGGAAGCGCTGGCGTTCGCGTCGCTGCTCACCGAGGGCGTGCCGATCCGCCTGACCGGCCAGGACACCGAGCGCGGCACCTTCAGCCAGCGGCACCTGGTCCTGCACGACGCACAGAACGGCGCGCGGTGGGCGCCGATCCAGCATCTCCCCGGCGCCAAGGCGCCGTTCGAGCTGCACAACAGCCCGCTCTCCGAGTTCGCGTGTCTGGGATTCGAGTACGGGTACGCGGTGGCGGCCCCCGAGGCGCTGGTCCTGTGGGAGGCGCAGTTCGGCGACTTCGCCAACGGCGCCGAAGTGATCATCGACCAGTTCATCTTCTCCGGGCTCGCGAAGTGGGGGCAGACCTCGCGGCTCACGCTGCTCCTCCCCCACGGCTACGAGGGGCAGGGACCGGAGCATTCGAGCGGCCGGCTCGAGCGCTTCCTCGCCCTGGGCGCCGAGGGCAACATCCGCGTCGCCAACTGCACGACGCCGGCGCAGTACTTCCATCTGCTGCGCCGCCAGGCGCGGCACGCGGAGATGCGGCCGCTGGTGGTGATGACGCCGAAGAGCCTGCTGCGGCTGCCGGCCGCGACGTCGCGGCTCGACGACCTGGTGGCGGGCCGCTTCCGCCACGTGCTGTGGGACGCCGAGCGGCCGGAGCGGGAGAAGGTAGCACGACTCGTGATGTGCAGCGGCAAGGTGTACTACGACCTGCTCGCCTCGCCCCGTCGCGCGGAGACGCCGCACATCGCCATCGGCCGCCTCGAGCTCTTGTATCCGTTCCCCGCCGCCGAGATCGGCGAGTACCTGGCGCGCTACCCGAACTTGAAGGAGATCGTGTGGGTGCAGGAGGAGCCGCGCAACATGGGCGCGCGCAAATTCCTGCTCCCCAAGTTCCGCGACCTCGCGCCGGCCAGCGTCGCGATCAGCGATGTCTCGCGGCCGGAGCGCGCGAGTCCCGCGGAAGGATATCCGGCCGCCCATCAGGCGGAGCAGGCACGCATCGTGCAAGAGGCGTTATACTAGACGTCGCACCCCTGCTGCGAGGTAATCCCATGAAGCGTTCGTTGCCATTCGGAATCGTCCTGTTCACCATCGCGGTTGCGGCGTGCTCCGACCAGCCCACCAGTCCGGCCGGGCGGAAGGTGACGCCGTTGCAAGGCGCCTTGGCGGCCGTGATGCAGGTGCAGGACCGGCACACGCCACAGTTGTTGCGGCTGTCCGGCGTCGTCGGCACGGCTACGGGGCTCAACCCCGCGGGGCGGCCGGTGATCTTCGTGCTCGCGAAGTCCGGCGATCTGACCGGCATCCCCGGCGTGCTCGAAAACGTCCCCGTCACCGTACGCGTGACGGGCGAATTCCAGGCGCTCACCGCGGTGCAGGCGGCCCCCCCCTCCGCGCACGGCCGCGTGAAGCTGACCAGCCTCATCCGGCCCGTGCCCAACGGCGTCTCCGTCGGCAACAACCTCGAGTGCTCGGCGGGCACGCTCGGCACCGGTCTGATGATCGGGGGGAACACATACGCGCTGAGCAACAACCACGTGTTCGCGCGTCAGAACGCGGGCGCGATCGGCGAGGTGATCGTCCAGCGGGGCCGCTTCGACAGCCATCCGAAGTGCGCCGACAAGACGCCCACGAGCCAGCTCGGCACGCTCGCGGACTTACAGCTGATCGACTTTGCCGGCGGCGACAACACCATCGACGCCGCGGTCGCTCTCGCCACGACGGCGCTCACGTGCGCGACGCCTGCCGGCTTCTACGGCTCGCCCGGAACTACGGTCGTCGCGGCCTCGGTGGGCCTGCCGATCCAGAAAGTGGGCCGCACCTCCGGCCTCACGACCGGCAACGTCGCGCTGATCAACGCCACGGTGACCGTGGGCTACGGCGGCGGCCGGGTCGCCCGGTTCGTCAATCAGGTGGTTACCACGTCCGGCATCTCGCGGGCGGGCGATTCCGGCTCGCTCATCGTCACCAACGACGCCGACGCGAACCCCGTCGCGCTGCTGTTCGCGGGCACGAGCGACGGCACGACGGTCGGCAACCCGATCGGGGACGTACTCACCCGCTTCAGCGCGACCATCTGTCACGTGTGACGCCGCGACGCGCCGCGGCCCTGACGCTCGGGGCCGCGGCGCTGTGGTCGCTCGCCGCGGCGCAGCAGCCGATGCCCACGCGCCCCCGCCGCATCGCCCAGGTCTTCGCCGCCCACAGCGACTCCCTGATGCTCCTCCCCGGCGTCGTGGGGGTGGGCATCGGGCAATGCGGCGACGAGCCGTGCATCAAGGTGATGGCGGCGTACTCCAGCCCCGAGCTGACCGCGCGGCTGCCGAGGCGGCTCGAAGGCTACGCGGTGGAGCTCCAGGTCACGGGACTGATCACGGCCCGCGCCCCGTCGGAGGCAAACATGGCGTTCACCCTCATCAGTCCCGCGTTCGCCGCGGGCGCGGCGATTCCCGCCAAGCATACCTGTGACGGGCCCGATCTCTCTCCGGCGCTCGCCTGGGGAGGGGCGCCGCCCACGGCCAAGACCTTCGCGCTCATCGTCGACGACCCCGACGCCCCCGCCGGCACGTGGGTGCATTGGGTCCTCTTCAATCAGACGGCCACGCTGGACGCGCTGCCGGAGAATGTCCCGAGGACTGAAACGCTCCCGCAGCTGGGAGGCACGTTCCAGGGCCGCAACGACTTCGGCAAGCTCGGCTACGGTGGCCCCTGCCCGCCGCCAGGCAAGCCGCACCGCTACTTCTTCAAGCTGTACGCGCTCGACGCGGTGCTGCCGCTCGAGTGGGGGGCGACGAAGGCGGACGTGGTGCGCGCGATGAAGGGGCACATCGTGGGGCAGACGGAGCTGATGGGCACGTACGCGCGTCGACCGCGTTAAGAGGCGTGGGGTGTGGGATGTGGGGTGTGGGAAAGCCGGTGGCTCTCTGGACGGCGGATGAGGCCGTACAAGGCTCGCATCGCCCCGCCGAGCAATTCCTCGCCTGCCTTTGCAACACCCGCAGGGAGATAGCCCAGATCCGCCGCGACACGTAAGAAGTACTCCGTTTCGGCTGCCGAGCCCAAGGCGATCCTCAGGTGCTTTCGATAGAGGGCGGGGGTTCCGAGTGCGTATCCTTCGACGATATTGGCTGGAACTGAGAGCGCGGCGCGCCGGAGTTGATCGAATAGCGCGAACGTTCGGGGATGGTTGGAGCCGCTGGTCTCTCTAAGGACGAGCATGGCAGCCTGATGCGCTCGCTTCCAAGCGTCCAGGGATTGGTACCCATACATGACTCCAATGTCGTACAAGACACTCGGCGTAGGCCTACCTGGATCACGCGCGACCATATCATTTGTGCGCTGATGGGTTCCCACATCCCACACCCCACATCCCACGCCTTTTGACTCATGGTTGCCCTCCGTTACACGGTCCTCGGTGCGGTGTTGTTGGCCATCGCAGTCGCGACGCTGTCGTGGCTGGTCCGCCAGCAAATCGTCTCCCCGTTCGGAGTGCTGGGCCGCTTCTGCCGCGCGGTGAGCGATCCGTTCATCAAGCCCGTCGAGCGCCGCCTGGTGCGCGGCGGGGGGAACCCCGTGAACGCGGGGTGGTGGCTCGTCCTCGTGACGGCGGTCGTGGGGCTGGTCGTTCTCGCGCTGTCGCGGTGGATCACGGGAGTGGCCCGCGACGTCAACCTGGCGGCCCACGGGGGCCCGCGCGGCGTGTACGTGCTGATCGTCGTGTGGGGCTACTACCTGCTCGTCGGCGCGCTGATCGTGCGCATCGTGGGCAGCTGGTTCGGGATGTTCCAGTACAACCGCTGGATCCGGCCGGCGTACCTTCTCACCGACTGGCTCGTGCGCCCAATACGAAAGATCCTCCCGCCGTTCTCCGGCTGGGATTGGAGCCCGTTGGCTGCTTGGCTACTCCTCTGGATCGCGAAGCAAGCCCTCCTATCGGTTCTCCAGCGGTGACGCAATCAGGATTCAGAGGTCAGGTCCTAGGGAAGTTCCCAGACGCCAAGCGAACAGCGGTCGCCAGTGATAGCCGCAAGGACCCAGCAAAGGCACTATCGTGAAACTGCTCAAAGCGCTCGTGAGCTTTATCGTGGGGACCGTGGTCGGCGTGATCGGCAACGGACTCTTCGGTGCGTTCGGGGCCGTGTTCGGATTCATCGCCGGCGGCGTCGCCGCCTGGTGGGTAGCACGACGAGTGTTCGACGATTGATCGCTACGGCTCCGCGAGCAAGCGTCGCCGGGCGAGGTCTGGTGTCATTCCCTGAATGATGGTTGTCTTGCGCCGGCTCGTGTGTCCCGCAGCGATCGTCACGGCAGCCCGCGGGACCCCCAAGCGCTCGGCAAGGAACCGCACCAGCTCTTCATTAGCGGCACCATCAACGGGCGGGGCCGCAAGCCGGATTCTCACAGCATCACCGTGCATTCCCACGACTTCGCTGCGAGAAGCTCGTGGGACGACATGCACGGTTAGCACACCGGAGTTATCAGACATCAGCTCTCAGCGCTGGCCGCTGGGTTCTTGAGACCACTGTTCGCTTGGCGTCTGGGAACTTCTCTCGCGCCTAGGACCTGGGATCTGACGACTCCGTTAGTTAGGTCGCATCGCGTCACGCACGATGTCGTCCACCGCCCACTTGCACAGCTCGGCGCGCTTCTCGCGGCGCCGCGCCGACTCGGCGCGCACGTCGGCGAGGCGCCGCTCGATGTCCGCGATCTCGAGCGCGCGCAGCTGGTCCTCCAAGTCGAAGTGCCGCGTGATGAACGTCTCGATCTTCGCCCGCAGCGCCGGGCGCTGGGCGTCCGTCGCGTCGCGGTAGGCGCGCTGCAGGGCCCGGGCCTGTGCCTCGGTCCCGAACATCTGCGCCACCAGCCCGGCACGCGCGGAATCGCGGCGCACCAGGTTCTGCACCATGTCGAATTGGACCGTCAACTGGGCGACTTCCATCCAATACTGATCGACCGAGCGGGCTCTGAGGGAGTCGAGTCCGGGAAGTCGATCGGCCGCCACGAGCTGCAGGAAGGCGCGCGCGGCCGCCTCGGCCTCGCGCGGCCGCTCCTGGGCAATATGTTGCACTTGCAACTGCATCGCTTGCGGGTTCGGCATCTCCTGGGCGCGCGCAGCGGCGACCGGTGCCAGGAAACCGGCAACACTCATGAGTAGGCTAACGCGGGATCGCATACAAGGGCTCCTGTTCGAGTCGGGTGAGTTGCGAATCGATTTGCACGAGCGCCGTCCCTCCGGCGAGATACCCGGCGGTGGCGGACCAGACGGTGGACGGCGGCCAGGTGCGGGTGCCCTGGCTGGGCGGCCGGGTACCCACCCACACGGCGGCGAGGACCGCGGCGGCGGCCAACCCGGTGGCCACCCACCGTGCCGGGCGCTGCCGCGCCGGCCGCGCCCACTCGAGGGCGACACGCGCGCGCTCCAGTCGCTCGAGCGCTTTCCAGCAGCCCGCGCACCCCACGAGGTGTGTTTCCAGCTCCGCCGCTTCCGCCTCCGGCAGCTCGCCGTAGGCAAAGAGCAGCAACCGGTCTTCGTGCGGATGATTCATCGGTATGCCTCCAGCGCCACGGCGATTTTCGCGAGCGCGGCGCGCATCTGCGTCAGCACGGTGCCGAGCGGCCGGCGCAACCGGTCGGCGATCTCCTGGAACGTGAGGCCGCGTTCGTGGCGCAGCTGCACGACCTCTTGCTGCGCCACCGGGAGCCCCCCGACCACGCGGCGCACGGCCGCGCGCAGCTCCCGTTCCATCAGGCGCTCGTCCGCGGCGGGGGCGTGGACGGGCTCGGCCGCTTCCGTGGAGCGGGCGGCGCGGCGGCGCACCAGCTCGCGGCGCAGGTGGTCGTGCCACACGCTGGCGGCGATGCGGAACAGGTAGCCGCGGAGGTTGCCGTTGCTTCCCGCGTCGAGCCGCGGCGTCGCCACCACCAGGCGCGACGCCACCTCCTGCAACAGCTCCGCGGTCAGCTCGTCGTCCCGGCAGCGCGCGCCGAGGAAGTTGCGGAGAGCCGGGGTGTGCTCGGCGAGCAGTCGATCGGCCGCGATGGGAGCGCGCATGGTCTCTAAGAGTACGCGCCACCCTGGATAATATTTTCCAGCGCCGTAAGGCCCTTGCCTCCGAGGGCTTGAGACCGCTGAGTGCTTGGCGTCTGGGAACTTCTCTAGCGCCTGAGATCTGGTGGCTGTTAGCCCCCTGGCTGGAGATGCGGTTCCCGCCCCGCTACCTTGTGCGGAGGAGCGGCATCGTGGCGATTTGCGGCGTATTGCGGCCACGTTAAACAACCCGCTAAAAAGCCGGAGCGTATCCTGCCTACCCTCAAAGACCTCATTGCCGACGGCCGTGTCCACGTCTTCGACGGGGCCATGGGGACGATGCTCTACGCCAAGGGCTTCTTCCTCAACGTCTGCTACGACGAGCTGAGCGTGAAGCAGCCGCGGCTGGTGCGCGAGGTGCACGAGGAGTACATCCGCGCCGGCGCCGAGATCCTCGAGACCAATACGTTCGGCGCGAACCCGCTGAAGCTCGGCAGCTTCGGGCTGGCCGACGACACCGAGAAGATCAACCGCGCCGCCGCCGAGCTGGCGCGCGGGGCCGCGGGCACGAAAGCGAGCGTCGTCGGGGCCATCGGCCCGCTGGGCATCCGCATCGAGCCGTTCGGGCCGACCTCGCAACAGGAAGCGGAGGCCCTGTTCGGGCGCCAGGCGCGCGGGCTCATCGCCGGCGGCGTGGACGGCTTCATCCTCGAGACCTTCAGCGACCTGAGCGAGATCCACGCGGCGCTGCGCGCGGTGCGCGCGGCCGGCGACCTCCCGGTCGTCTGCCAGATGACGATCGGCACCGACGGCC
>WNGE01010002.1_pt1 | contig 15540 bp, 14 predicted proteins | sample 5400651 | NCBI WGS metagenome assembly WNGE01 (sample SAMN13153370, study PRJNA577476) | soil metagenome | isolation source: 60 cm soil or saprolite under grassland replicate 2 | place: USA:California | collected 2016-06-15 | reverse complement strand
TCAGCCGGCAATTGGGCGGGCACAAGCACGAAGAGATCGGCAAAACGGTGGGACTAGGGAAACCCTCATCGGTGAGCTCGGCCTATTTGCTGATGAAAGAGCGAGTAGCGAAAGAGAAAGAGCTTCACCAAAGAGTTCGGAGGATTGAAGAATCATTGACAAAAAGCAAAAAGCGGACTTGACCCCTTTGAGCTGACCCATAGGCGATAGGCAAAAACCGCAGTAACGAGAAAAGCGAGTTGAGATGCCTGGACCAATCGGATGTGTTGGGCGAAATCGAACGACCCGAATCTTCTCTCGAATATTGCTAACAGTAAAGAAGGGATCAAGCCATAGTTAAGGCTTATTTCGTTTCCCAGCGACAACCCTGCCGCTAACCTATCGCCTTGTGCGAGGGTTACGCTGTAGTGCCATTCTGCCCATGTCAAAAGAGGCTCAGATAAAAAGATGGGACTGAAAAAAGCGGGCACAGTTAGGAAGACAATATAAGCGATAATACACGTCCATGCTGTTACCGTAAATGCACGCGCCTCGAGTCGTTCAGCGACGTGTAGTCCGATAAATATGAGGCCGAGCGAAAAGAGCAAGAAAACCAGCCTGAGAGTTCTTCCCTCAGTTCCGTTGAAAATGTTGCCCTGAAGATTGAGAACAAGGAGGGCAGCAACAGCTGTGATCAAGAGCGCTCCTAAGTATTTTTTGACTTGCTTACACGCTTTGCTAATGACGCCTGCGAACGGAATGGCAGGGGGCGCGACAACCCCTCGGGGCGTAAAGTACAGAGCAGCGAGGAAAAAAATCGCTAAGAGCACCAGTCCCGCGCGATAGGCCATTCTTTGCACTCTGTTATCAACTATACCCAGCAGCTGCACATGTTCCAGAGTGAACATCGTAGCCGGTTGGGTGTCTCGATTTGGAAACAGTACCAGAGCGACTGCCACTCCGATTAGGACGAATACCACAATCATCACGGCGACATCCGAGCACCTTAGATGGCATTGCCGAAGGTCACCGAGAACGCTCTTTGTCTGTGGAAGCTGTAAGACTATGGAAGGGTGGGTTTCGGGGTCTGACATAACAAACAATCTTATCAATCTAGCGAATGAGTTTTGTGATTTACATCTGAGTGGTGATAAAAGATCGGAAGAAGTCGCAGACACTGTATTTCTGCTTCACGTGAGCGCGCAAGCCCGGCTATAGCCGCTATTGCATACCTTCGGTGATGTATTGAATTACATATCCTGCCGGATCATCCATGTAAGTTCCTTGGGTTCCGTCGGGTGTGCGGCCTTTAGCCGGCCCCGGTCTCCATTGGGAATGCCTAGCCGGTCGAGCTGGGCAAGCGCATCCTTCCACTGCGCGGGAGCGACGTAGAAACCCAAATGCGGCCCGGGAATCAGCCGGCTCATAGGATAGCCCTTGGGGCCGAAGAGCGTTTCCGTCAAGATCAAATACTGGTCGCTCGCCATCCGCATGCTCGCCTGCGGTTTGTTAGATTGCGCATCGCGACCGCGTTCGAGAACTTTAAAGCCCAGCACCTGCTCGTAGAATTTTATTGACGCGTCAAGGTTGGGCGCTTCCAATTCCAAATAGCCGACGCCGGTCAGGCGTTCCGTCGTGCCGTTGTTTTCCTCGACGGTGGGCACATAGACCGCAAAATTGTTGCCCGCCGGATCAGCAAAGAAAATAGTCGAGGCGGCAAATGAATGGGTATTCTTGACCGGCCCGGCAAACTTGATTTTCCACTCCTCCAGCGCCCGAATGACGTCCTGCAAGCCTTGCGCCGTGGCGGTAAACGAATAAGTCGGTGTGCCTTTCGGCGTGATCGGCGTGCCCCGCTCTTCTTTTTGTAAATACACACCGATGCGTTTTTCCGCGATGGTGATAAACGTATGCGGTCCCAGGCTCCGCGAGCGCACAGTAAGACCATGGCGCTCGACGACTTTACCGCCAAAAACCAAGGAATAAAAATCCTCAGCGACAACGATGTCGTTGACCGGTACCACGAAATGATCGAAGCCTTGAACTAACACTTCGCTCTCCTTCACAAACTCTTGTTATTTGCGATTGCTTATTACCGCGTCTCTCGGGTGTCAAGAAAGATTCCTCGCTTTGCGCTCGGAATGACACGTAAAAAGTGATTCTGCCCTTTTACGTGTCACTTTCTGCCGATTTCCGCCAGCGCCTGATTGAGATAGCTCTGATCGATGTACTTCGAAGGCTCGGGCAGGGGCTCTTTAAGAATCCCTTGCTCAGCAACGAGTTTGATCAGCGTGCGTACGCCTTCCAGGTTCAAGTCGGCGTTGCGGTCCCAGATACGGCTTTTCCAGTTATAATCCGCGGCATAGCGGCAGTGTTCGATGCTGATCGCCATTTCCTTCGACAAATAGCCGCAGGCGGCCACGCGATTGTCCATCATCCAGCGCATCGTCGAAGCCATCGCTTTCATGAAGCGAACGGCAAGCGCCCGCTTTTTCTCGGCCCAAGAGCGCTTGACGAAGTAGCCGTTGAACTGAAAGTTCGGCTGGTCATCCGCGAAATAGCCGATGATGTTGAAACCCTGCTGTTTGGCCACGAGGTCGAGCGGCACACCCACCGGAGCCGACGAAATTTGCCCCGACGTCAACGCTTGAAAGCGATCGGAAGCGCCGCCGATGTTGAGCAGCTTATAATCGCGCGGATATTCCAGACCATGCGCCTTGAGCACCAACCGTAAGGCAAAGCCGGTGCCTGAAGTGATCGTTTGCGTGCCGATCGTGGTGCCACGCAGATCGGCGTAGGTTTTGTACGGTTTGCCGCCGATCAAACTCAAACCGAGACCGTTGATCAGACCGCCGATCATGGTGATATCGGCGCCTCTCTCATAGGCGCTGATGAGGGTGTCGACTCCCGCGCTGGCCACAAAGATGGAATCGGTGGTCAGAGCTTGAATGGTCAGCGGGGAGCCGCGCATGGTAATGATCGGCACGTCCAAGCTTTCTCGTTCAAAGAAACCCATCTTCGCCGCAACCCATAGCGGACCGTAGCTCAAAGTTTTCGACGACTCCCCGATGGGAAAGCCGAACTTCTCCTGGGCCGCACAAGGAAGGGCAAACATGACCACAAAGACAAGGAGCGCAATCGCGTGCGCGATCTTCGCTCCTCGATCATCAATCGTCATGGCCACCATTTCATCACTCCATTACTCCAATCCAGCCATTTACCGTATCGCCTTATCACCGACAATCCATTCCGCCGCTTCTACATCTGGAGTTAGTCAGGACCGGAGGAGAGCCCCTCCGGGCAAACCACGCGAGCGCTACTTGGCGATCGGTCCTAGAATCGTGCCGCGTCCATCTTTGGGCGGGAAGTTCGGGCCTCGAAGCTGAGCCATTGTCATCTTGTTGACGTTGTCGATGATCGAAGCGAACGCGCGGATCGAACGGCTCATGCCTTCGGCCGGAACAAGGTCGGGAGTGTCGAGGCTAGTATGATAGATGACGTGGTTGATGATGTGGAAGGATGGGGCGTAGTTGCCGTTCTTAGGGCCGTCTTCGACGCCGTAGACCGACACGCCGAAGTCACGCAGCTGGTCGAAGGCCATCCGCTCGAATTCACGGCTGCCCAAGGCGTTCCAACGCGAAGAGCTCATCTGGTTCGTTGCCGTCAGGTCGGAATTGTACATGTAAAGGAGCGTCTCGGATGGATGCTCCATGGTGAGTTTCAGCACGACCTTGCTCTTGTTGTAGGTGGCGTCGATGCCAACGTCCTTACGGCCGCGGGCGACTTGGCCGTGGTGATGATCCGGAAACTGGATGAACACCATGGTACGCGGACGTTGGGCCTGTGTATCGCGGCGTAGTGGCGCGCCAGTTCCAGGGTGCCGGCCATGCCTGAATTGTTGTCCGTCGCCGCCTGGAAGTACCCGTCCGTGTGGGTCATGACTACGATCTGCTCGTCCGACGCGCCTGGCAGGGTGGCCATCGTCCACGCCGTCTCGACATTGGTCACTTCCGGCGCGTTGAGGTGCAGCGTGAAGGTAACCTTCTCGCCGGCGCCGAGCCGATCGCGCAGGGCGAAGCCCTCGTCCTGGCTGACGGTTATCTGCGGGATTTTCCTGAGACCGCCCTCTGGCTGGAATTGGCCGTTGCCGGGGACCGCCATGACGTTGATGACCATGGCGGCGCCGAGTTCCTGCGCCCGGGCGTTCGCATTGAACAATCCGGCGCGATCGGAAGCCGAATGGCTCCGGCCGCCGGGAACGAAAGTACTATAGATGATGACCGCCTTTCCCTTGACGTCGCGGTCAAGAAAGTCGGGTTCGGCACCGACGCCAACCCATATCGCATCCGCGGTAAGACCGCTCGGATCCGTGCCCTTGGTCCCCGAAACGGGGAAGGCAGTGGCGAGGTTGATCTTGTTGCCGTTGGACGTCGTATAGGTGGCGGCCCAGCTTTGCGGCCGCCAGTCTCTCGGTAGAACGTATGGAAAGGACGCGACCTTTAGGCCCAGCCGCGCGAACTCATCGGTCATGTACTTCATGCCGGCCCTGTCGGCATCGGTGCCAGGGAAGCGACCCCACCACTGCTTGTTGACGGTGTCGCGGTAGCGCAGCGCGATCTGCGACAGGGTGATGACGTCCTTTTTCATCCGCGCGCCATCGATGTCCTTGTAAGCTTCTTGCCCCGGCTTCAGCGGGAATACGGGATAGTCCTTGTCGGAAAACAGCTGCGACGCGTGATCCCGCGGCAGTCCGATCCCGTAAATCTTTTCGGTCTTGGATCCGTGGTCCATCTGGGCCATGGCCACGCTAATCGCCAAAATGCCGGTCATCAGCGCAGCAATACTCGCTCCGACTCCCTGCCTCGATATCGATCGTTTCTTCATTGGGTCCTTCCTTGAGCGAAGATTTGAAGACGAAGGACTTGTTGGGGGCCGCGCCTTTACTTTTGATAATCGGAGGCGATGACGCATCCCAAGCTACAGCTGGGTTCAACCCGTTCCAGCCGTTCAACCGCTTCGCTCAGTTCAAATCGTTTAAGAAGAAATAGAGCGTGGAACTTCCAACTTCGGGAAGTCTCGAAATGCGTGACCGCCGTTAGCAGCATCGGCTAGCTGTTTACAGCGGCCCTCTTGAGGTCGGCGGCGAGCTTGATGTTTTCCGACCGAGTAACACTGACGTTGAAATTATACGCGGGCGAGCGGAACTGACTGAGAGCAAACTCCTGACCCTCGGCGCGGCTGGCGTGGATACAATCCTCCGGCACGTAGACGAGGTAGTTTCTTATGTGAAATCCGATGACCGCGTGATACACGCAATTGTTTGAGCCGATTCCCGTGACGACGATATGGTCCCGGCAAGGGCGTAGATCGAATTTCTTTAGCTCCTCTTCCATGAAAGTCTGATAGAAGCAATCATGCGAATACTTTTTTACGACAACCTCGTTAGAATCGGGTTTAAGCTCCTCGACAAACTCCACCGCCGGGCTGTCCTCGATGAGGGAGTACTCTTTACCGAAGAAGGTGAATTCGGGATGATCCTTGGTTCGCACTGATTGAACGTGGATGATCTTTCCATTGGCCTGGCGAAATCGGTTCAACAAAGCTCTAATGTTCCGGATGACGGGTTTAACTCCAGCACCATGCCTTTCACAGCCTTCAGCCTGCATGTCGACAATGATGAGACCGGACCCTTGTGGAGAAAGCTCGATTGCCCGTTCAGCGTCCATGAGAACCTCCGAAGAATACATCACCTGTTCTTTACCGAGGCCCGATAGCCCGCGTCAAGTAGGTGTCATCGAAATATTTCTGCGGCGCATCTGAAATATCGATTTGTTTCAAAAGAGCCGCGATGTTTTCCTTCTTGAGGCGGATGTCGAGATCCGCCACGTAATAGTCCAGGGCTTTCCTCTCAATGGCAATGTCGCCGCGCAATCCGTGCCGTATTCCAAGCGCAATCGCTCTTTCCTTGTCGCGGCGGATAAGGTCCGTAGCTTTATCGAGCGCCCTCAGGAATCTCACCGTTTTATCAGGGCTGGAGCCGGCAAATTCCCGCGTCGATGCGACGATCGTCGACGGAATCTCAGTCAGTGTTTCTCTGGTGTCCAACAGCATTGTAAATCCGTCGCTCTCAGCTTGCACGCGTTGTCCGGGCGTTAGCGGAACGGCCTGCACCTTGCCGGTTTTGAGCGCGGCGATACGCGCCGCCGGTCCGCCTTCGATATTCAGGACGGAAAAATCCCGATCCTTAACCAGCCCGTGTCGGCGCAGAGATTCTACAACTGTAAATTCTCCCATCCCGCCGATCCCTGTGATCCCGATCGTTTTTCCCTTCAAGTCCGCTACGGTTTTCAATCCCTTGCCAGTCATGAGCGCGTAGCTCATTCGGTTGAGATGCCCGCTGACGACCACCACGGGAGCGCCGCGGGCAATCCCGCGCAAAATAGCCACGGCGCCTGCGATCACGATGTCAGCCTGTCCGCTCATAAGCAGCGCCATCATGATCGGGCCGCTGCTGGACAGCGTCACGGTTCTGACGTCCAAACCTTCTTCTTTGAAGAAGCCGGCGCCCCGAGCAACTGCGGTAGGCAGCCCGGTATTCCAGCTCGGCGACACCAGGGCCACAGTGACAACTTGGAGATCCGCCGCGCTTGAGAAACCATGAACGAGACCAAAGAGCGATATACCCACTGCCAAAAGGATGTTTTTCATATGGCCACCGGGCATCTCATAAATCAGAGGAAATAAATTCTTAACCTCCCGCACCGGGCGATATTCCGGCAACGATCATAGAAGAGCTGCCGACGCACTGTCAATCATTCGCGCGATCGTACGGCACATCGCGCTGGTTTTGGAACAAAAACACTATGCGATCGGGTAGTGGTTCAATTTCAATTCGCCATGAGGCTCAACATCGAGAAAGATTCCTCGCCCATGCTCGGAATGACAACTAAACACGCGATTTGTCATCTCGAACGAAGTGAGAGATCTTTCCCAAGCTGAAGCACTACCTGCGATCGATTGCGATTGACGACTCGCTGGCTTAGCGATAGCGTGAGCGCAAATTCAATCGATTAGCGCAAGATCTTCGTCGCAACCGCGCCAGACCTGAAACTCATCTCGGAAGAGGAAAACAATGACGCAATCCGATCGATTACGCGTAGGCCTCATCGGAGCAGGCGGCAGATGGGGGCCGCGTGCGCATGTGCCGGCACTGAAGGGCGTGTCCGAAGCCGAGCTCTATGCCGTGTGCACCGCGCATGCGGATACCGCGCAGGCAGCGGCCGATAAGTTCGGCGTGACGGGCGCGTACGGCAACGACAAAGCACTGCACGCCGATGCGGAGGTCGAAGCAGTGGTGGTCGCGGTGCGCGTGCCGGCGCACTATGAGCTTAGCAAAAACGCCATTGAAGCGGGCAAGCACGTCTACTGCGAATGGCCCCTCGGCGCGAATACCAAAGAGGCCGAAGAACTCGCGGCGCTGGCGCGCAAGAAAAACGTGCGCACCATGGTCGGCTTGCAGCGTCGTGCGTCGCCCGCTTATCTGTACATGCGCGAGCTGATCCAACAAGGTTACGTCGGACGGGTGCTAGCGGTGAACCTGATGCTGATGAACAGCGGCGTATTGACCCGCCCCTCAGATCGCACCTGGCAGCGCGATGTGACCTTGGGCGCGAACACGCTGACGATTACGTTCGGGCACGTGTTTGACGCCATGTGCATGGTGGTCGGCGAGCTGACCGATCTGTCCGCGATCGTCGGCACGCAGGTGCCGCAGTGGTTCGAGACCGACACGAAAAAATACGTGGAGGTTACCTCGCCCGACAACATCGTGGTTCAGGGTCGGCTCGAAAACGGTGCGATCGTCAACGCCTACTGCGGCGTACATCCGTACCACGGCAGCGGCCACCGCTTCGAGATTTACGGCACGGAGGGCACGCTGTCGATGATCGGCGGCGGCGAGGGTGGCCAGGAGCTCCGGCGCAAGATCATGGGGGGACACAAAGACGACAAGGCGCTGCAAGAGTTGTCCGTGCCGGAGCGATTCAAGTGGGTGCCCGAAGCCGTGCGCAACGACGGTCCCGCGTACGACGTGGGCCAGATGTGGGTCAAGTTTGCCGAAGCGATACGCACCGGCTCGAAGATCGATCCCGACTTCGATCACGCGGTGCGCCGCCACCGAACGCTGGATGCCATCGTGCGAGCGTCACAGACGGGGCAACGGCAGAAAGTTGTGTTGTAGGGCTCCTCAAGAAACGAAGCCAGTTGCAAACGTTCCAAAGGTTCCAGTGGTTTTGCTGGGTTCAAAACGTTCGGCCGCTCCGCTCGGATGCAGGCGAAGTCGGTTCCAAATGTTCCAGGCGTTCCCCTTTCCCTGATCGCTTGCCAATCATCAGCAAACACTCGAGCGATTGATAGCGATTGACGATTTGCTCGCTTAGCGATAACAGAGAAAATAGATTAGCGAGAGGAGCGATGATCATGGACAATCGAGCGGCAGAAATACACGATAAGCTGAACCACCCGGTGATCGACGGCGACGGCCATTGGATGGAGCCGATACCGCTCTTCCTTGAATACCTCAGCGAAGTGGGCGGCCCGAAATCGGTCGATCAGATCAGAGCGCTGTGGCGTGGAAGGGACGCGTGGTACCGGGCCACACCAGAGGAACGCCAGCACAGCCGCCTGCGTCGCGCCATCTGGTGGGGTGTGACGAGCAATACCTACGACAAGGCCTCGGCGCTGCTGCCCGCCTTGTTGAACGAGCGCCTGCCCGAGTTGGGCATCGACTTCGCGCTGATCTATCCGAGCTTCGGTCTCACCATCAACGGCATAGCCCAGCCCGATCTGCACCGGGCCGCAGTCCGCGCCTACAACATGATGACGGCCGACATGTTCGCGCCGTATGCGAAAAGATTTGCGCCCGTAGCGATTCTCCCTTGTCAAACGCCGGACGAAGCCCTTGAGGAGCTGGAATACGCGGTCAAGCAGCGTGGTTTCAAAGCGATCATGCTGCGCGGAAACCAGGAGCGACCGATTCCAAGCGCAGCGGAAGGAATCGATCGGCAGAAGGCCGCCTGGTATTGTGATACCATCGCCCTCGACAGCCCCTATAACTATGAGCCGCTGTGGCGGCGCTGCGTCGAGCTCGGCGTGGCGGTGACCCAACACTCAGGCAGCGGGCGCTGGCAGGATCGCTCGTCGATCAACAACTTCACTTACAACCACGTCGGCCACTTCGCCGAATCGAACCACGCCTTCGCGCGTGGTGTTTTCCTCGGCGGTCTCGTGCATCGTTACCCAAGCCTCAATTTTGGCTTCATGGAAGGCGGTGTGAGCTGGGCCTGTCAGATGTGCCTCGACTTGATCGAACACTGGGAGAAGCGCCGGCGCGCCGGGTTGCAGTATCCAAACGCAACCAGTGTCGCCGAGATGCACCAGCTCATCGACCGGTATGGCGATCAAAAACTTAAAGCCAACGCCGACGCGATCATGAACAGCCTGGATGTATTTCGTCCGGAATGCAGTCTCGAAGAACTCGCACGGCCCGAGCATGTCGTAGACGATTTTGAAGCAGCGGGAATCACCTCAAAAGAAGATGTCAGGGCGGTCTTCTCTAGTAACTTCTACTTTGGCTGCGAGGCGGACGACCGGGCAACGATGTGGGCCTTCGATCCCCGCATGGGCGTCCGGCTGCGGCCGGTCTTCAGCTCCGACTTCACCCATTTTGACGTGCCTGATTTCAGGGAGGTGATTCCTGAAGCGTTTGAGATGGTGGAGAAGGGGTTCGTGACGGAGCAGGATTTCCGTGAGTTCACGTTCACCAACGCTGCGCGCCTGCACACGCGCAACAACCCAGACTTCTTCAAGGGCACCGTCGTCGAGCAAGCGGCGGCCAATGAGCTTGGGCTGAAGACGCCGTTGCCCTGACCGTCACCCTTCGTATCGGTCTAATCCCGTTCTGCTTTTCTGCTGTCCAGTATCGGACTGTACTTCGTTGATGCGCCTGTGCGCCGGTCTGTATTGGCGCGACCGGCGAGAAAGTTATCCTCCGTCGGCAGGTGCAGATAGACGTTTTTCGCCGGGTCGCGAAACACGTTCATCGGATCCCTGCCGCTTTCTATGATCCCGACCTGTTCCTCCAACATATGACGGTACAGGATGATCCCCTTGTCTGAGCGGCTCAGCGCTTCCGTAGAGCGGTCGGCGATCGCTCCCTGAGTCATCCATGCGGCGATGTCCTGGCCGCTGTTGTTGTCCAGGAACTGCCATTGCGGTTGCCCGTTATCAGCCAGTTGCGGCACCGGCACGTCATAGAAGGGGATCTCCTCGGCTTGCTGTTTTCGTTCGCTGCCGGACTTGCGATAGCAGCGATACCACCAATGGGCCGTGTGCGTGTCGTCGATCGGCACGCGGATTTGAAATCCCGCGCCGTTTTTCTTTTCGACCACTCCCTGTCTCAACATATTGGGGAAGACCACCGGGTGCCCGACTTTCCAGTCGTCGTCCTCTTCGGTCTCGCCTTCGATAATGCGCCGCTTGACGATGCCGTACTCGAATCGATCGAAGCCGATCTTCGCGTGCTTCTGGCGCATGCGCTGGAGATGCTCGTTGCCCATCTGCTGCACGACGTAATTGTAAAAATTCTGATGCAGCCATTCCACGTGCACCGGGTCCAGTGAATTTTCCATGATCTGGAGCCAGTTGCAGGGAACGACTGCATAGCCGACGTCGCGCACAACATCTTCCATCACGTACAGATCCCAGCGCGGCAGCAGCGGCTCGGGCAGGGGACCGAGGTACGCGAGCAGGAGACCGCCCAGCTCCCGGATAGGGTAGGACTGAATTTTTACTTTCTGCTTGAAGCGGCCTTCGGGGTCCTCGGTATCGTCGTAAGGCTGCTCGGTGCAGCGCCCTTGTTTGTCAAACCGCCAACCGTGATACGCGCATCTTATCCCGTCCTCGTCCGGGATGCCGTACATCATGGACATCTTGCGATGCGGGCAGCGCGGTTCGACAAGCCCATAGCCGCCGGAGCGATCCTTGCTTGGAACGTGTTTCGCTCCTTCATCTGCGAGACCGCCGCTACAGGATGCCAATAACGGCGAAACAGCTCCCCCATAGGCGTTCCGGGTCCCACTCGAGTCATCTGTTCGTTTTGTTTCTCGGTCAGCATGGCTTCCTCGCTTTGTGTGGTGGAATTAAAGTGTACAAATTAAATGAGCGCCTTCCCGATGTCATACCCGCGAAAGCGGGTATCCAGAAGTATTTTCATTTTCTGGATTCCGGGTCGCGCTAGCTTCAGCCTGAGGCTGATCCGCCTTTGGCGGAATCGCCGCCAGCTTGCCCGGAATGACCGCCGATATGTTCAACGGACGTAAATTCCAGAACACCAGCTGCATGATAAATATCGAGCCAATCTTAGATCAGGAGGCGTGCCCACAACAAGGGCGCCGGAGAGTTCGGCAGATCTGGACAATTCCTCCGAGCTTGGATAGTCATCGAAAACACAAGGGTGCCAGGCACGGCGGTCCCGCGATAGGAGGAAATAGATGGCAGCAAGCGAACGAGTTTTAGGTGTCGGCGTAATCGGCCTCGGCGGGGCGTCCCTCGCCATGATCCCAAAGTTTGTTCAGAATCCCAACTTTCGCATTGCCGCGGCGGCGGATATCGATGCCGAGATCATGCAACGGTTCCGCAAGGACTTTCCGGATGCGGAGTCCTATGACGATGCTGCCAGGCTGTGCGCGAGCCGTAACGTCGAGCTGGTCTCACTGCGAAGCGCAACGGCGTGTTGCTGGGCGTCAACGTTAAACACAGCTTCGAGCCGCGGGTGCTGCGCTTGCGCGAGATGACGCGCACCGGCGAGCTTGGCAGGCTCCGCATGATCAACAGCTGGCGTTTCAACGATTGGCTCTTCCGCCCACGCACCGCCGAAGAGCTGACGCCCGAATTCGGCGGCGGCATCTTGTGGCGCCAGGGAGCGCACCACTTCGACTTCATCAGAACGATCGCCGGCGGAATGGTGCGCAGCCTGCGCGGCAGCGCCGACGTCTGGGACCCAAACCGAGGCGTTCCCGGCTGCTATGGCGCATACTTCGATTTCGAAGATGGGACACTGGCCACCGCGATCAATAGCGGCTACGACCACTTTGACTCCAGAGAATTTGTCCAACGGGAATTTTCGGTTGATCCCACAAACCACGCCAAGGCGCGGCGCGAATTGCGCACGGCGCCCGATGTTGATTGGGAGGCGCGGGCCGCGCGCGCGGAACGCTACGGCGGCGCGCGCACGAGGAGCAACGAACCCCAGCCGGCACAACCGCCTTTGGGGTGGATTATGGGCGGGCCGTTGATCGCAAGCTTCGATAAGGGAGACGTGCGCATGACTCCCGGCGGTCTCACGGTGTATGGCGACGACGAGTTACGCGAGATCAAGCTCGGCGTCAAAGGGGAGGACGGGCGCGACGGGCGCATCAACACGTTCTACGATGCGATTGTGCGCGACCGGCCGCTGCCCGCCGACGGCGCTTGGGGAATGGCCACCTTGGAAGTGATCTTGGCGATCGAAGAGTCAGGCAGGACGCGTAAGGAAGCCTTTCTCCGGCACCAGGTGCCGACGATCGATTAGCGACCGCTTTGCGGCGGTTCAAAGTTCAATGTTCAAACTTCAAGGTAAACGATCGCTAAGAATATTCACTTGTTCAAATTGGTTTAAGAAACAAAACACGAAACCTCGAAAACGTCCCGCAAAATTCAGGCGTCTTATCTTGCAGTGCAACATCCAGAGAGGCGAAAAAGAATTCCTATTTTTTCGCCTGACCCGTCAGCCGGCTGAGGTTCGCTTTTGCGCATTCGCCGGCTACCTGGAGCAAACGCTTCTGGCTTTCGTTGCCGACGACGAACGGATGGGATCCCCCGGGCGGGCGCGTCTGGAGAGCGGCGATCTTCTCCATCACTTTGCTGTTATCCGGATGGTTTGTGAGGACAACGTCCACACGGGCCTTCTCCACGATGTCGGAGAAGCGCTGCGCGGAGTTGCTGTAGGTGCGGAAGTTTTCCTGTGTCCGCGGGAAATTAAACGCTGTTCCGCCCCACATCGCGGCCAAATGCTCTTTAGCGCCGTCCTTCAACGGCACGAGCAAGGAGATGGTACCCGGAGTGTGCCCGGGCGTCAGATAAAGCGTTAGCGTCGTATCCCCCAAGGTTAGTTTCTGTCCGTCGGTGACGACCATGTCCCGTTGCGGCCAGTTGGGGTTGCGCTGACTCTTCATAAACTCCCAGTCCGCTGCCGACATCAGAATGCGCGCGCCCAAACGGCTCTGGAGATAAGGGGCGCCGGCATAATGATCTGCATGGCCGTGGGTCACGATAACGTATTTGATCTTCGTCGGATCCAGACCCAATTTTTTCAGCCCGTTCACGATTTCGTCTTCGACGGAGTACTCATACAGTGTGTCAATCAGGATGATTCCCTCTGAGGTAGTGACCGCCCAAGCAGCTACGGGCTTGCTGCCGACATAATACAAATTGTCGAATACTTTGGCCGGTTCGGCGTGCCATTCCGAAGCCGGCGGAGGGGCCGGGGAAGCCGCCGGAGCCGCCAGTTGCGCGGCCGGCGCGCGGGGTTCGGCACAAAGGTTTTCGAACATGCGGTAGTAATCGTTCCCGGCGGCGTGCTTGGCTAACGCCACATGGGCCTCAACAGAATCGGCCGCAGCTTGCGCGCCGGCGTTTGTGGGTCCATAGCTAATGGCCATCAAAAAAGCACATAGTGCGCACACCCAATTAACCTTTATGACTGACCTCCTTGTCGGAACACTTGTTTTACCGTCTCAACAAAATAGCGGCTCAACTTTTTTATCGCTTCCTAGCGTTTGCCATAGAGCTTCTCAAAGAACCCGCTCTTCTTCAGCTCGTCGACGAAGCGCAGATCGACGAAATCCTCCGCCTTGGCCTTTGCGGCCTTGGGATCGATGCTGGTCTGGATCTCCAGGGTGTTTTTTAACCCCTCGATGGTCGGATAAGTGTCCTCGACCAGCAGCTCCCTACTGGAGTCGTAGACCTCCTCGAAGAACCTGCGGTCCGGCCCGCGCGAATATTTCTGCATGATCTTCACGACCGGGTCTTTGTTGTTTTTGTAGTAGTGGACCGCGTCGGCCATAGCCCTGACCATACGCTGAACCAGATCGGGATTTTCCTGAATCGTTCGCCTCGTGGCTACCGTGCAGGTGAACTGAAACGGAATATTGAGCTTGGCCATGTCGATAATCACCTTGAGACCGAATTTTTCTCCGCGAATCTTTTCCGCTTCGGTTCCCACCGTAAAGTCGAGCTGTCCGGTCGCTACGGCCGTCACGCGGGCCGGGGCGCCGCCAACGGTGACTCCTTTGATATCTTTGAGCGAGAACCCGATTCCCTTGAGGGCCAGCCGCAAAGCGAAGTCCGCCGCAGTCCCCGGAATATGCATGGCTGCGGATCTTCCTTTGAGATCTTCCGGAGACTTAATCTCAGGCTTGCCAAATACGAAATAAGGCAGCGTGTTGACCAGACTGTTGACGATGGCGATGTCGCCTCCCGCCAGTTTCCCGTTGATGACTGCGGTCCCGACGGCGCTCGTAAAAGGAATGTCTCCCGACATGAGACTCTGGATGCCGCGGCTTGCCGTCGATGAATATCAGGTCGATATCCAGTCCGTGCTTTTTAAAGAATCCTGCGTCCTTGGTCACCCAATACGCGGAGGCCGTGGCGGGCGAATCCGATATATAGGCGAGGTAGTTCTTCGCTTCGGCCATCGGCATAGGCCCGCCTGCAAAAGCCAAGTAGCAAAATACGATTGCGACGCGACTGCAATTTCGTATCATAAACCACTACCTCCTCGGTTGAAGGCGCGACCAGGACTATTCGGTCCCGACCCATGTTATTACAAAGCCGGCAGCACGCAAGACAAATTTCAGTACTCTGGGATCGTTTGACGGGGAAGCAAGGTAACTGAATAAAGGCAAGGCCGGGAGATAAAGGGTCTAGTTCACCGGTTGCCAGCCGCAAAACGAATATCGTTTACGTCGAACGCGCGTCGGTTTTTTCCAATTTGAACGCTTCGGCCAACAACTCGTAGGAGCGCCGGCGCGGTGCGGGATCGTAAGTCCATGTGACCACGACGAGCTCGTCGAGTTCGAGATTTTTCGCAAGTTCTTTTAGTCGCACAGCGACTTTCTCTGCAGATCCGACAATCGCCTTGCGGCGTAATTTTTCTGCACTCCCCATCTCTGCGGGAGAATACGGGCGCTCGGCTTCCTCGGGCGGCATGAGCGGCAGGCGGATACCTTGTCTACGATCGACGATTGCGCGTTCGCGGCTTTTGAACTGGTGCAGTGCCTCTTCTTCCGTGTCGGCCGCGAGCGCCCAGACGCAGATCGTGGCGATCGGCTTGGGATTGATTTCGCTAGGGCGAAAGTTCTTGCGGTAAAGATCCAGCGACTGTTCCACACCGGTGCCCTCGCTGAAAAAATATGCGAAGGCGTAGGGCAAGCCAAAATACGCCGCGAGTTGAGCGCCGTAGTC
>WNGE01014460.1_pt1 | contig 15542 bp, 16 predicted proteins | sample 5400651 | NCBI WGS metagenome assembly WNGE01 (sample SAMN13153370, study PRJNA577476) | soil metagenome | isolation source: 60 cm soil or saprolite under grassland replicate 2 | place: USA:California | collected 2016-06-15 | reverse complement strand
GCGATCCATCCGACCTCGATCGTGCACGCGATCGTGCGCCTGCGCGACGGCGCAGCGCTCGCGCATCTCGGCTACCCGGACATGCGCGTGCCCATCTCGTTTGCGCTCACGTATCCCGCACGCGCGGCGACGCTGCTGCAGCCGCTCGACTTCGGCTCGGGCCTGACCCTGGAGTTTCACGCGCCCGACCTCGAGGTCTTTCCGCTGCTTGCGCTGGCGCGCGAGGCGGGAGAGCAGGGCGGGACCTTTCCCTGCGCCTTCAACGCCGCGAACGAGGTCGCGGTGCAGGCGTTCCTGGACGGACGGATCCGGTTCCTCGACATCGACGCCGCGGTGGCGGACGTTCTCGCGCGCGTCGACGGCGCGCCAGCCCGCGACGTCGAGGAATTGATCGACGCAGACCGAAGAGCCCGCAATCTCGTAGCAGTGGCATGAGCGTCTTCGTCGCGATCATCGGGCTCGCGTTCCTGATCCTCATTCACGAGGCGGGGCACTTCTTCAGCGCGCTCGCCGTCGGCATGCGGCCGCGCAAGTTCTACGTCGGCTTCCCGCCGCCGCTGGTGCGGGTGCGGCGGCGCGGGATCGAGTACGGCATCGGAACGATCCCGCTCGGCGGCTACGTGAAGATCCCCGGAATGCACAGGCCCGCCGCGCGGGACCTCGACTTTCGCCTGCAGCCGGCGATGTCCCGCACACCCGGCCTCGTCAAGCCGCTCGAGGCGGTCAAGCGCCCGCTCGCACTCGGCGACTACGAGGAGGCGCGCGCGGCGCTGGACGAGCTCGAGCGTGCGCTGCGTCAGGCGAACGAGCCGACGGAGGTTCTCACCGACGTGAGGGACGCGCTCGCGCCGGACGCGTACTGGCGTCAGCGCGCCTGGAAGAAAGTGCTCGTCATCTTCGCGGGGCCCGGAACGAATGCGCTCTTCGCGGTCGTCGTCTTCGCCGTCCTGTTCATGATCGGCGGCGGCAAGGCGACGACGACCGTCGAGGACGTGCTAGCCGACTCTCCGGCGGCGCACATGGGCGTGCACGGCGGCGATCGAATCCTCGCGATCGACGGGCACCGGATCCGGCAGCCCGTGGACATCCCGCGCATCATCTCTCGATCGGATGGTCACGCCGTGACGCTGCTGGTGAGGCGGGACGGGCGGACCGTGAAACTCGGGCCCGCGCGGCCCGAGCAGATCGACGGCGTGGACCGGCTCGGCTTCTTGCTGAGGGGGCAGGGTCTGGGCGCGTTTGCGGCGACGGAGGAATCCGTGGGCCTGACGTGGCGCGTCTCGCGGGACATCATCACGTCGCTCAGCCATCTCGTGCACAGGCAGGGCCGCGAGGACATCTCGAGCCCGGTCGGCATCGTGCAGGGCTCCTCCGAAGCGGTCGACCAGGGAGGGCAGAGCTATCTCTGGGTTCTCGGGCTGATCAGCCTCTCGCTCGCGCTGCTGAATTTGCTGCCGCTCTTGCCGCTCGACGGCGGGCACATCTTCTTCTCGGTGCTCGAGGCGGTGCGCGGCCGCGCCGTTGCACGCGAGGTGTACGAGCGCGTGTCCGCGATCGGAATCGCGCTCGTGCTGCTGCTCTTCTTCATCGGCCTGTCGAACGACGTGGGCCGGATCGGCGGCGGCTAAAGCAGACGGTCCCCGGGCCAAAGCGGTCGTCCTCGGTGTCAGACGCCGTTACGGAGATGTGACGGCAGAAGGCTCGTGTTCATGCCGATCTTCCTCGCAGCGCCGGCGCCGCACGCCCGGACACCCCGCCGGAACGGACAGTTCTGGTGTCAGACGCCGTTGTGGGAGTGTGACGCCTTCGTGACGAAAGTCAGGAAGAGGCTGGGTAACCTAGGGCCGTGGCCAGCGAGCGCCAGATCACCGTCGGCGGCGTGAAGATCGGCGGCGGCGCGCCCGTCGTCGTCCAGTCAATGACGCTCACGAAGACGCACGATGTCGAGGCGACGACGGCCCAGATCGCGGCGCTCGTCTCGGCCGGTTGCGAGATCGCCCGCGTCGCGGTGCCGAAGAACGAGGACGCCGCGGCGCTGCCGAAGATCGTCCGCCTCTCGCCGATCCCCGTCATCGCGGACATCCACTTCAACGCCTCGCTCGCCCTCAAGGCGATCGACGCGGGAGTCGCCGCGGTCCGCATCAACCCCGGAAACATCGGCGGCCCCGAGAAGGTCGCCGAGGTCGTCCGCGCCGCAAAGGCGAAGGGGATCCCGATGCGCATCGGCGCCAATGCAGGTTCTCTGCCCGACCACCTGCAGGAGCTCGCGCGCGAGGACACCGCCGAGGCGCTCGTCGTCGAGGCGCTCGAGCAGGTCGAGCTGCTCGAACGGCTCGGCTTCCACGACTTCAAGATCAGCGTCAAGGCCTCGCACGTCCCGACGATGATCCGCGCCTACCGGATGCTCGCCGCGAAGGTTCCGTATCCGCTGCACCTGGGCGTCACCGAGGCCGGGACGCCCTTCGCGGGCTCGATCAAGAGCGCCGTCGGCATGGGCGCCCTGCTCATGGACGGTATCGGCGACACGATTCGCGTCTCCCTGACAGCCGATCCGGTGAAGGAGGTCGAGGTCGCCTGGGAGATCCTGAAGTCGCTCGGGCTGCGCGAGCGCGGGCCGGTGATGATCGCCTGCCCGTCGTGCGGCCGGGACAACGTCGGCGTCGAGAACCTCGCGCGCGTCGTCGAGGAGCGCCTCCGCACGTACCCGCAGGCGTTCGAGGTCGCCGTGATGGGCTGCGCGGTGAACGGACCGGGGGAGGCGGGGGACGCGGACTTCGGGATCGCCGGCGGCCGCGACACCGGCTTCATCTACGCGCACGGCCGCGTTCTCAAGAAGGTCTCGTCGGACATCCTCATCGACGAGCTCTTCTTCGAGATCGACAGGTGGATCGAGGGCGGAATGACCCGCCCGAAGCGCCTGAAGATGGCCAAGCCCGCCGCGCTCGCGATGGCCGAAGCCTCGCTGATCCCGCTCGACTAGGCTCCGCGTCTTCCGTGGCAACACGCGCCTCCCAGCTCTTCTTGCCGACCCTGCGCGAGGATCCCGGCGACGCCGACGCGGCCTCGCACCGGCTCCTGATGCGAGGAGGCTTCATCCGCCAGGTGAGCGCCGGCGTGTGGACGTTCCTGCCGGTCGGCTGGCGCGTGCACCAGAAGATCGTGCAGATCATCCGCGAGGAGATCGACGCGATCGGCGGCCAGGAAATGCTCTGTCCCGTGCTGACGCCGTTCGAGCTGTGGAAGCAGACGGGACGCGATTACATCCAAGAGATCTTCCGGCTGGAAGACCGCAAGGGCGCGCAGTACGTCCTGCCCCTGACCCACGAAGAGACGTTCACCTTCCACGCGAAGGAGATCCAGAGCTACCGCCAGCTGCCCCAGATCCTCTACCACTTCTCCGTCAAGGAACGCGACGAGCCGCGCCCCCGCGGCGGCCTGATCCGCGTCCGCGAGTTCATCATGAAGGACTCGTACTCGTTCGATCGCGACGCCGCAGGCCTCGACGCGAGCTTCGAGAAGCACCGCGTCGCGTATGAGCGTATCTTCGAGCGCTGCGGAATCGAGGCGCACTGCGTGCAGGCGGAGCCCGGAATGATGGGAGGCAGAGAATCGATGGACTTTCTCGCGCCCGCCGAGGCGGGCGAGAACACGCTCGTCACGTGCGAGCGGGGCGACTACGCGGCCGATCTCGAGATCGCGCACGGCATCCCCCGCAAGCCGGAGTTCCCCGAACGCCTCGACGCGCCGCAAGAGGTCGAGACTCCGGGCGTGACGACGATCGAGGCGCTCGCCGAGTTCCTCGGCATCGACCACGCGGCGACTGGAAAGGCGATGCCCGTCGTCAAGCAGGACGGCACGCTCGTGCTCGCACTGATCCGGGGCGACGACCAGCTCGAGGAGGCAAAGCTTGCAGCGGAGCTGGACGCGCCCATCCGCCCGGCGACGGAGGAGGAGATCCGCAACGCGTTCGGCGCCGACCCCGGCTCGATCGGGCCGGTCGGCTTCGACGGCGAGGCGATCGCGGACGAGACGCTGCGCGAGGGACAGTTCGTGACCGGCGCGAACCGAACCGGCTGGCACCTCCGTGCTGTCGAGGCCGGACGCGACTTCCAGGCGCGCTTCGCCGACCTGCGCCGTCCCAACGAGGGCGACGCATGCCCGAGCTGCGGCGGCTCCCTCCGTTTCCAGTCCGCGATCGAGGTCGGACACATCTTCAAGTTCGGAACCCGCTACTCGGAGCCGCTGGGCGCGACGTTCCTCGACGAGGACGGCAAGCAACGGCCCCTGATCACGGGCTCGTACGGGATCGGCCCGGGCCGCGTGATGGCGTCGGCGGTCGAGCAGCACCACGACGAGCACGGGATCGCGTGGCCGGAGACGATCGCGCCGTACGAGGTGCACGTGGTGGCGCTGCCCGGCGCGGAGGAGATCGCCGAGCGCGCCGCGTCGGCGATCGAGGCCCGCGGCCGCAACGTCCTGCTCGACGACCGCGACCAGCGCGCGGGCGAGAAATTCGCCGACGCCGACCTGATCGGCTGCCCCGTGCGGGTCACCGCAGGCAAGAAGAGCCTTGAGGACGGCGCCGTCGACGTCCGGGACCGCGCCACGGGTGAGGAGCGGCGCGTTAAGGTCGAAGACCTGTAATGCCGCGCAAGCGCCGCTTCAGCGATGAGCCGTTCGGGCCGACGATTCAGCGGCTGATGGCCGAGCAGAACGTCACCTACCGCTCGCTCGCGGACAAGACCGGTCTCTCCGCCGGCTACCTGAACCACCTCGTCCACGGCAACCGCCCGGTGCCCTCGGACGACGTGATCGAAGAGCTGGGGAAGGCGCTGTCGGTCGAGCCGGAACACTTCCGGGAGGTCCGCATCCGCCGCATCGCCGAGCGGCTCGAGAAGATGCCGGATCTGATCGACCGCCTCTACAAGCGGCTGCGCTAGGCTTGCACGCATTCGGGGCGTGGCGCAGCCTGGTTAGCGCGCCAGTCTGGGGGACTGGAGGTCCCCGGTTCAAATCCGGGCGCCCCGACTCGGAAAGCTGCCGCGCGCTCCCTCGTTCGGGGGAGACCGACACCCCCAATCGGGGCTAGCCGCGGGGCGTGCGAGCAACGATCCTTCCTCTGGGTGGCTACCCCTGCGACGACTCCTGCGCGGATCCTGATCGTCGACGACGATAGGAACGTCCGCGCCATCGTCCGCCGGCTCCTCGAACGGGCGGGCTATGCCTGCGAGACAGCAGAGAACGGGGTCAAGGCGCACAAGCTGCTCGCCGGCAAGACCTTCGAGCTGCTGCTCTGCGACCTTCAGATGCCGGGCGAGTCGGGCCTCGACGTCATCTCCCACGTGCGTTCCACCTATCCCGACACGGCGGCGATCATGGTCACGGGCGTCGACGACGAAACGCTCGCAGGGCACGCAATCACGCTCGGGGCGTACGGCTACATCGTCAAGCCGTTCTCCTCGACCGATCTCTGCATCCAGGTGCTCAACGCGCTCCGCAGACGGCAGCTCGAGATCGCGCAGCGACACGAGCGCGACCGCCTCGCGCAGATGGTCGAGGAACGCACGGGCGAGCTCCGCCGCGCCGTCGAGGATCTCAAACGCTCGGAGGAGCAAACCGTGCGTCGGCTCGCAGCGGCGGTCGAGGCGCGCGACCATGAGACGGCCGAGCACATCGAGCGGGTCGGCGATTACTCCGCGCTCGTCGCGTCGGCGCTCGGCCTCTCCGAAGATCACTGCGAGCTCATCCGCCGCTCGAGCACGCTCCACGACGTCGGAAAGATCGGCGTCGCAGACGAGATCCTTCTGAAGGCAGGCCCGCTGACGCCTGCCGAGCGTGTGGCAATGCAACGGCACGCGAAGATCGGACACGACATTCTCGGCGGCTCCGAGCTCGACCTCCTCGAGCTCGCCGCGACGATTGCGTGGACGCACCACGAGCGCGTCGACGGCACCGGCTATCCCCGCGGGCTCGCGAGCAGCGAGATCCCGCTCGAAGGCCGCATCGTCGCGGTGGTCGACGTGTACGACGCGCTGACGAGCGACCGCCCGTACCGGCCGGCGCTGACGCACGAAAACGCGCTCGCGCTGATGTGCACGGGCAAGGGGACGCAGTTCGACGCGATCGTCCTCGATGCGTTTCTCAGCGCGCTGCACGACAGCGGGCCCGCGAAGCTGCGGGAACAGGCCGTCGCATGACGGAAGCCGAGTCCGAGCAGGCGCAGATCACCTGCGTCATCGCGGACGACCACCCGGCGGTGCTCGATTCCGTCGCGCGCGTGCTCTCGGGTCAGGGCATCGACGTCGTCGCCCAAGTGCGCGATGGGGAGGACGCGGTGCGCGCGATCGAAGAGCACAAGCCGCAGGTCGCGGTCGTCGACGTCCGCATGCCGGGAATGTCGGGCATCGCCGTCGCGCGCCGCGTCGCACCGCACACCGCGATGATTCTCTACACCGGGTACAGCGACCGCACGCTCCTCGTCGAAGCGCTCGACGCAGGCGTGCGCGGATTCGTGCTGAAGGAAGCGCCCCTCGGCGACGTCTCGCGGGCGATCCAGACGGTCGCGAAGGGCAGCGTGTACGTCGACCCCGTGCTGGCAGGCGTGCTGGCCGGCGGCGAGTCGACGCAGGTCCTGCTCCTGCTGTCCGACGGACTGCGCAACGAGGAGATCGGGCGCAAGCTTCACATCGCCGGCGAGACCGCCCGTGCTCACATCCGCAACGCGATGAAGAAGCTCGCCGCCGACACGCGCACGCACGCAGTGGCGACGGCCCTCCGCCAGTCGCTGATTGAGTAACGACCACGCGCGGTGATACTGTCCTGCGCAGTGCACCGGGTCGGGCTCGTGCTTGCGGCGCTCGCGCTCACTGCTCCCACGGCTGACGCGTCTCTCACGATGCTCGAGCCCGCGCCGCGGACCGCGATCTTCTACTACCCCTGGTTCGGCACGCCGGTGCGCGACGGCGACTACGCGCACTGGCAGCAGAACGGGCATCAGCCGGCCGCGGACCTCGCCTCGTCGTTCTACCCGTCGAGAGGCGCCTACTCCTCGAGCGATCCGAGCATCCTCGACGGCCAGATGCGGGAGATCGAGCGGGCCGGCATCGGTGAGGTGATCGTCTCGTGGTGGGGCAGGGGAAGCACGGTCGACGAGCGACTCCCCGCGGTGATCGCTGCCGCTCAGGCGCACTCGCTCGACGTGGCCGCCCATCTCGAGCCCTACGCGGGTCGTACGGTCGCCGGCACGGCGCTCGACATCGCCTATCTTGAGACGCTGGGAATCCGCGACTTCTTCGTCTACCACGCGACCGACTTTCCCGCCGCCGACTGGCAGCCGCTCACGAGCTCGCTCAGCGGCGTGCGCTTGTTCGCGCAGACGCCGCGTGCCGGCTACGCGAAAGCCGGCGGCTTCCACGGCGTCTACACCTACGACACGCTCACGTATCGCGGCGGGATGTTCGCGCGAATGTGCACCGCCGCACACGAGCAAGGCCTCTTGTGCCTGCCCTCCGTCGGGCCCGGCTACAGCGCACTACGCGCGACCGGCGATTCCCGTGTGCTCGATCGCAGGGGCGGCAAGACGTACGACTCGATGTGGAGGGCCGCCACCCGTGCCGGCTCGGACGTCGCGACGATCACCAGTTTCAACGAGTGGAACGAAGGAACGCAGATCGAGCCGGCCTGTCGGCACGAGGGCTACGACAGCTACGAGACGCGTGCTCGGTGTCGACGGCAACGTCAGCCCAGTGCTCGATCCCGAGAGCTGCTGCACCTTCGTCGGACCCGAACGCGAGCAGCCGCTCGAGCGGGACGATGTTGCGGCTCAGGGTGAGCCGCCGCGCCGTTCCCTCGAGCTCGCGCAGCTCCTCGAGGGGGTCGATCCGCACGTTCGAGTCGGAACCGATGCAGACGCCGATGCGCCGGCCGCAGATCCGGTCGATCGGCGCGAAGCCGTCGCCGAGGTTCGCCTCCGTCGTCGGGCACACGCAGATGCGCGCGCCTGAGTCGTGCAACAGATCGAGCTCGGCGTCGCTCGCGTGCGTGGCGTGCACGACCGTCGTGCGCGGACCGAGGCAGCCGCTTCGCGCGAGCAGCTCGATCGGCCGTACGCCGTACGCGGCCAGGCACTCATCGATCTCCTTCGGCTGCTCGCAGGCGTGCACGTGCAGCACCAAGCCCTCGCGCTCTGCGTAGCGGCCGATCTCCTCGAGCCACTCGAGCGGGCAGGCCCGGACGGAATGCGGGGCGACGCCGACCGCGAGACTCTCGCCGCGCAGCCGCTCGACGTCGTCGAGGTACGCCTGCACGGACGGTTGCGCGAAGGGCTCCACGGCGTACGCGGCATAGAGCAGCACGAGCTCGATCCCGGCTTCGCGCGCGGCCTCGGCCGCTGCGAGCGCCGTCTCATAGCCGAGGTAGTGGAACTCGCCCACCGCGGTGTAGCCCGCATCGAGCATCTCCCGGTAGACCTGGGCATAGCTCGACCGGACATGCCCAGGGACCTGGTCCCGGGCGATGTCCAGCATGGCGTCCCGCCAGGCCCAGAAGTCGCCGCCGTCCGTCCGCCCCCGCAGCGCGCGCTGGCACGCGTGGGAGTGCGCGTTGCCGAAGCCCGGGAGGGACAGCGTCGGCATCGGGCATATCCTGTCAACGTGTCCGCGCCCGCCGCGACCGCCCGGCTGCAGCAGCAGCTTCCGAACGCGCTGACGCTGGCGCGGCTGCTCGTGATCCCGGTCTACGCCGCGCTCGTCCTCACCTGCGACGGCGGCCGCAGCTGGGCGGCGGCGGTCGTCTTCGGCGCCGCCGGCGTCACGGATCAGATCGACGGCTTCCTCGCGCGCCGCTGGCGGGTCGAGTCGTCGTTCGGGAAGATCGCCGATCCGCTCGCCGACCGGCTGCTGATCGACATCGCCGTCATCCTCCTCTGGCACGCCGGCCGGCTGCCCTGGGCGGCGCTCCTGATCCCGCTGCGTGATCTCCTGCTCCTCGCCGGGTACAAGCCCGCCGTGCAGCGCGGCTACACGTTCGAGGTCAACCTGCTCGGCAAGGCGGCGACCTGGCTGCTGTACGCCTCGCTCGGCTTCACCATGGTCACGGACAAGGGAACCGTCTGGCCCCGCGCAATGTTCTGGGTCGGGTTCGGACTCGCCCTCGCGGCCCTCGCCGGGTACCTCTGGAAGGCGCGCCGGGAGGTGCAGACGGAATGAAAGCCGTCGTCATGGCCGGCGGCGAGGGCACGCGCCTCCGCCCGCTCACCTCGAACCAGGCCAAGCCGATGGTGCCGATCGTCGGCAAGCCGTGCATGGAGCACATCCTCGAGCTGCTGCGCACGCACGGCTTCGACGACGTGATCGTCACCGTCGCGTTCCTGCCGCAGGCGATTCGCGGCTACTTCGGTGACGGCGACGCGCTCGGCATCGAGATCTCGTACTCGGTCGAGGAGTCTCCGCTCGGCACCGCGGGATCGGTGCGCCTCGCCGCCGACCAGCTCGACGAGCCCTTCCTCGTGATCTCCGCCGACGCCCTCTGCGACATCGACCTCCGGAGGCTCGTCGACTATCACCTGGAGACCAAGGCGGCGGTCACGATCGGGCTGAAGTCGGTCCCGAACCCGCTCGAGTTCGGGATCGTCGTCACGGACGAGGACGGCCGGATCGAGCGCTTCCTCGAGAAGCCGTCCTGGGGCCAGGTCTTCTCCGACACGATCAACACGGGCATCTACGTGATCGACCCGGAGGTGATTCGACACGTCCCGGTCGACCGGCCGTACGACTTCGCGAAAGAGCTCTTCCCGCTGCTGCTCGAGATGGGCCGCCCCCTCTTCGGCTGCGTCCTCGACGGCTACTGGCAGGACATCGGAAACCTCGACCAGTTCCGGCAGGCGAACTACGACGCCCTCGAGGGGAAGATCGAGCTCACCATCCCCGGGATTCAGCTGCGCGGCAACATCTGGATCGGCGAGGGGGTGGACCTCGACGATCTCGACCAGGTCGAGGGGCCGGCGTTCATAGGGAACAACTGCCGGCTCGCGCGTGAGGCGACCGTCGGCCCGCTGTCGGTGCTCGGCGCCAACTCGACCCTGCGCGAGCGCGCGCGGATCGAACGCTCGGTGATCGACGCCGGCACGCACATCGGCCGCAGCGCGATCGTCGAGGGCGCGATCGTCGGCCGTTCGTGCGACCTGCGCACGCACGTGCGGCTGCACGAGGGCGTGGCGATCGGCGACGAGGTGAGGATCGGCGCCGAGAGCGTCATCTACCCAGGCGTGCGGATCTACCCGTACAAGGAGGTCGAGTCCGGCACGCAGATCCACTCGAGCCTGATCTGGGAGTCTCGCGGCGGTTCGCGCGTGTTCGGCCGCGACGGCGTCCAGGGGCTGATCAACGTCGACCTGACGCCCGAGATGGCGATGCGACTCGGCATCGCGCTCGGCACGTCGCTCAAGCGCGGCGCACGGGTCGTGGCGAGCCGCGAGGCGCCTGCGGCCTGCCGCATGCTGAAGCGCGCGTTGATCACGGGCGTGCTCTCGACGGGTGTCGACGTCGCGGACCTGCGCGTGCTTCCGTCGGCCGTGAACCGCCACCTCCTGAAGGCCGAGAACTTCGACGCCGGCGTCCACATCGGCGTCAACGCCGCCGACCCGGAGGTCGTCGCCATCCAGTTCTACGAGCGTCCCGGCATCCAATTGACCGCGGCGCTGCAGAAGGAGATCGAGAAGAACTTCACACGCCACGAGGCGAGGCGCGTCGGCGCCGCCGACGTGGGGACGATCGCGTATCCCGCGCGGGCGGCCGACAGCTACGCGGCCGACCTCCTGGCAGGCCTCGACATCGACCTGATTCGCGGCCGGGGCTTCCGCATCGTCGTCGACTACGGGTACTCGGCCGCGTCGCTCGTGTTGCCGCTCGTGCTAGAGCCGCTCGGGGTCGAGGTGGTGGCGGCACACACGTTCACGACGGGGCGCTACACGCCGACGGTTCCGCCGCTGCACGAGGCGATCGGGCAGACGAAGAACCTCGTGCGGGCCGTCGGCGCGGAGATCGGGATCGTGTTCGACCGCGCCGCCGAGCGGGTCTACCTCGTCGACGAGCAGGCGAAGGAGGTGCCCGTCGACAAGGCCCTGCTGCTCTACCTCCGCCTGATCAGCTCCAACGGGCGGCACGGCCGGCTCGCCTTCCCGATCACCGTCACGAGCCTCGTCGACGAGCTCGTCGAGGGAAGCGGCCTGGAGGTGATCCGCACGCCCGCCACGCTGGCCGACCTGACCAAGGCGGCGGCCGGCGACAACGTCGTCTTCGCAGGAGCGGTCGGCGGCGGCTACGTCTTCCCGGAGTTCCTGCCGGCCTACGACGCGGTCGCGAGCCTCTGCAAGCTGCTCGAGCTGCTCGCGCCCGTCCAGAGCCCCCTCTCGGCCCTCGTGGCCGACCTGCCGGCCTCCACGCTCGTCCACCGGCAGCTGCACTGCCCGTGGGCGCTCAAGGGGACCGTGATGCGCCTGCTCACCGAGCGGTTCCGCGACCGCGACGTCGACCTGCTCGACGGGATCAAGGTCTTCGACGCGCGCGGCTGGGCCCACGTGCTGCCCGATCCGGACGAGCCTCTCGTCCACATCTACGCCGAGGGGCGCACGGACGAGGAGTCCCAGCAGCTGGAGGCCGAGTTCCGCCACATGGTCGAGGAGATCATGCAGACGGAGGAGAGCACCCCCGTAAGCTAGAATCTCAACCTGAGCTTTAGGCCCGGTTCTCGACCGAAAGGATAGTGGTGGAGCCGCTTCCCGATCTCGCCAGTCTCTCCGACCCCGCGCTGAAGGAGCTGATCGACGAGCTGACGCGGGAGGAACAGGAGGTTTCCTACCGTCGGCGGATCCTCCACGGCAAGATCGACATCCTGCGCGCCGAGCTCGTCGTGCGGCTGCAGAAGTCGGAGGGCAAGAGCGTCCTCGAGCACGTGGACGTCGACGCACTGACCGACATCCTCACCGGCAAGGCCGCACCGCCCGCCTAGGTAATGGCCCACCGGTACTGCCCGGAGTGCGGCTTCCAGAACCCGGAGACCGCCAACTACTGCTCCAAGTGCGGCTCCCTGCTCATCCGCGAGGAGAGCGGCGAGGCGACGATGGCCTTCACGCCCGAGCAGGCCGACGAAGAGCGACAGACGCAGCTCGAGGACTTCGGCGTGAAGGGCCCGGCGCTCGTCGTTCGCTCGGGCGGCGGCAGGGCGGGGGAGACGTTCCTGCTCGAGCGCCATGCGACGACGATCGGGCGCTCGCCGGAGTGCGACATCTTCCTCGACGACGTCACGGTCTCGCGCCGGCACGCAATCGTCGCGAAGAAGGGCGGCCGCCTCGAGATCGAGGACCTCGGCAGCCTCAACGGCACCTTCCACAACCGGCGGCGGATCGAGGCGCCGGAAGGCCTCGACGACGGCGACGAGCTCCAGATCGGCAAATACAGGCTCACGTTTCTCGAGGGATGAGCACGGCTCAGGCACCCAAGCGCGCCCGCCTGCTGACGATCGGCGCCGTCTGCGAGCGGCTGAAGAGCGAGTTCCCGGACATCTCGATCTCGAAGATCCGCTACCTCGAGGGTGAGGGGCTCGTCACGCCCCAGCGCACGAGGGGCGGCTACCGGCTGTTCGGCGAAGAGGAGCTCGAGCGGCTGGAGACGATCCTCCGCCTGCAGCGGGACGAGTTCCTGCCGTTGAAGGTGATCCGCGAGGAGCTGGAGAAGCCGACGTCGCCCGAGCGCCGCCGCCGGCGCGCGCACGGGCTGCGCGACACGGAAGAAGAGCTCGACCAGGCGTCGCTCTGCGAGCGCGCCGGCATCGACAGACGGCTCGCCCGCGAGCTGGAGGAGTACGGCCTGCTCGCGCCGCGCGTCGAGGCGGGAGAGCGCTTCTACAGCGTCACGGACACGGAGATCGCCGCGATCTGCGGCCGGCTCGCGAGCTTCGGCATCGCGCCGCGGCACCTCCGCACCTTCCGCACGTCGACCGACCGCGAGACGGGGCTGCTCGAGGCCGCGATCGCGCCGGCCCTCCGTTCGCGCAATCCGGAGCGACGCCAGCAGGGGACGCGCGACCTGCAGGTGCTGGGCGAGCTCGGGCAGGACCTGTCGCAACGCCTCTTCTGGCGCGGTCTGCGCAACCTCGTAAGCTAGAGCCGCAATGGACTTGAAGGCGAAGATCCGGGAGGTCCCGGACTGGCCCCAGCCGGGCGTCGGCTTCAAGGACGTGACGCCGCTGCTCGCCGACCCGCAGGCGCTCGACCAGACGATTGCCGAGCTTGCGGGCTGGGCGAAGGAGCGCAAGCCCGACCTGATCCTCGGCGCCGAGGCACGCGGCTTCATCCTCGGCGCTGCGATCGCCCGCGAGGTCGGCTGCGGGTTCGTTCCGGCCCGTCGGCCGGGCAAGCTGCCGCCGGAGACCGTCAGCGCGACGTATCAGCTCGAGTACGGGACGAACGCGCTCGAGCTGCACCCGGACTTGATCCCGCAGGGCTCGCGGGTCCTCATCCACGACGACGTGCTCGCCACCGGCGGCACGGTAGAGGCGATCGGCGGCCTCGTCGAGCAGCTTGGCGGCGAGGTCTGCGGGGTCTGCTTCATAATCGAGCTCACGTTCCTGGGCGGGCGCGAGCGGCTCTCGAAATACGATTTACACGCCCTGATCACCTATTGACCCTCTTGCGGAGCGTCCGACCTGCCGATTAAAACGTTGAGACGGCATGTACGACATCCTGCGGAGCCGATACACGTTCGCCTGCCCGAGTCGGGGTGTGACCCACGTCTCGCTCTCGTCGTTCCGCCGGCTCGTGCGCCTGCCGGGCGCGACGCATCCCGCCGTCTACCAGGTGCTGTTCGACTGCAGCTGCGGCGAGGAGCACGTCGGCCTCGTCGCCGACGACGACCTCGACTGGGCGCCCCTTGGATTGTCTGCAGGGACGTTCCTCAACCTGATGACGTCGACGTACGACGCGATCGCCGGTGAGCTCGCCGACGTGTCGGCACAGCGCATCAAGGCGGGCGAGTGGCCGTGGACCTTCTTCTGCTATCCGGAGGAGCGCCCCCGGCCGGTCTTCCCGTCGTCGTTCTCGCTTCTGGCGCCCGGCGAGAGCGCGGTGGGCCTCGCCGTGCGCTGCCCGGTCTGCTCGCGGGTGTCGGTCAACCTCGTCTCCCCGCAGCACATCGACCTGCCTTTCCACAACGACGCCCATGTGGGCGTCGTCGAGCACGTCTTCCAGGCCGATCTTCCGCCGACGCTCGAGGAGTTCCGCGCCGAGCTCTATTCCTCCGCTTTCGACTACCGCCGGCTCACGCTGGAGTAACCGCCGCCGTCCGCGAAACGTTCTCTCAGTACCGGACAGAAACACCGGAGGTGAAGCATGCGCATGTTCAGAAGGCGGACCGGAAACAACGTCGAGGGCGCCGCGACGACAACTGACGATCGTGGTGGTTACCAGACGGATGACGGTCAGACCTACGCGAGGGACGATGGTTCGGCCCCCGTGACAGATGACCGTCAGACGTACGACGCTCCTGCAACGCCTGGCAGGGACGACCGTCAGACCCGCGCCGCTCGTACGACGCCTGAGAGGGACGATCGATCGGCCTACGCAACGGGGCCGGGCTCGGCGGCGACAGACGACGGGCGGCGGTGGCACCACGGACCGGCGCGGGCCTTGATGACGCTCCTCGGCGTAGGCGTCGCAGGATTGCTCGCCTGGTTGACGACGAACATCAGCGACACGTCGACGGGCGGCTACTGGGCTGCCTACGGGATCCTCGCGGGCGCAGGCCTCGTGATGGCGCTGTCGCAGCTGCTCGGCGGCTGGACGAAGTGGGGGAGGCCCAGCTTCTCGCCCACCGTCTTCCTGCTCGCGTTCGTGCCGACCTTGATCGCGGTGGGATGGATCTTCGTCTTCCATCAGCCCCACTCGACGCTCGGCCGCGGTCACGTCATGAGCTGGTCGAACGACATCGGCATCAACGGGTTCGTGAAGGACATGGGCGGCGATCTGTTGACGATGCTCGGGTTCGGGCTCGGGCTCGTCTTCGGGTTCTGCTTCGACACGACGGGTGCCCGCCGGCCCGCCGCGCCTGGACGTGAGCCCGTGATGCGGCCGACTGCTCGCAGCTCCGACGCCGATCAGCCGATCGCGCGCGAGCGTGAGCAGCAGCGGCCTGCCGTTCGCTCGTAAGTAACTCAGTGGGGAGTCGCCTTCGGCCCAGGAGGCGGCTCCCCGTCCCTTCGTTCGAGGGATCCTTGCGCCTGCCGGCCGCGCCGATATCTAGTCGCAGATGAGACCGGGAACCGACTCCACGCAGCCGAGGGGAGAGAGCCTTCTCCTGGCACACGTCCGGGCCCTCTCGTCAGACGCACAGCCCGGTGAGCCGCCCCAGGAGCGGCTGGACGAACGCGTCGGGAGCGGGCTCGGCAGCCTGCTGGTGCACGCCCTCAGGTGCGACCACGGCGCCCCCCGCAGCGGCCTGCGAGTCTAGGGCAGACGCCGGCGCGCCCGGCGCGCCTCGGGTCGAGCGAGG
>WNGE01008886.1_pt1 | contig 15543 bp, 19 predicted proteins | sample 5400651 | NCBI WGS metagenome assembly WNGE01 (sample SAMN13153370, study PRJNA577476) | soil metagenome | isolation source: 60 cm soil or saprolite under grassland replicate 2 | place: USA:California | collected 2016-06-15 | reverse complement strand
GGATTTTTGCCGCTAGACCGATCCCGCGTCCTTCCTGGCGCATGTAAACCAGGACGCCGTTGCCTTCCTCCTGGATTTGCCGGAGCGCCGCATGCAGTTGATTGCCGCAATCGCAGCGGCGCGATGCGAAAACGTCGCCGGTGAGACATTGACTGTGCACGCGCACTAGCGTTGGTTTGTTCTTGTCAATCCTGCCTTTCACCAGCGCTAGATGGTGCTGCCCATCGAGCTTCGAGCGATACAGGTGCAAATCGAAGTCGCCGTAGTCAGTCGGCAACTTCACGATTTGCTCCAGCTCCACGAGCTTTTCGCGAAGACGGCGATAGGCGATCAAACTTTGGATCGTGCAAATCCGCAGACCATGTTTTTTGTGAAACTCCATCAGTTCCGACAAACGCGCCATTGTGCCATCGGCGTGCAAAATTTCACAAAGCACTCCCGCCGGCTGCAGGCCCGCCATTGTTGCCAGATCGACAGCGGCTTCGGTGTGCCCTGCGCGTCGTAGCACGCCTCCGTCCTTGGCGCGCAGGGGAAATACATGGCCAGGCTGGCTGAGGTCCTCCGGCGAAGATTTCGGATTGGCAATTGCCAGGATGGTCGTGGCGCGGTCATAAGCGCTGATGCCGGTGGTCACGCCGCGCGCCGCGTCCACTGAAACAGTGAAATCGGTGCGATGCTTTTCGCGATTTTGCACCACCATTCGTTGCAACCCGAGTTGCTCGGCGCGCTCATTCGAAACTGGAACACAAATCAGACCGCGCCCGTGCGTGGCCATGAAATTAACGGCCTCAGGCGTCACCTTTTCCGCCGCCATCACCAGATCGCCTTCATTCTCGCGATCGGCATCATCGGTTACGATGACCATGCGCCCCTTTGCGATGTCGCTTAGCACATCGTCGATCGCGTCGAACTGAAATGTTTCCGTCGTCTTTGCAATCATCGAAACCATACCATTACGCCCGGCGCTGTTCGGAGCAACTTCTGCTCTACTCGCTTGCCGCACCGAAGCGGGAGGCGGTTATTTTGCGCTGGAAGCCACGATTGCTTCCGCGCGATACATGTCGCGGTTATTGCCCTGAAACTCTGCTTTCAATTTCACCTGGAACTGAGAAAGATCGACGAGATCCCATCGCGTGAATTTCCACCGAGAACTCGATTCACCTCGTCGCTCATGTGCGAAGCCGACGATGAAATGCACTGCGTCGTCGCGCACCTTGTTCGTCGTTTTCTTCGGCTCGAAATAAAACGTGCGGAAACTGCTGTCGCGGCCTGCGGCGGCGTAGAGTTTTGGGTCGAGATAAAAGACGCGCTTGCTGTCGATATCGACTATTCGCAAATCGGGATAACCAGAACGCTGCGGTTTGCCATCATTCGTGAGTGGAAAAGCGCAGTGCACGCCGGGTGTGGCGTTCAGCAACTCGCGCAAACTATTTTCAAAATGGCTGCTCACTTCGTTGATGCGATCGATATGTTGAATCGCGCTGCCCGGCGCATTCAACTGCTTTATCGTTTCATCGCAGGCTGCGCTAATCGCTTTTGCGACGCGCTGATCCTCTGGATTGCTTGCGTCAAACGGGAGCATTTTCTTCCCGGTGGTATCAAAAATGACTTCGCTGAATGGGACGCCCCGCAGTTGTTGATCTTCATCCAGCAACCACGGGATGAGCTGATCCACCGCCGTGTTCGCTCCTGGCGATGATTGCGCCATCGCGGCGGCCGCCAGCATTATCAGCGTGATTGACGCGAGCAACCTCACCCAAGCGCTCCTAAATTTCCCGGTGCATTACCACCGCGCCAGGCTGTTCCTCCACGACTTTGAACCCAAACCGTTCGTAAAGGCGCAACACCGGTTTCCCGGTGACGAAACTCAGCGAGATGGTTGACTGCTCGGGATTCGCGCGAACCAATTGCGTCAGCAGCGACGTACCGATCCCGTGCCTGCGGTGTTCCGGTTTTACGGCAAGAGCCAGCTCCGGCGGCGCGTCGGGTTTGTCGATCGGATTGCGCAACCAAACGGCACCGAGCAGCATTCCATCTTTCTTGTTGTGCGCGACAAATCCGGTGTCGCCGGCGCGACCCCAGCCCTCCACGTACCGCGCAAATTCTGGGCGGCGTACGATCTCGCGTGCAGGCAGTTGTTTTTTCCCAGGCGACGACAACCCGTGATACAACATTTCCCAGAGAGTAGGTTCATCCTCAGTGTTCAGCTGGCGAATCACGTAATCCATGACAGATGAGATCGACACGTTTGCCATAATGTTCTCCATAACCGGCGAAACACCAGAAGGCCGTTGAATCGAACGCCGATCGTGCCGTACGCGCAAAATCGCGTTGTAATGTTACGTCATTTAGCAACCGTCAGGAATGCCTACGGACCGCGACTACGTACTCGGCACTCATGACGAAGAGTTAGCCAGACTCGGATTGCAACACCGCGTCTGGCGTCCCGTGGTCTTAGATTGCTGGCGACGCGCCGGACTTACAGTTGCCAAACGCGTGCTGGATGTGGGCGCTGGCCCTGGATATGCAACTGTCGATCTTGCCGGGATCGTCCGGCCGACGGGTGAAGTAGTCGCGCTCGAACGTTCTCGGAACTTCATCCGCGCGATCGAGGCAGCCTGCCGCGCGCGATCGCTCACGAACGTGAAAATTCACGAGATCGATTTGATGACTGACGATTTGCCCACAGGAGATTACGATTTCGCTTGGTGCCGTTGGGTGGTCTCCTTCGTTGTCGATCCCGCATTGCTTATTCGCAAGCTGGGACGCGTGATGCCAAAAGGGAGTTTATCGATTTTTCACGAGTATGGGCATTACGAAACTTGGAGATTTTTACCGCGACTGCCGATGCAGGAGCGTTTCCGTGAGCATGTGATTGCAACCTGGCGCGAATCCGGTGGCGAGCCTGACGGAGCAGCCAGATTACCGGAGCTGCTCTCGGAAAACCGTTTTGCGATTCGCTCATCCCGGCCACACGTGTTTTGTCTGCAGCCACGCGATTACATGTGGCAGTGGCCCGCAACGTTCATCGAAACTTATCTTCCCCGTCTCATTGAAGTGGGACAGATCGACGAAAAATTCGCCGACCAAGTGCGCACCGACTTGGCGAGCGCAGAAGCGAACCCGAATGGATTCATGGTCACACCGCTGGTGCTGGAGATCGTCGCCGAAAAGCTATAATCCGTCGCTGTGCTAATGCGCTTTTTGCCTACGGGTTGGTAATTCCGCCTGACGTTCCAGCGAGGCCTAGTCTGTCTGCGTCACTTTTCAGCGCAGGAATGACCTCCGCGATTACGTCATCAACCGGCATGCCCAACTCTTCCGCGCCGCGGACGATGTCCTCGCGGCTCACAGCCCGAGCGAATGCCTTGTCTTTCATTTTCTTTTTCACCGCTCGGACATCGACATCTTGAATGCTTTTTGTGGGGCGAACGAGCGCCACAGCAACAATGAAGCTGCTCAGCTCATCGACGGCGTAGAGTGTTTTCTCCAGTGCTGTCTCGCGCGAGACGTTTGCGTAATCAGCATGCGAAAGAATCGCACGGCAGATCTCTTCGCTCCAGCCGTTCTCGCGCAACCACGCAACGCCAACGAATGGATGGCCTTCGATCGGGCTACGTTCGAGATTCGGATGACGCTCGTAATCCATGTCGTGCAATAATCCTACCGCTTCCCAAAGGTCGGTGTCTTCGCACCGCAGTTGCGCAAAGTGTTTCATTGAATCGGCAACGGCGTAGCAGTGTTTCCGAAGACTTTCTGATTGAACCCAGTCCTGGAGAATGGTTAGCGCGCGAGCACCGAGCGTTTCATTCATCGCCCGGACTTTAATGGATAGAGATGTTATTGCCCGGTTTTATTTTCGTTGCGAGACGGACGACGTCCCAATTGGCCAGGCGAATACAACCGTGGCTTGAGGCGCGGCCAATCGAACTGGGATCGTTAGTGCCGTGAATGCCGATGCCTTTTTTGTTAAGCGCGATCCACATGACGCCGACTGGATTCCGCGGTCCCGGCGGGAGCAGGTAAAAATTACCGCTGCGCCGGCCGTGCTTGAGCATCTCCTTGTCGTAACGAAACTTAGGCATCTTCGTAATTCCGCGCACCTTCCACTCACCGATGGGTGAGGCAGTATGAGTGGAACCGACCGTAACTGGATAGGCGGCGATGAGCTTTTCACCATCATGCACCTCGAGTGTGTTGGTTTTGGTGTCAATTTTTGTGGCAACATTTTGAGATGCGCCTTTATTTTCGCCTGGCGTTTCAGTCTGCGCATTGGGCTGGTCCTCGATCTCATTGGCAGCTTGCGATGTGACTTCGCTGCCGGGCTTAATGTCTTTTACCGAGGCGAGCTCAAATGGCTCGACATTCGGCACCATTACGTGATCGCCGGCCTTGATGGTTTTCAACTTACCGGGATTGAGCTGTTCGAGGAGATGAATGTCACTGTGAAATTTCTCGGCGATCTCGTCAGGAACATCGCGGTACGGCAGAAATTTTAATTTTGCCTGCTGAGGCGGCTCTTTGGGGGAGGGCCCTACGCTTTGCGAGTCCGCTTCGGTAACGGTGTATGAAATGAACACCGGATTGACACCGGCCAGATCAAGGCCCCTAACGTCGGGCGCGACGTTCGATTTTGCGGCGCGTTGCGGCGGAGTTTGCGATTGTTCTCCGCGGGATTCACGGTAAAGGGCAAGCGCCCTTCGGGTCAGATCATTATAGTGTCCATCAATCTTACCCGGACTGAAGTTCGCGCGATCAAGAAAGACCTGCAGACGAGTAGCTGCTTCAATCTCGGCCTTTCGTGGCGTTGGCGCATGAGTCGCCTTTTTCTTCGCCGATGCCGGGAGAATACTGCTTGAAATGAATATCGCGATGAGTGCGAAACGAACAACAGGATTCACTCAAATGGATCGCGCTACTCGGCGGTTACGGCTGTCTCGCCTAATGAAAGTCGACCAGTTTTTACGTTTGCAATCTGGAAAGTACGCGTAACGTGGCAGATTAAACCGATCTGATTGCCTTGAAGTTTTCGAATACGCAATCGGTACGACGTTTGGCGAAGTTTTTCGCGGCGATTGCTTTTGTTTCTGTTGCAATTAGCGGATTCGGCGATCCGGCTGCGGGTATTCTCGATCAGACGGATGTGCGGGTTCAATCGGTGACAGCTGCTCAAGACGAAGTCACTCCCTCGCTGATGCAACAGCCGGAGATTTTGGGAACCGCCGTGGGCGTTAGCGAAACTGGCGATCCAATATTGATGGTTTATGTCAATCGCGACGCAGCGAATGCGGAGCAAGCCATTCGTAATCTCCCGGGCAAAGTTCGCGGTATACCCGTGAAGGTGGAATTGACGGATGAGATTCGCGCGATGGGTTACACGGCCAAACAAACGCCACCTATTTCGCTGGGAACTTCGGGCGGCTGGACGTACGATCTCGCGAACGGCTAGTGCTGCGGCGGTACTCTCGGGGCCCTCGTACGGATCGGCACTGCACTTTATGTCTTGAGCGCCGGTCACGTCTTCGAAGGGGACACGGTCTCCGGCGGTAACAATAGAATTGCCCAAACCGGTGATCCTGTCATTCAGCCGGGGTTGATCGACGAGCAGTGTAACAGATACCTTGCACAAACGGTCGGAACTCTCGTCAAAAAAAGATCGCTATCTACGAGCAACGTCGATTGCGGCATTGCGAGAGTCGTCGGCGGCATGGTGCGCACCGATGGCGCCATTCTCGGGATCGGAACGATTTCCCATTACACGTCGGCAGCCTCGCTGAATCAGCATGTTAAAAAGAGCGGACGCTCAACCGGCACGACGCACAGCCATGTTTCCGGCTTGAACGCGACTGTGAGAGTGGCCTTTACGAATGAGTGTAATTGCGGCACGTATTACAAAACCTTCTATGGTCAGATTGTGGTTGCTAATTCCTCGAGCAGTTTCTTGAAGGCCGGGGACTCCGGGTCGGTGATGGTTCAGGACACGTCGCCGAACCCGCGTGCGATTGGTCTCCTTTTCGCGGGTAGCAACACCGAGGCATTTGCTAATCCAATTGGGCAAGTGCTGAGTTTTCTCGGGGCCACAATGGTGGGAAATTGATGGCCATTTGAGAATGGGCTTATGCGGAAGACACTGACTAACGTGTGCCTTCCGGTGTTGATCGTGCTCAGCTCAATTATTGTTTACTCTGAGAACATGGCCCAAGGAAATTCGCCAAAACCGAAGCGCGACATTAACGCCGTTCTCGCTGCCCATGATAAGGAGCTGCTGGCAATAGCCGACGTGGTTGGTGTGTATGTCGGCACAACGGAAGAAGGCCGCACCCCTTGTTTAAAGGTCATGCTCGCTCGTAAAAATCCAGAGTCTGAACGAAAGATTCCGCACATGATCGACGGTTATCATGTTGTTACGGAAGTAACAGGAAGCGTCCACGCGTTCGGCAGTCCGTTGTAACGGCGAAGGCTCATCCGTCGTTCGGTTGTAAAGAAAACGCGCCTTCTATTCTCCAGTGGGCAGAACAGAAAGGCGCGTCGGAGACGAACGAGTTTAGATTTTAATCCTCGTCGAGGATCACGCGATCCACCATCACGTTGTCGCCTGTTCCAACATAATGGACACGGACTGGAACCCCCACTTTGATCTTGGTTCTTACCGTATTTGCATCCAGGACCTTGCCGCTTCTGGTCACATACGTGACGGTTTTGCCGAAGCGATACGTGCGCGGTCCACTGCTTTCCTTGAGAACGATCTGACTGCCAGGAGTGAACTCCGTAACTGTCCCCGTTCCTTCAGTAGTAGACGTCGTGGTAGTGGTCCGCTGCTGCGGCACGTCCTGAGTTTTCATAAGCGGCTGCCGCGTGGTCTGCCCCCACGCAAACGATGCCACTACTGCCAAGGCAATGCTCAAAAGCATCTTTTTCATGTTTTCCCCCTTCTTGTTGAGTTGCGGCAATATTAAGCGTCCTCTGTTCCAATTAAATTCGAGGGCCCAAAGAACTTGCCGTTATATTGGATTCGGATGCAGCTTGGGCCGCGGATGTTTGGAAAAGTTTGTTGTGTTCCTTGAAGCCTGCTTTCTCTGAGGAGACTCTTTAGGTTGAATCTTTGATATGAAGTTCTGGATCGGAACCTCGGGATTTCAGTACGCGGAGTGGAAAGGAAACTTTTATCCGGAGGATTTGTCCGCGGCGAAGATGCTGCCGTTTTATGCCGAGCGATTTTCGACGACGGAGATCAATTACACGTTCCATCGGATTCCCGCGCCGAAAACGATCGACAACTGGAAAACACAAACGCCGGAGGAATTCCGCTTTGCATTGAAAGCGCCGCAGAAAATCACGCATTGGTCGAAGCTGCGCGATTGCGCCGACACGCTCGAATATTTTTGCAAAGTTGTAACGGGTCTCGGCGATCGGCTTGGGCCGGTCTTATTTCAATTGCCTCCAACGTTCAAGAAGGATGCCGATCTGTTGAGTTCATTTCTACGTGAATTTCCTGCAATGCCCGCCGCGTTTGAATTTCGTCACGATTCCTGGTTCGATGATGAGATTTTCGATCTGCTGAAGTCACGTAACATCGCGCTCTGCATTGCAGACACCGACACAATCGCTACGCCAAAGAAGATTACCGCCGATTACGGTTATCTCCGCCTCCGCCGCGAAGATTACGCGAACGCGGATGTGACAGGCTGGTCCGAGTTCGTGCGTGAACAAAACGCAAACTGGAAAGACGCCTTTGTCTATTTCAAGCATGAAGAAAGCGGCATTGGCCCAAAACTCGCCAAGCAAATGATGGAATTGCTTGCGCGTCCTGGAAGCCTTAGCGTCCAATCAGTATAAAAATTCCTGCCAGCAGCGCCAGCACACCCGTTACAATGCCAATGCCGAGTCCGGTGAGAGTAAGAATTCCCACCGCGATAAGATAAATCGCCAGCAGAAGCATGCCGATATTTTTAGTAATCATGCTGTGAGTATCAGCAATTGCACCTGCCCTTGACAATACTGAAGGCAGTTGGTCAGCCGATTCTCGGCACCGAGATTTTAGATCCCCAGAATCCTCAATGTGAATTATGGGCGCCGCTATCTGCCGGCGACGCGAACTATAACTGCCGAGACGTCTTTTACATCGATGAAGGCGTCAAAATATTCCGCGCCGGTCAAAGAAGAAAGATGGACCATATTCTCGTTCACTTGCGAGACTTTGCCGCCCATTTTTTCTCCAGATCTCAAGTGCACCTCGACAGTTTTGCCTGCGGTCCCTTGAAGAATGCTGAGGATGCTCGCGTTGGGCGGAAGGCTGGCTTTCTTCCTGCGCGTGCAAACTGCCACAGGTCACCGCAACAATAATTGCAATAAGAAGTGAGTAACGTTTCATGATCAACTGGTTTTGCCTGGTCGCTGACTGATTTGCGAGCAAATAAATGCGCATCGGCACGGAGCAGCGGTCTCCACTTTGTCCGAGTAAATTGAGGAGGGGATTGAAAACAGCTCCTCCTTGTTTTGAATTGGCAGGCGAAGCGCCTGCCCTACAATCTTTAGAATGACTTCAATTGCCGAAAATCTTGCGCGCGTTCGTGAGCAGATCGCGCGCGCAGCGGCTAAAGCTGGCAGCGTTGCCGATGGGATCGCTTTGGTCGCGATTACGAAGACGCATCCAGCGGAGAAGGTGCGTGAGGCGATTGAGGCTGGGCAGACTCTCTTCGGCGAGAGTCGTGTTCAGGAAGCGCGAGCTAAAATCCGTGGGCTGCCGTCGAATTTGCACTGGCATTTCGTCGGACACCTTCAGAAGAACAAGATCCGGCACGCGCTGCCGCTGTTTGAAATGATTCAAAGCGTCGATTCACTTGGCCTTGCGCAAGAAATGAACCGGATTGCAGAAGAGGACGGGATGCATCCACGGATTTTGCTTGAAGTCAACGTGGCAGGCGAGGGGAGCAAGTTCGGATTTTCGCCCCAGAAACTCCGCGAGCAAATGGAAGAGCTTCTCGCGTTGCCGCGATTGTCCATCGAAGGATTAATGACGATTCCGCCGCTTGCCGAAAAAGCGGAAGCATCGCGAAAATATTTTGTTGGATTGCGCGAATTGCGCGACGCGTATGAGAAAGAGTTTGATCTCAGACTGCCGCAGCTTTCCATGGGAATGACGAACGATTTTCCGATCGCAGTTGAAGAAGGCGCCACGCTGGTTCGCGTTGGCACGGCCATCTTTGGTGAAAGATCAAAGATACGGAGAGAATAGTCACAGGTGAATACCAGCGTTCACAACGCTTCGGCTTGGCATGAACCCTCTCACTACTTCTCATTCTCGAATCTTCGTTTCTATCTATGTGAATCTGCGGCCAAATAATTATTCAAATGCGTCTGGACCCAACTAACATTCAACAGATTGGAGACGAGTTGGCCATCGCGTGGAACGACGGAACGGAATCGTATTTGAAACTCGAGATGCTGCGGCGCGCATGCCCGTGCGCGGCGTGCGGCGGCGAACCAGATGTGCTCGGTAACCTCTCGCGGCCACACGTGAGCTACACCGATGAAAGTTTCCAACTAGTCGGCTTCGATCTGGTAGGCGGTTATGCGTTGCAACCGCGCTGGGCAGATGGGCATGCGACTGGAATTTACAGCTTTACTTATCTGCGGCGTTTGGGAGATGCTTATGGGTGAAAGACGGCCGACAACTTTGGAATTAAGCTGTGAATTTGGTGACGAAGATCGCGATCGTTCTGCTCTGCTTCTCGCTCTGTGGAGGTGGGACTTTCATCGCTTCGAGCGCGCGAAAAGAGAACGTGCCGCAAAAGACGAACGTGATTCCCGTGAAAAATCGTGAAGTGGCCCGGCGTGTCTGGATTCTGACTTAAGGAACGCGCGCTTCAAGCGCGCCACGGCGCGCTGCCGCACGGCAGTCTATCGGTGCTGTTGTGTCGGTTCCATTCACCTTCGCTTCCTGCGAGAGCTGGACATCACGCTTATCCCTTCGAGATGAAATTGTTGGGGTGTCGTGAGCGCTCTTCTTCGCCAGAGTGAAATCTTTCGCCCGCGAAAGCAATCGTATGTCCGATCGCAAGCGTTCAAGAGCGGCGGTGAGATCGAGAATGATCTTCATTCCAGCGAAATCGTCGCCACAAACAGCGCGAAGAGCGTCGATGCGGCGCAAAGCGCGAATGGCATCCCCATCAAAGTAGTAACCGTGATCTGTATCGATCGCAGGCGAGAGAAGGTGATGTTTACAATAAACAAGAATCGTGCGGCGAGGGATGTCTACCAATCGCGAGGTCGCGTCAATGGTGTACACCGCCGTCAGCCGGCGGTTCGAACAATTGAATTTCGCGCGATCTCATTTGTGCGATCGCCATAACAAACCTTCTCTATTTGATTGCAATTAGCTCGACGCGCGCGTGTGCAATCAATTATTGACACGCGCGCTCGAGCATGCGGCCACAGCGGTTTACTCAGGCACCATGAGCACGCCATTTTTGAACTGCGCGTTTACTTTGTTGAAGTCGGCATCGTCAGGCAGAGTGAAGCTGCGCATGAACGTTCCGTAGCCGCGTTCAACGCGGTGATATTTCTTTTTCTTCTCTTCCTGTTCAAACTTCCGTTCGCCGGAGATGGTTAACACGCCGTTTTCGACCGTGACCTTGACGTCTTCCTTTTTCATCTCAGGCAACTCGGCCTTGATGAGATATTCCTTGTCATCTTCGGTGATGTCCGCCAGCGGCGTCCATTCGGGTAAAGTGATCTCTTCTCGCCCATTGGTGCGACGAAGCGGTCGACCAAAAAGCGTTGAGAGGCGGTTTTGGAACTCTTCCATTTCTCGGAATGGCTCCCAACGAGTGAGTGTTCTTTGCATTTCGGTATTCCTTTCCAATGTGGTTGGTTGAACTGTCAGTGGTTTGATCCCAGCACGAAAAGCTGGCGATCCGTAAATATCGGCCGATTCCGGACGCCTCGCGCGGTATCTTAAGTTGTATTTTTTTTTCGCTCACCATTTCCTCTGGTTGCGAATTCTCGTCCAATCGATCTGCCTTGTAGATGCGATAAATAATTGTGGCTTTGAGGAGGCCACGCGGGAATGAAACCGCAATCCAAAGCAACTGCCGCGTCGATTGTCGACCCTGGATTGGAAAAACCGTTGCTACATCTGCATGCGGCGAACAATGCCGATTCGTTTTGGGACGCCGTTCAAGACGTAATCGAAGCGGCCCTGCCGACCTGTTTTATTGGTCTCACTTTGCAGCACAACCCGATTTCGCCGCGAATTACCAAATCGACACAGAAACTCACGGGCAGCTTTTTCCCGGTTACGGCGATTGAGAAACATTTCAACTCTCATCCGCGCCGGAATGTTGTGTTCATCAGCGATTTTTTCTCCGACGAGCGCCATTTTAAGAGGTCTTTGTTTTATCGCCGTTGCATGCTGCCCACAAATGGCCAATGGGCCATCGGCCTCTTCTTTTGGGGTATTAGGCGCCTACTCGCCGCAATCGTTGTCGTGCGGAGCATGCAGCAGGGCGAGCCCTCACGGTCGCAAATTAGGTTGATTCGCCATCTCCATGCTCAATTCCAAACAGCGCTGCGTCGGCTGCGTTTGCTCGAACGCGAACGTGCCGAGCGCGTAGCCTTCGAACAATTCATGCGCCGAATCCCGTTACCAACAGTGCTGTTGCGATGGAATTTGAGATTGGTCTATCAAAATCAAGCCGCAGCCGAGTTCTGTGCTGCCTGGCAAAGAGGGTTTTCGGGGGCGCGTTTCATCAAATTGAAAGCTCCGCTTCCTCTTGAAATCCTTGATGGATGTCGCGCTCTCAAGAAGCGATGGAGACAGCTAAGTCCGCTCGGGCTTGCGCCTGCTAATTTCAGCGACGAGACAATTCGGCATCCAACGAGGCGAGATCTTCGCGCCACTATCAGTTTGAAACAGATTAGTTCAGCCGCCGTCGCGCGGCCGCATTTTCTCGTTGAATTCGAAAGCTTGTGCGGGAGCCCCGCAAGCGGTTCTCGGATAAAGGATGGCTCTTTGTCGCATCTGGCGCGGCTCACGAAGCGAGAACAGCATTTGGTGCGTTTGGTGTGCGATGGGCGCAGCAATCAAGAGATCGCCGACGCGAGTGGCTTGAGTCTGGAAACCGTGAAAAAGCATCTCCACTCTATCTTCTGCAAGCTGGAGGTTCCCAGTCGCAGCCGATTGATTGCGCTAATGCGATAATAAACTGCCAAGATGGCGCAGTCCCAAAGGGGGGACTATTTCGGCTACAATCAGCCCAACATCATTGGCTTACGTCGGGATGGTAATTCGCAGCAGGCTTGTTCCTTTGCACTTAGGTTGGAATTTTCGCGCTTGCAGCGACGCTGGAACAAGACAGAACCCTCCGGGCGAGAGATCGACATCGCTGCAGCGAAGCGATCCGGTCAGGCAGCAAACGATCGCAAACTGGCCTTGGGATGAAATGTCGCGCGATGCAGTGAGATTCCATTTTTGGACCTCAAACAATTTGTGTCTCACAAGAAGTTCTCCTTGTGGCTCGACTAGTTTCGGAGCGACATCGTTGAAGTCGATGCATTGAAGCGCTTGCTCGATGTGCAACTCCCGCAGCTTGCCGTTGTCATCTAGACGATTCCAGTCAAATACGCGATAAGTGGTGTCGCTATTCTGTTGGATTTCAATCAACAGATTACCTGCACTTACCGCGTGAAGACGCCCGGCCGAAAGAAATGCGGAGTCACCCGGTCTGCTCGGAATTTTGTAAACGTAATCAGCTGCTGTTCCCTGTCGCAGCGCGTTTTCGAATTCATCGCGCGAACTGGGTTTGCAAAACCCGAGTAAAAGTTCGGCGCCCGGATTAGCAGCGGCGACGTACCAAAATTCATTCTTCGGTTCGCCGCCTAGTTTCCTAGCGGCTTGTTCCGGCGGGTGCACTTGCAGGGAAAGGTTCTCGTGTGCATCGAGAAGTTTGACGAGCAAGGGAAAACGCGGAGCGTTGGGAAGCTCACCGAAGATCAGCGATCGCTCCTCATTCCAGAGTTCATGTAGAGTCTTGCCTTTGAGAGGACCGCGCAGGACGACGCTTTGTGCTTCGGGACGATCGACAATCTCCCATGACTCGCCAATTCGCGCCTTCGGCGGCAGTTTTCTGCCAAATTTTGATTCAAGGCATCGGCCGCCCCAGATTCGTTTCATAAAGAGGGGTTGGAAGGTGAGGGGAGCACTGATTTCGGATTTCGACTTTCGAATTTTGGATTTCAATTGACAGATTTTAGATGCAGATCGGCTGATGCAAAAGATACTCCTCCGATTTCTGACTTAGGACATGACCTTTGGATGAAGTCCTTCATTAAATATTGGCTGCCCTTATTGGTTTGGCTTGGCGTGATTTTTCTCGGCTCGACCAATCTGATGTCCGCTGAGCACACATCGCGACTAATCGTACCTTTCTTGCTCTGGTTGAAACCGGGGATGGCACCGGACCGAATCTTGTTCATTCTCATCGTTATGCGCAAATGCGCGCACGTCGGCGAATACGCGGTTCTGGCTCTTCTCCTGTGGCGTGCACTTCGCAGCGTTCCGACTTTGCAGACGAAAAGACCAATATTGTTTATCGCAGTTCTGATAGCATGCGCAGTTTTTGCCGCGAGCGATGAATTTCACCAATCATTTGTTAAGTCGCGTACTCCCTCGATTCGCGACGTCCTTCTGGATGTTTCAGGAGCACTCATGGGGCTGTTGATCAGCGCGAGTTTCGCATTTCGCCGTTCTAAAAAAATCCGAAGCATGACTCCGAGCCACTTCGTCGATGCGCGATTATGACTTGGCAAATCGCGAGTTCCTCCTGTTGCGACTGTCTAAAACTGAGCGAAATGATCACGCGTGAATGCGGCACCGCGGTTAAACGACGAAGTGTGTAAGCGTTCTGACGTTGGACCGCGCAACTCCTGGGCGGCCGGGAAAGTTCGCTTACTACTACCTGTTGTTGTGGTGTGTCTCGCTACCTTCTTGGCAACAATGCGGATGTTCGGAGGCGCGGTCGAACAAGCTGCAAGGGATGACAACAGAGGGAACTCTTCAGTTGCGCCTGTTATCACAGCAAAGCCCGATCACGTGATAGTCGCTGGTGGGCGTGGCAGCACTGAGATCCAATGGAATACAGGGAATGGTTCGATGGGGTTCGTCTTTGTAACGACCAAAGATCGCAAGCCGGTTTTGTTTGCTACAGGCGCGAAAGGTAAGCGCGTGGTTCCTTGGATCCGCGCGGGTAAGTATGTTTTCGAGCTTTATAGTGATGACCAGCGGCGGGCGTTGCTCGCCACAGTAACCGTATCTGGAACCACGGAAAGCAAAGGCTCTCCGCGCCCCGTGTTGCTACAAGAAAGAGCTCGCTGGCTGCTGGTTGTGGCGCTGATAGCGATTGTTTATATCGCCGTTTATCTCAGTTCCAAGGGAACGCTGCGTACGACATTTCCTACCGAACCAACGACGTCTCCGCGCCCACTCCACGTTGGACGAAACCTTCTCCTGGGTGTAGCAGCCTTCGTTTGTCTGGATGGCGTCATCTTTCATACGGGATTGTATGTCTCGATCTTGGCACCCGATTCGTACGCCGGGCGGTTGGCGGTGATTACCCGAGCCGAAAAGCAGCGCCCTCCCTCGGGTCTGAAAGAGGTGCTGGTTCTGGGAGATTCGAGAATGGCAGAAGGGTTCTCGGCCGCGGTGGCTGACGAGCTTGGGTCGGCAGCCGGATTCAAATTTGTGACTCTCGCTGAACCCGCCTCTACCGCAAACACTTGGTACTATATGCTTCGAGAAGTGGATCCAACAGCGCAACGCTACTGGGCGATAGTTCTGCCTTACGGCATTGGCTACGAACCGACCAGTGCTGAGTCCTTGAGAATCTCCATGGCAGCCCCGCTCTTGCGGTATGGCGACTGCTTCACTTTTGCGTCTGCTTTTCAGCAATGGTCTGGTCGGTTCAGAGCAGTCACGGCATGCATATTGCGGGGATCGGCATATCAGAGCGATGTTGCAGATTTTCTTGAACATCCCATCGCCAGAATAGAAAACGTTCAACGAGAGTCGGCAATGGTTCATGCGCGGTCTGTTTATAAAGGGCGGGATTATGACATGGTGGGCACGTCCTATGACGCCACGACAGGGCAGATGACGTTCCCGCCACGACTAACCGAAGCTCAGCGGGAAGCGATTCGGAAGAGTTTATTACAACCGTCTCAATCGGAAATGCAATACTCCCTGAGACTACAACGCGATTGGATCCCGCGAATTTTAAATCGCTATTCGAAGAGTGCCACTGCCATTGTGCTTACGCCGGTCCCACGGGGGCCGTTTGCTGAACTCCCTGCCTTCTCTGTGGGACAACGCGCGCCTTTTCCCGAGGTGACGAGGCAGAGAACAGTTTTTTCCCTTCCCGAACAAACGTTCGATTTCCTCGAAAAACCCGACTACTACTTCGATGCATTCCACCTCAATGCCAAGGGCCGGCAAAGGTTTACCGAAAGGCTAGTTAATGACCTCGTGGCACGGCTTGCAGCAGCCGA
>WNGE01005372.1_pt1 | contig 15544 bp, 18 predicted proteins | sample 5400651 | NCBI WGS metagenome assembly WNGE01 (sample SAMN13153370, study PRJNA577476) | soil metagenome | isolation source: 60 cm soil or saprolite under grassland replicate 2 | place: USA:California | collected 2016-06-15 | reverse complement strand
CATGGCCGAGAACCTGCGGCTGCTGGAGCAGCAGCGCCGCTTCATCCAGGACGCCTCCCACGAGCTGGGCACGCCCATCACCGTGGCGCTTGGCCACACCCAACTCATCGAGCAGGCCGCCACCGACCCGCTCATCGCCTCAGACGCGCGGGTGGTCGCCGACGAGCTGCTGCGGCTGCGGCGGCTGGCCGCCCGGCTGCTGCTGCTGGCCTCGGCCGGCAGCCCGGACTTCCTGGACCTGGCGCCGGTCGAGGTCAACCCGTTGCTGGTCGACGCGCTCAGCCGGTGGGCCCAGACGCCACGGCGCTGGTCGCACCGGCTGGGCGCCGAGGCGACCGTGCTGGGCGACCGCGACCACTTGGCGCTGGCACTGGATGCGCTACTCGAAAACGCCGTCGCCCACACCGACGTCGACGACACCATCAAGCTGCGTACCCGCCTAGAGGACGCGATGGTCGTGCTTGGCGTGGCCGACTCGGGCGGTGGCATCCCGGCCGCGGAGCTCGGGCGGATCTTCGACCGGTTCGCCCGCGTCGACCCGCACCGCAACCGGAAGGTCGGCGGGGTCGGCCTCGGCCTGGCGATCGTCAAGGCCATCACCGAGGCCCACCACGGGTCGGTTCGGGCACACAGCACGGTCGGTCACGGCTCGCTGTTCGAGCTGGTCCTGCCGGCGTCCACGGCTCGGCGGCCTGGGCCGGGTCCAAGGCGCCGGCAGGCCGGCCCGCCCTCGGCGCACCTCGAGCCAGAGCACACCGAACCAGCAGCCACTCCGAGCACTCAACCCTAGGCGGACTGCACAACACCTTGCCCGCCGTCGTCGCCAGCGCGTCGCGAGAGGTTGATTAGTCATGACCGAGCCGTGCATCGATGTCAACGACAAGTCATGCATAGAGGAGTGCCCGGTCGACTGCATCTACGAGGGCGACCGGATGCTCTACATCCAGCCTGACGAGTGCGTGGACTGCGGCGTGTGCGAGCCGGTCTGCCCCGTCGAGGCGATCTTCTACGAGGACGACGTCCCAGCGCAGTGGAAGCAGTTCACTGCGGCCAACGCCGCGTTCTTCACCGAGGGTAACGACCCGCTCGGCTCGCCCGGCGGCGCCGCCAAGGTGGGCCCGGTCGCCCGCGACGCCGCGTTCGTCGCCGACTACCAGCCTGCCCTGTAGCCATATCAGGCTGTCGGCGCGCGGCGGGCGGCACGCCTCACCCGGGGACTACGAGGTCAGCACCCTGGATGCTGATGACCTCTCGCGTGCGACGAGCAGCGCCGCGGCCGCAGCCGCGACCACATGCATCCCCAGCAGCACCCCAGCAATGGTGGCGACGCGCGGGCCACCATGAGCCCATGACCAGCAGCCACCCCCGGCCGCCGGGGCTTCGAGCGGTGCTCGCCAAGCCTGCTTATCGGCGCCTGTTCGCCGCCCAGACCATCTCGCGCTGGGGCGACACCTTCAACACCGTCGCGCTGGTCGTGCTGGTGTTCCGCCTGACCGGCAAAGGCGTTGGCGTCACCGGCGTGGTCCTGGCCGAGATCGCCCCGGTGCTGCTGCTCGCCCCAGCGGCTGGACTGCTGGTCGACCGCTGGCCCACGGTGCGCCTGCTGGTCGCCGCCGACCTATGGCGCATGACCCTGGCGGGCCTGCTGCCGCTGGTCGACCAGCACCTCGCCGCGGTCTACGCGGTCGCGTTCAGCCTCTCGGCCGGGCAGGTGCTGTTCAACCCGGCCAGCGGCGCCACCCTGCCCGCCATCCTCGACCAGGACGAGCTGGTCGCCGGCAACAGCGCCCTGTGGTCGGCCGCGGTCACCTCCCAGATCGCCCTGGCACCCCTGGCCGGGCTCATGGTCGCCGCCTGGGGCGTGGCCCCGGCGTTCTGGCTCAACGCCGCCACCTTCGCCGTCTCCGCCGCCACCCTGATCGGCCTGCGGCTGCCACGGCCACACCATGCCCAAGCAGCCGGCACCGCCCGACAGCCGTGGGCGCGCAGACTGCTGGAAGGTATCCGGGTGGTCACCGGCGACCCGCTGCTGCGCCTGCTCGCCGTCATCCAGCTGCTGGCGGCCCTGTCGGCGGGGGCGACCAGCGCCTTGCTGGTGGTGCTCGCCGGCCGCCGTCTTGGCGTCGGCCCGGGCGGGTTTGGGCTGCTGCTTGGCGCCATCGGCGTCGGCGCGGCAACCGGGCCGCTGCTGCTGGCCCGCCTGACCCACAACCCCAGACGCCCCGCGCTGGTGTTTGGCCCGCTGCTGCTGCGCGGCATGGTCGACCTCACCCTGGCCTGGACCCGCAGCCTGACGGTGGCCATCGGCGCGCTGGCCGCCTACGGGGTCGGCACCTCGACCGGCATGGTCACCTACAACAGCCTGCTCCAAGCCGAGGTGCCCGCCCCGGCCCACGGCCGGGTCTTCGCCAGCTTCGACCTGACCTGGCAGACCGGCCGGCTGGCCTCGCTGGTGCTTGGCGGCCTGGCCGCCGACCAGTTCGGCATCCAGGCCGTTTACCTGCTCGGCGGCGCGCTGCTGCTTGCGGCCGGCACCGCTGGACTGACCCTCCTGCCGGGCGCTACCCCCAGCCGGACGCCACATCCCCCGCCCGGCAATACCTCCGGCAGGCCCCCTCCACAGCGTCCCTAGCAGCAAACCGCCCTCGAGTTCCCCAACTCAAGGGCCAATGCTCAGCCATCAGCACCCACCACCCTTGAGTTCGCGCCCGAAGACCCCGTCGGAATTCCCGAACCTGCTGGGAGACGGTCCGGTACAACGCAGAACGCCCCGACGGGGTCCGTCGGGGCGTTCTGTCGGCTAGCAGGTGGTCAGGGTGGGGGCAGCTCCCGTCCGGCCCGCTGGATCGTCGCCCGTGGCCGCCGTGTCGTCGTGCCGTCGTGGTCGACTTGGCGCTGGTCGGCCAGGCGGATCTCCAGGTAGACGCGGACCAGGCGGCTGTGCCCCCGGTTGGGGTAGGGGTCGCTGATCGAGACGACGTCGAACAGCTGCGCCAGCCGCGGTGTGGCCCGCTGGCACTCCTCGAGGGTTCCTTCGATGCGGAGCTTCACCATGCCCTCGCCTGAGTGGAGCTCAGAATGGCGGTGGGTCGTCGAACTGGCCTCGCTCGGCGCCGCGTTCGCCGTTGCGGCTTCGGTCGGCCCGCTCGGGGCGGGCGGTGGCCCACTTCAGCGACGGGGCGACCTCGTCCGCGTCGATCTCGGTGGAGGTCCGCTTGTCGCCCTCGTTGGTCTCCCACGAGCGGGTCCGCAGCCGGCCCAGCACCACGGCGCGGTTGCCTTTGCCGAGGGATTCGGCGACGTTCTCGGCCTGGTCGCGCCAGACGTTGACCTTGAAGAAGGAGGCGTCCCCGTCCCGCCAGGTACCGTCGTCCTGCTTGACGCGCTGGTTGACCGCCAGGCGGAAGTTGGCGACCGGGGTGCCGTTTTGGGTGAAGCGCAGTTCGGGGTCGTCGGTGAGGTTGCCGACCTGGACGGTGAAGTTGTCGCTTGCCATCACATGCTCCTGTCCTGCTCTTGCCGTATCGGCGGCGTGCTGGTCTGCTGGTGGGGTGGGGGCGGGTCGCGCTGGTGGCCGCCGCCGCGGCTGGGCTTGCTGGTCTTGGCGCGGCCGATCGCGGCGCGGTTGGCCTCTTGGCAGTCCAGGCACCGGCAGCCCTGCCGCCAGCCGGTCGCGGTGCCGGCCGGCGCGGTCGCGGTATGGGGGGTGTCGTCGGCGATGGTGTGGTCGTACAGGTCGCCCCAGACCATCCGGGGGTGCCAGCCCAGCGCGTCGCAGCACCGCTCCCCAGACCCGACCGTCACCGTCCCCGTCCGGGCGGCGTCGCGGAGGACCCGTTCCAGCGAATCGCCGAGCAGCTCCTCCACCGGCCGCCGGCGCTGCTTGGCGGAGGCGTCGACCGCCTCCCGCAGCGGCCCGGCGGGGAGGCGGCGCCGGTCGACCGGCACCCGCCGGCTACCGCCGAGGTGGCGGTCTGCCGCGGTCGGCTTGGGCATGGTCAGCGTTCCGCCCCTGCCCGTTCAGCTGGGTGCTGCTGGTCTCGGGCGGGCCGTCCGGCGCGCAGGGCACGCTCGCGGATCATCCATGCGGCCAGTTCGGGGCTGCCGGTGTTCTCGCGCGCCTCGGCGAGGTGGACTCTGCTGCCCAGCGCCAGGGCACGCTCGCGGCCGTGCGCGAAGCGGTGCTGCTGGGGGTCGGTGCGGCTTGGCAGCACGCCGAACTCCGGGTTGAGCCGGGCGAACCGCTCCTCCAGGCGTGCCTCGTGGGCCTCGCCGCGCTGCTCCGCTTGGTCGCCGCGCCGCTGGATGATGGCGTGCCGCTTGGATGCGGGACCGGTGTTCTCCCGATACAGCGAGTCGGTCACCCGCTGCGACAGTGCCGCCTGTTCCTCGTCGGCGCGGCTGACGGCGCGGCCGGTTGGCCCCTGCGTCAGGGGTGTCTGCTCAGCGCGGATATCCTGCTCCTGTATCAGCTCACCGGTGACGTCGCGGTCCGAAGCCCAATAGCGAGCTAGCGAGCTTGGGAGCGGGTCCAGCGTGCCCATTGCGGGGTTGAGCTGGGCGAACTCGCGGAGCTGCTGGGTGTAGTCACTCATCGCTCCACCCCCTCACGGCCGGTCAGCGGCACCGGCAGGCGCCGGCCGAGCGGCTCGGCGTCCTCGGTTGGCCGCTCCGCCACGCGGGCAGCGGTGTCGGTCAGCTCGCGGTGGAGCCGCACGGCGGCCTGCTGGTGCTCCACGTCGGCGGCGCGGTCCTGGTCGGGATGGGTGATAGGTGGCTGGTCCGGGTCGACGCCCAGGACCAGGTCGCGGTCGGCGGCCGGGTCGGGCCGCCGGCCCCCCCGCTCACGGCTGGCGGGTGGGGGTGGCTGGTGGGGCGGTAGGGTTGGGTCTGGTCCCACGGTTCTGCCTCCTGCTGGGTGGTCACGGGCTGTGGGGTCCGGGGGCGGTGGCGCGGTCCTTGCCGGGATGGGCGCCACCGCCCTACCTGCCGGGTTCCTGTTGGGATCACCTCCTCTCCGGCGCGGCGCTGGTCAGCGCTCGCGGGCGCGCTCGCGGTCGGGTGGTTGAAACGGCCGGTGGTGCGAAGCATCCGTTTGGGGGCGGTCCTGGCTGCGGGCGGCGGCGTGGCGGTCGGGGATGCCGCGGGGGTGGGCCAGGCCGACCTGCCGCGCCGACGCGAGGGTCCGTTGGGTCTGGTGGGGCTCATCGCGCAGCAGCCCACACGCGCTGGCGGCGCGTTCCAGCTCACCGGCGACGGTGGCCTCCTCGAGGACGCCGCCGGCGACCAGGTTGTAGAGGTTGCGGGCGGCCTCCCACAGCACCTGGTTGCGCTGCCCACCACGGCCCTGGCCCGGACCGCGGGCGCCGGCGATCCGGGCGGTCTCCGCCTCGAGGACCGCGCGGCCGTAGGGGTGGTCAGGCTGGGCGGGGCGCACGGTCGCCGCCGGTGGGCGGTCGCGGTCGACCGGGCGGGGGGTGAGCCGCTCGCGCAGCGCCGGGGGGACCTCGCCCAGCGGGGTGTTGAGCCCGCGGCCTGCGTACCACACGTAGGGACGGCCGGTGTGGCTGTGGCGGGAGGGTGGCGCCACGACGTAGCGGCCGGCGGCGCGGTAGTCGACGCCCTCGAGGACGCCGATGGTGTCGGGCAGGCCGGTTGACGCCACGTACAGGTGCCAGCCGGCGCTCGAGCCGGTGCGCACCCTGGGCCCGCCGATCGGTACCCCGCCCGCGTGCTCGGCGAGGAACCGCTGGAGGCTGTGGCGGCCTCGCTCGCCGTCGACGTCGATCACGTCGAAGCCGACCCCGGTGCGCAGGCCGATGTTGGCGTGCGGCCAGCGCCGCCACAGCTCGCGGACCTGGTCGGGGTCGGTGGTGGCGTCGTGGACGCCGTGGCCGAGCTGGCCGCACGCGCCATGGCACTGCTGGTACAGCCGGTCGCCGGGGGAGTGCGCGGCGGGGATGCGCGGCAGCTTGCCGTGCAGCGGCAACACCGGGATGCTCCGCTCGGCGTAGGCAAGCGCCGCGTCGCGCAGCCCGGTCGGCCAGGGCGCGGTCATCGCTCTGCCTCCCCGCGGTCGGGGTCGCGGTCGGGTGCGACCAGGGCCAGGTGCCGGTCGCCGTTGATGGTGGTCGTGCGACCATCGCCGTCCCTGGTCGCCTCATCCCGGCTGGTGGTCGCCTGGTGGTCGTGCTCTGGGGTGGGCGGGTGGTCGGGCGGCCGTGCCGCCTGGCGCTGCTGGTGGTCGCTGGTCGCTTCGTCGGTCCGCTCCGGGGTGGTTGCGCGACCAGCCCCGGCCGCAGAGCCGGGCTGGCGGGCAAGGTCGCCCTTGACCCGTCGCAGGGTGCGCTGTGCGTAGCTGGCGGACACACCCAGCTCGCGGGCGATCTCGGCGGCCACGGTCACCCCGCCCACATACAGCTCGCGGACCCGCTGGTAGGTCGCCCCACCGCTGGCATGGTCGCCGGTGGTCCGCGGCGGGCCGGTCGCGGTCGCCGGCTGGTCGCCGCTTGCCTGGCGGTCATGGTCGTGCGACTGGTCGCCGCGCCGGTTGGTCGCGGGCAGCGCCGGGCGGTCGCCGGTCGGGGTGACCATGGTCGGCGTGGTCTGGTCGCCCCGGGCGACCGTGGTCGCCTCCGCCGCGATGGCCGCAGGCCCCGACAGGCGGGCGATACGGGCCATGGCCGCGCGACGCACGATCATGACCAGCAGCTCGACGCTGAGCACCAGCGCGGCGGGTGGGATGGCGGCCACCCCGCGGGCCGACCAGTCGCCGCCGCCGGCGTGAGCGACGTTGAGCACGAAGCTGACCGCTGCCGCGCCGGCCAGCAGCGCCTTGGGCCAGATGACCTCCCACCAGCGCCGCGAGCGGGCGGCGCTGAGCCACAGGTCCGCGCCGGTGGCCATGACGATGAACGAGTCGACCAGCAGCGGCACCGCCCAACTGTGTTCGGCCGCGATGCCTTTGGAGGTTTCGGCGTAGGCCTTGATGGCCTCGAAGCTGGTGAAGAACGCGATGGCGCCGACCGCGCCGGCGACCGCGGCCATGACGCTGACCACGGCGGCTTGGAAGCGGCGCAGCCACGCATCCGCGGCTTGGACGCTGGGGTCGCCGATGCTTGGCAGGCGGTGCGGCTGAGGGTTCGCGTTCATCGTCGGCCTCCCGCTAGGTTCGGCCGCCGGCGAGGCGGCGATACTGGTGGTGGGCATCGGGCTGGCGCTCCTTGGGTCAGCGGGTCGGCGTCGGCGGCGTCGGACCACGGCCGCCGAGCACGATCGCGGCGACCGCCAAGCCGAGGCCCACGATGGCGACCATGCCGACGATGGCGGCCACGGTGGCCAGCACCGTGGCGACCAGCGCGACGATGGCCACGACCGTGCCGGCGGCCATGCCGGCGACAGTCAGCACCAGCGTGATAGCGGTGGCGGGGTGCATCCGGCCGAGGGTCTCCAGCGCCAGCACCGACGCCGGCACGCGGGCCGGCTCGGCCTCGTGGGGGTAGTGGATCTCCACCGGCGGACGCTCACGGGGTTGCAGCATGGTTCCTCCCTTGGTCACGAAGGGGTACGGAGCCGGCGAAGGTGGTCGCGAAGGCGTGGCCGCTGGCGGTCGACGTCGCCGAGGTTGCGGTGGGACGGCTTCTGTTCAGCCGCGCTCATGGCCGCTCTCCCGTCCGGTCTCGGCCCGGCTGTGCTGGTGAGCGCGGTCGGCGTCGTTGGGCTCGGCCAACTCCCGCCAGCGCGGGTCGAAGCGCAGCAGGCCCGGGGGCAGGCGGTCGGAGACGCGCTGTTGCCGCTCGACCGCTCCGAGGTAGGCGCGCCTGGCCACGTCAACTCCGCACGCCAGCGCTGCTGGTAGGTCGGTTCGGTCGGCCTCCAGGCCGAGCGCGCCCGCGATCTCGTGCCAGCCGCGGTCCTGCTCGCGGGCGGCGCGCATCGCCTGCCACTGCCACCCGGTCAGGGTCTGGACCAGCTCACGGTTGGCCGCCAGCGCCTCCAGGGGTCCTGGCCCCTGGGTCCACTCGGGGTACCGCTCGAAACGCGCGACGGTTTCGCGGTCGCCGTGCTCGCGGGCTCGCCCGAGCGCTCGACGCATCGTGTCGGCCATCGACCAGGCATTCCAGATCTCCAACGCCGCAGTGAACGGATGCTTTGGCAGCTCCTGCCGCTGGTCGGCGGGCGGCTCAGCGTTGGGGGTGTCGTGCTGGTGGTCGTCAGCGCTCATGGCCGCCCTCCCTTTGGTTGCTGGACTGCTGGCTGCGGTCGCGGCCGGCTGGCCGCCGGCTGGCCCGCTCGCCCTGGCTGGTGGCCAGGCGCTGGTGGGTGCGGGCGGCGACCGCACGGGGCCGGGTCTGCTCCGCCTGGTCGGCGAGCTGGCGCTGGCGGGCCTCCACGCGGGCCTGGACCGCCCGTTTGGTGACGGCGGTGGCGCGCTGCTGGGACAGCGGCTGGTTCTCCTCGAAGCGGGCGCCGGTCACCCGTGGGCTGAGCGCCTCGATCTCTTCCCGGCCGCGGACCCGGCCCCACTGCTGGGCCAGCGAGGCGCTGACCGGCCGCGCGAAGGCCGGGTTGAGCCGCATGAACGCTCGTGCCTGGCCGGGACGCACCCCACGAGTGGGCACCGCCGCCGCGCCGGGCCGGTGTCCGCGGTCCCGCTCCAGGTGCCCGGCGGCAGCGTCGGCGCGGCGGCGGTCGGGGTGGCGGTCGCCACGGCTGCTTGGTGGGCGGCGGAACTCGCCGCGGGCCTTGCGCTCCTCCTGGCAGATCGGGCAATAGCGGCTGGCCCCACCGCTGTTCTTCAACGACCGCTCCCGCGCCCGGGAGGCGCCCGGCCAGATCCGCGCCAGCCGAAACCCGATCCCGGCCTGGGTGATAACCTCCACCAGTCGCGCGCCCGCACCGCGCTGATGTGCCGCCAGGCGCTGGTCGAGGTCATCGGCCCAGTGTTGGATCTGCCGAGAGTTCGTTAGAGCGTTGGAGAGGGCCGCTCGAGCGTTGTCCCTGCTCAGCCAGCGTGCGGGACAGGCTCGCATGCTGCTGCAGGATTCCTGGCCCCCGAGCAGGATTTCCGCACGCCTGGCAGAAACAGTGCAGCCCCTTTGGGATTGGTGAACTCGGCGAGGGCCGACGCGCTCGGGGTCGTGGGCGACCTTGGGTCCCTCCGGCCCTTGAGCGGCCTTGAACTCGGCCCGCTGGGCCACCGCAGCGATGAAGACCTGGTCGCCCGCACTGCAGCTATCCCAGGCTGCGCGGCCGCCCTCCTGGCCTGGGGCCACCTGGCACGAGGCGGCCTCGGTCGGTAGGATGCGGGCGCTTGCAGGTGCGGCGGGGCTCCCACCCGGCCGCGCCTGTGGCCCCCCTCGGCAGCGCCGCCGTCCCCCACCCCCAACCTGCAGGTGTGGCATGGAACAGCTCCGCGTTCCCAGGTTGCTTGCTGGCGCGCTCGCGGCGGTCACCGGGGCCGTCGTCGCGTCATTCTTCGGGGTCGAAGGGACCCTCATCGGCGCGGCGCTGGGAAGCATGCTCGTGACCCCGGCCGAAGCCGTGTACACCCGCTCGCTGACGTCCGCCCACACCCTGGCGCGGCGCTCCCTGCTCCGCCGGGTGGGCGAGGAGGCGGACCCGAGCGAGGAAGGTGCCAGCAAGGCGCATCCGGAGCCGATCCGCTGGCGGCGGGTCGCGGTCGCGGCGGTGCTGGCGTTTGGGATCGCGGTCGGCGCGGTCACGGGCGTGGAGGCGGTCGCACGGCAGCCGCTTGCCAGCTTGGTCGGGAGCCGGCCGCGGCAGGGGGCCAGCACGTCGGTCGGGGTGGTCGTCGCCGAAGCAGACAGGCCGGCCCCGCCGGCAACTCGGGCGCCGGCGACGTCGACCACCTCGCCGTCACGGTCCGCACCGACCACGACGGTCGCCGTTCCCACAACGGCAGCGCCGGTTGCCGTGCCCACCACCACCGCGCCGGCGGGGACGGTCCCCACCACCACGGCCGCAGCCACCACCACGCCCAGCTCGCACACCCCGACCACCGGCACGCCGTGACGCGGGTTGGTGGCGCACCTGCAGCGCCCGGCGGCCGCAGCCCAGCAGGCATGAACTTGCGACGCAGCATGGGGCAGGTGACCGCGGGTGTGGGCCATGGCCCCCAGCACGCCCTGGCCAGCCTTCCTGGCCGCTGCAGCGCCCATGAGACTGCGACGCCACAGGCGTGACGCCACCACATCGGGAGGGCGAGTTGGGCGAACTTGGCGCCGTCGGCCCGCCGAAGCACCTTCAGTAATCCCGAACTCGCGGGCTTCCCGGTGTAGTGGCCCGCGTGCTCATAGCGCTGGTTAAAGTGCAGCAGGTACACCGTCCCCCGCGGAGCATGCCCGTTGGCCGTCGGCCCTTGGCTGGCCGGCGCCGGCGAGCCGGACGGGACCCTGCTCGGGATGAGGGAGATGGGCTCAGCGCTCACCGCGGCCCCCCCGTCCCATCGGCCACTGCCGCACGGCCTCGGTGATGGTCTGGCGGCGGTGGTCGGCCTCTTCCCGCAGGTGCTCGCGGTCGCGATCGGTAAGCAGGAGGCTGCCAGTGATCGCCGGCTCAGACCGCGCGGTGGGGCGGTGCTGCTGGCGCTCCAGGGTGGCCTGCGACCAGCCGCGCAGCTCCTCCGCCGCCTTGGCGAAGAGCTTGGTGCCAACCAGGTAGCCGGGGGTGGCGGCGTCGCGGCGGCGGATCAGGTCATCCAGCCGCGTGGTGGCCTCGTCCATGACCTGGCGGAGCTGGTTGGCGTCAGTGCAGGAGAACCGGGCCGGCACGTCCAGGCGGGTGGAGGCCCGCTCGGCGTCCAGCTTGGCGCGGATCAGCCGATGGTCGACCGCCTCCAGCCGCGGGCTGAGCCGCTCGCCCTCGCCGACGTCGCGGTCGAGCTCGTCATACTCCAGCGCGTGCATTGCACTGCCGATCGGGTGGCGCAGCCGGTCGACCTCGCCGACGCTGAGCACCAGCGGGGTGGCGTGCCGCACCCACGGCAGCTCGCCGTCCGGGACGGCGGCACGCTGGGCGGCGGTCAGGGTCGGCGCGTCGTCCGGGGCGTTGCAGTCCCACGGCGGATGCGGGACGGCCGCGTGGTTGAGATCACACGACGCCGCGCAGTACAGGGATAGGTCCCGGCTCGCCCCGGCGTCCGGGCTTGGGGTAGGGGTGGTGGTCATTGGGCCACCTCCCCGCGGTCCTCATCCCAGGTGACCGCAAGCCCGCTGCGGGTCTGGGAGAGGTAGGCCAGCCCCTGGTAGTGGCGGGGGTCCTGGTCGGGCTGCCAGGTCGCATGCTGGACGCCGCTGGGCTGGCCGCGGTCGTCGTGGCTGGCGTCTTGGTAGGTGCCGCGCTGGACGAGCCCGTAGAAGAACCCCGCCGGCTGCTCTGGCCAGCCGAGCTGGCGGAGCTGGTGAGCGACCCACGCCTTGGCCAGGCCCTGGCGGGTGAACTCGCGGCCCTCGGGCAGGCGGGGGTGGTGGACGTGGGGGTCGGTGCCGTTGTCGTAACGGATCTCCGCCCGGTAGGTGGTCTGGCCCAGCTTGGCCCAGTCGCGGGTGGGTGCCATCTCAGGCCACCTCCCGCGTGTCGGCCTCCGCCGTCGGCACCGGCACGGGCTCCAGCGGCGGGTGGCCGGTGTGGGCGTGCTGCGGAATGGCCGGGTACGCGGGCGCGGCGCGGAGCGCGAGCCGGCGGAGGCGGGGGTTGCGGAACCAGGGGCGCAGCCGCACCCGCGCGGGTGGCAGGTGCCCGTACAGCAGGACGCCTTCGCGGGGGCGGAGCTGGCGCAGCACCTCCATCGGCACCATCCGCCGCCAGCTCACGCTGGCGGTGGTGGAGGCCCGCCCGTCCGCGGCGGCCGTATGGCTGGTGTGGGTGACGGCCTGGTCGCCGATCAGCTTGGACGCAAGCTCCAGGGAGTCGACGTCGGCCTGACCGGACAGGAACAGCTTGGCGCGGTGGCCGTTGAGCACGGTGGTGGCGCGGCGGCCGTAGCGGTGCTGCAACTGGCCCAGGTCGTGCCAGATGGTGACGAGCTGGATGCCCTGCCCGCGGGCGGTGGTGGCCAGCTCTGGGAGCTTGGCCAGGGCGGCGCAGTTGCCGGCCTCGTCCAGGCACACCAGCAGCCGCGGCGACAGCATCCCGTTGTGGTGGTGGGCGGCCAGCTCCTCCGCGCGGGTGATGATCGTGCTGATGAGCAGCTCGAACAGCGGGCGGAGGCGGCCTTGCTCGTTGGCCGGCGCGTACAGGTACAGGGTGTTCGGACCTTCCAGGAGCGCGTCGACGTCGAGGTCGCAACCGTCGGCGCTGGCGGCGATGACGGGGTCGGCGAACACGTCCAGGAGCGTCTCGGCGGTGCCGTAGACGGAGCCGAGGGTGTTGTCGGGGCGGGCGGTGCAGGCCGACCAGGCGTCCAGGGCCATCGGGTCGCCGGTCTGCTCCAGGGCCTGGGTGACCTCGTCTTGCTCCTGGATGTCGACCCAGCGGGCGACGTCGCTCATCGTCCGATCCGACCGGGCAGCCGCGTACAGGAGGACGCCGAGGAGTTTGGCGCCCAGCAGGGTCCAGTAGTTGGCGTCCTGCTCGCGAAGGCCGGAGACGTCGGCGGCCTCGGCCAGGGTGCGGGCGACCTTGCGCGCTTGGGTGTAGGTGCCGCAGTGCGCCAGCGGGGTCCACTGCGCGGCGGGGACGCCGGAGAGGCCGAGGGGGTCGTAGACCCACACCTCGCCCAGTGCCAGCCGGCGGCGCAGGGTGGCGCGGAGCACGTCGGGTTTGATGGAGGTGGTGATCACCGGCCCCTGCCATTCCAGGACGGTGGGGATGACCAGGCCGGCGGTCTTGAACGATCCGGCCGGCCCGAAGCACAACACCGAATGGCAGCTCTCGACGGCCAGTAGCAGCCGGCCGTACCAGCCACCGCGGCGGCCGATGGTGATCCGCCCGGGCCGTGGGGCCAAGACGATCAGGCGCCTGAGCCGCCAGCGGCTGGCCCACTGTGTGCCGTGCCGCTGGAGCCGCCGGTCCCACCGCAGCCGCCGCCCCAGCACGGCGCCGGTGAGCGCGGATGGGATGGCGAGGACCAGGATCAGGGCGGTGTACATGCCGACCGGGCCGGGCAGCATGTCGCGCACGCTGGCGGGCCAGGCCAGCTTGGGGTCGCCGGGATGCTTGGCCAGGTGGAACGGCACCTTGGCCACCTGGGCCAGGCTGACCGGCAGCCAGTGGTGGGCCCCGAACAGGACCGCGGCGACCTGGCCGACCACCCACACCAGCACCGTGGCAACTAGCGCCGTGCCGACCGCCAGCCACAGCAGGCTGTCAAATGCTGACTCGGATCCCGATGGCTTGGGGGACCCCAATCGCTCAGGCCGCATCCGAGCCACCTCCTTCCAGGGCTCGGACGGGCTGCGCTGCCCGCATGCAGGTGCGGCAGCGGCGTTGGCCGTCCGGGGCGTAGTAGGTGTTTGCGGCGTCGAAGGGATGGCCGCGCTTGCAGTGGGTCTTGCGGGCGTTGGCATGGCCAGCGGGCGCTCGAGTGCCGTGGGGGCGACCGGCGCGATCCAGGACGATCAGCTGGCGGATGGTCTGCTCGGGCTGGCCGCCCCAGATGCCGTACTGCTGCCCGGTGCGCACCGCGAACGTCAGGCAGTCGTCCCGCACGGGGCAGTTGGCGCAGATGGCAACCGCGGCTTGGATGCCCTCGTCGGTGTCGGCGAAGAACGGGTCGTCGTCCGCCGTCACCAGGTCGCGGCAGGCGGCCCGGTCACGCCAGGAGCGGACCTCGGTCATCTCGCCGCACCGCCCTGTGGCCTCGTGGCTTGAGCGCGCTTGGCCAGGGCGGCCTTGGCCGCCGCCAGGAACGGGCGAGGAAATCGGACCGTGTCAGGACCGGCCGGGGCCGCGTCACGAGCGGCCGGAGGGAGCGGAGATGAGCCTCGGGTGGCAGCAGGATTGGCAGCGAGACGGGTTGGGACCGGCTGGGAGTCAGCGGGAGCAAGCGGCACTCGATCGGCGTCGAATCCGCTGGTGAGATGGCTAGTGGCGGGAAGCTGCGGGACCGGCCGGGACGCCGCTACGACAGCTCATAACCCAGAGGTCGAGGGTTCAAATCCCTCCCCCGCCACCAGTACCAGGGTCATCCTGAGCAGGGCTGGAGCCCTTCACCTCCTTTCGGGGGTCGAGGTCGAACAGCTTCCTGTCAACGGGCTTTGTCAACGGAGGGGTCCGCGGCAACGTTCGCTGACCACCTTGACCGGCACGCCGGCCTGTAAGGCGACGGTGGCGTAGGTGTGGCGCACGTCATGGAGCCGGATCGGCGGCAGGCCCACCCTGCGGGCGCCGTCCTGCTCCCACTCGACCTTGGCCGCGAGGCGCTCAAAGCGCTTCCGGAAGCGGTCAGGATGCAGCGGCGTGCCGTCGATCTCGGTGAACAGCAGGCCGGAGGCCTCGACCTGGACGCCCCACTCGGCGAGCTGGGCGCGCTCGGCCTTGCGCAGCTCCAGGTGCTCGCGGAGCGCCGCGACGGTGGCGGGGTCGAGGGCGAGCAAGCGCCGGCCGGCGACGGTCTTCGGGTCGGAGACGTGGACCTGGTGGTTGACCACCACGCGCGGGCGGCGCGGAGCCACCCAGCCGGCGGCGAGGTCGAGGTCGAGGTCTCGCAGCCCGGCGACCTCGCCGCGGCGCATGCCTGTGGTGGCGAACAGCATCCAGGCGGCGAACAGCCGGTCACGGCGCGCGTGCGCCAGGAAGGCGCGAAGTTGCTCGGCAGTCCAGGCGTGCATCTCGGGGGACAGGCCGTTTGGAGCGTCGACCGCGTCAGCGACGTTGCGCGTGACCAGGCCCCAGCGAAGCGCGTCCTTCAGGGCCTTGTGCAGCATGGCGTGAATGTTGCGCACGCTCTTCGGTGCAAGCGGCTGACCGTCGCGGCGGTGGTCGGCCTGGAGCTTGGCGTAGAAGGCGTTGAGCTGGACCGGGCAGGCACGGGCATCCGTCCCGGGTCATGAGGCAGTGAGAACCGCATGATCCCGGCCGTTCGTGCCTGCATTCCACTATTCGCCACTACGCCACGAACCAGACAGACTCACGGAACGCCGGAGCCTTGCGTTGGGCTTACCTTCTTTCATGGCGGGATGCGCACCGAGCTACTTAACGGTGGTTTGTTAGTCGAGGCTGGGAGCGGGAAGGTAGAGGGTTGACCCATCGGCGCTGGAAGCGGAGGTGCCGCGATGACCAAGCGCCAGCCCTGCCCACCCGCCCCCGGCCCGCTGGAGGGCTACGCCGCCCAGTTCGACCCGCTGTTGGGCTCGCTGGCGCAGCGGCGTGGCCTGCGCGCCTACCTGCAAGGCCTGCTGCTGCCCCGCGATCGCAACAAGACGCTGACCTGTCTGGCCGGCGCCGAACCGGTGGTCGGCGCCCAGCATGGGGCCGTGCAGGGCCTGCAGTTCTTCCTGTCGGAGTCGCCCTGGGACCACGAGGCGGTCAACCAGCGCCGCCTTGAGCTGCTGCTGGGCGACCCGGCCACAGCGCCCCACGA
>WNGE01004776.1_pt1 | contig 15544 bp, 9 predicted proteins | sample 5400651 | NCBI WGS metagenome assembly WNGE01 (sample SAMN13153370, study PRJNA577476) | soil metagenome | isolation source: 60 cm soil or saprolite under grassland replicate 2 | place: USA:California | collected 2016-06-15 | reverse complement strand
TATCAGTAATCTCTGTTGGTGAATAGCATAATTTGGCTAATGCAGGATGTAGATTAATAGCCGTTGGGCAAATTACTGTACACTCCACTCCTAAATCTGCCATTGCCCATGCAAATCGTTGAACGAAAACCTGATTAGTCGGCTCAATAGCATTGGGATAAAGACTGCATATTATACAAATACTATTCACTGTATAGCTTTTGATTTTGTATATATAAATAGAGGATCCTATGTTTCAGCTTAACATAGCGGTCTTACAATATCAATAGTTAAGGTAAAATTGTAAAAAATGTTAAGGAGTATGAACTACTTTAATTATCCTTAAGCCAATACATTAGTTTGGCCAGGAAATATTTGGTTGAGTCATATTTCAAAATCTAAATATTGACTAATCAATAAGTATGGATCGATTAACAATAGCAACAAACCATGCTTTATTACTTTCGTTAAAAGAATAAATCTAAATGCTGAAAGAAAATTTCTGCATTATTAAAGGGACTTTGTTTGGAAGACAAAATAAACTTGTTTTTACAATCAGAAGTTTCATAAAGCTGATATAAATAAGAGTCATATTTACTTAATTCATTCGGTCTCTTTTGAGAATCCATATTGTCAAATCTGCTAAAGTTAGTATCGCGTAAGCTAATTCTTTTGGAAGGCGTTAAAATATCTGGATCAAAGTACGAAATCAATTTTGAAATAAAGGTTTTTAAGGTATCTCCAAATTTTATAAGATTTGAGTCTAAATATAGTGCGGACCGCGGTTTCCTGGATCATCCATGGTCCAATAATACTATGTCACCTTTCCTTTTTTTCAAATACTCAGTTAAAGCCGTATTAAAAATTACTAACCTCAGATATCTATAGATAGAATCTCTGCTGTAAATCTTATGGCAAGCCAAAATTATTGAGTATAGAAATAAAGAATAACCTGAAAAAAATAGGGGTTTACAAGTAAATAAATTTTTTTTAAAGAAGCTTAATTCATGAACATATTTTTTTAGGCATTCCACATAATAACACTCAACTTTTTTTGTTTAAGGAGTTCTGAAAAGTAACCACAATAAGTCGTTTTACCAGATCCTGGAAGACCTACACATTCAATAATTATAGTTGTGTTGTTCATGATTCATTTCGTTATTACTTAAGTCCATTATGCTAATTAAATTCTTCGAATCATAGTCTGTTTGACTTTCCTGTTCTAAGTGGCGTATATGTGAACGTTTCTTTTGTACTTCGGATAATAAAATAGCTAAGCTTAAAGCCAATGGCGTTGTGGTAATTCGCAGAATACATCCGGAAGCTAGGGCAATTATTAAATACGAAATAATACTTATGTAATAAAGATTAATATTCTCCGGAGTATAGAGCTTGATTTGTTTCTTTAACTTCCATAATTGAAGAATAAATAAAAACCAAATTCCTATTCCCAGCAAACCGAACGTATAAATTATTTCAAGAAAATCGTTATGCGCATGCTGAACATTTTCAATTCTGATCAAAAGATGCTCTACACTTGTAAGTCCTTTTCCAAATAAAACATTGAAAGTTTTACTATTCCGCCAATCATTCCACGCTGTCATGTAAAATTCACTTCTCCCTGACCCATATGTATCTTTTGTACCCCCTGAGTCACCGGTTATTAAATTTTCAAACCTATATAATACCGCATCCCCTATATATCTCCATGCATAAACAATAAGTAAAGTAAGACCAACACCAAACATTACAATATGATAACCCTTAAGTTTTGTTCTTATATATTTATAAATAAAAGGTAAACATAAAGCAAATCCTAATATAACTGTTCTCCGCAATGAGAATAAAATCAAAATGGAAACAACGCCAATCAAAATAAATTTCATTTTATTATTAAAACATTTTAAAATAATGGGGATAATAAATAATAGAGGTAATGATTCTGTATCTCCCCCACCTAATGATTCACTTTCAAATAAAGAAGCCTCATTAATTTTCTTAGCAATAGCAATAATAAACGTTATAACATAAAAACAAAGCAATTTGTTACTAATACCATTTTTTAACATCATTTCATAGAAAAAAATCAACGAAGTCGTCCACAATAATAATCTGATGTAAGGTGCAAAATCACTAATCGTAAACTCATTTGAATTTAAATATGCGAAAGAATATATCAATGTTAATGTGATAAACCAAAGTATTATTCTTGTAATTGGAGTCCAGTTATTTCTCCTTAGTAATAAGGACATCCACATTAGTCCAATAAGGGCACCGTCTATTAATTGGATAGGCATACGAACAAAATAGTTTCCATCTTCCATTCTGGGAACGAACAGCTCAAGAATGTTTGCTACGCAGAGTAACCAAAGAGCGATACTATCAACCTTAATCCTCGAATTATTATACATAAAGAACATTAATAATCCAAAAGCTTTTGAAAATGATCTTCTGGATTTACAGATTTAGAAATAATTGCTTTTACAATAGGGCATAAAGGCCACTAGAAGAAAAAGAGATTCATATAACAGGACTAATATTTTTTATTAGTACTACTTTTGATGCCGATGCTAATTTTTTAGAATCGCATTTTACTACTGTAGAAAAATATATATTTTTTCTAGAATTTCAATAACCAATATTTTACCTTTTGGTAATAAGGCCACATAAACTTCCATAAGATAATTCCCCTATAAGGGATACGGTTCAAAAGATACAATTTTCGCCAGTGCTTTTTGGATAAGATATTGTACTGGGTAAGCTTTTCAATCTCACTGCTCTTGCGTTGATGTAAATTGTACGCATAACGGATTCCAGCATAGATTGCTTTTTTGGCAATAAACTCATTTCTATAGAAGGCGCCTTCTACATAAAAATCAAACCATGATTCCTTGCAATAGTCCATTTTTCCTAACCGCCAGGCAAGTGAAGAACTTGTTGCATTAACTAATACTAAGGCTTTTGGCGTAAACGCCACCCCATGATTTCCGGCAATTTTAGCCCATGTATAATCATCCTCTCCTCCAATCATTCCAACAGGAAATCCACCTACCTCATCAAATACTTTCTTTCTGATAACTATCGCAGATGCACATGGAGCATCATGCAGAAATTTAACTTTAAAAAAATCGTCTATTATACCTTCAGGTACATTCTTTCCAATAATAATTGTTTTATTTGGTTTAAGTCTTTTAAATGCAGAAGCATAAAGTCCGCATGCCGGATATTTTTCAATGAGCGCCTTCATTTCTTCAAGGAAGTCAGAGTCCCATTTATCATCTGCATCAAGCAATCCTATATATTCACTGTGTGCTTTTGTGATACCAAAATTTCGCGCCTCGGAAACCCCACCGTTCTTTTTTGTAAAAATTTTTAATCTTGGGTCTGTAAAGGATTGCACAATTTTTAAACTGCTATCAGTAGAACCATCATCAACTACAATGATTTCAAAATTATCAATCGTCTGATGTAAAACTGAGTTTAAAGCACTAGAAATATAGGCTTCTTTATTGTACAATGGTATTACTACACTAAACAGAGGTTCCAACAAACTCATCAATGATACGATTTAATACGAAATTATATTTTGCAATTGTCTTTTTCGGGATCTGGCTAAAGTCAGACAATTGTATTGTTTCCCCCCAGATTCGGCTAATAGCATAAGCAAGTCTTAAATGCAGGGGCGTAGTTTCAAACTCATTAGCTAAAAGATATAAAAATGGATGTTCTTTTAATATCGCCTCCGTCCAGCTTTCTTTATTCTTTACTGCATACTTATAATTGTAATAATGTATAAAATCAGTAATGAAACTTCCCTTATTGGCAAACATGCTCCAGTCAATTATTTTTATTTCATTCCCAATGCAAACCATATTCCTAACATGAAGGTCACCATGAGCGCTGGTAATTGGTAAACTAACTGTTTTAAGTATATCTTCTGCTTTCTCCAGCAGTCCTGCTTTCAATCCATAATTTTCCAATTGCCGTAAGCTATTGAAATCAAAAGCTTCATTAAATGTTTGTCTTGGGTAGCTTAATACTTCCTGTAATTTCGATTCTATAAATTGCTCTGCTTTTTTCGATGAATCTAAAGCAACCGGTTTCCCTTTATCCATGGACAAATAAAATCGTCCAGGTTTGACTTTTATAAGGTGATTTGACCAAAAATTGGTTGTTATTGCGTTTTGGTTACCAAGAAGTTCTACAATTTTAGACGCTTTCCCCTTCGGCGAAAACAATTTATATGTCCTACTTCTATAATGACAAATAAAAGAAGGTTTTCTAAAAGATTTAAAACCGAACCTTAATACAATTTTTTGTTTTTTCATTAATAATTTTACGCCTTTCTTAATATCTTCTGTAAGAAGGGCACTATAAGCCACACATCCAGACATACTGGCTATGATAAGATTAGGAATTAAAGGCAAGTTTAATAGGGTAATGAGATAAATTGTAGTCAACATTAAAGCTGCAGCAAGGACAGGTTTTTTTAATGTATTAAATACCTCTCCATCCGTTATTCCTATATGCTTTTTCATATAATAATGAAACGTTACTCGTGATATGGTATAATGTACGCAAATAGCATATCCTACTCCAGCAAGTCCAAAACTTTTAAGTCCGAAATATACTAATGGAAAAGCAACTAAAATCGTGTTAAACAGACTGAGGTAAAAGCTGACGGAGGCCTTCCCAATACTTTTAAGTACTTCAGCAGGAGTACCAGATATCGCAAAAATCATTGAGGCGACGGCTAAAATACGAAGTGGCACCACCGCCTCTATCCATTTTTGCCCAAAAAAAGTAACAATAATCTCTTCAGACAAACCAATGAAAAGAATACTTACAGGAAAAGTTACAATAACTGTGAGTCGCATAACTTTGAGATAATATTCTTTTATTTGTTCCTTATCATCCTGAATTTTGCTGTAAACTGGAAAAAAAACCTTATTGAAAATAGAGTATAATTGTGCTCTTAGTGTCTCAGTAAGAGTGAACGCTAAAGTATAAACTCCAAGGATATGTGCATTGACAAGCTTTCCAATAATTAGATAATCAAGGTTATTTCTAAAATAAAAAAGTATTGCATTAACCTGAGTATAAAAACTATAGCCTGATAATTCAGTTAATATGCTACGTTTAAAAACAAATTTCGGTCTCCATCCAACTTTTATCCAATAAGAAAAAAAAATGATACTAGAACTAACTATAGATTTTACTACCAAGCTCCAAACGCCAAAGTCCAAGAAAGCGAAGGCAATTGCAACAACAGAACTTAAAATACTTCCTAAGTACGTAATCTGAACCAGACTACGAAAATCTAATTGTTTTGTGAGTATAACTCGAGGTATAATGCTTAAAATATTGAAAAACAAATAAAAGCTTAATGCATTTAGAACTGGAACTAATCGGGGTTCATTATAAAAAGAAGCCCCAGCAGGCGAAATAAAAAGAAAAAAGCAACAAACAAAAAAAGAAGCTATAATCAATAAATACCAAAAAACAGTGGAGTAGCGTGCCTCAATTAATTCATCATCTTTTTTCTGTATTAAAGCATTGAAAAGCCCCATATCTGAAATAACAGTAAGGAATCCGATAATGATCTGTGCCATGCCTACAACTCCATATGAATCAGGCATTAATAACCGCGCCAATATTAGGTTTACAATAAAATCGGTTCCACGAGATACTATTAGGCTAAAAGTATTCCATTTCAATCCTGACAACACTTTTGATTTAATATTAACAACAGGCATGAATCTAGGAGAATTTAATTGTGCTTTGTGATAAATAAGCTATCGTAGACTTTAGAATTCTTATATATTTCCGAAATAATAAGGTCCCGTGCTTCAGCAATTGTCATATTAGAAGTATCAATACTTATGTAATTGCTGTTAGAAACGATGCCAGCTACTATTTGAAATTTTATCGTGTCAGCTCTACTTCGATCAAGAGTAATTTCACCTGGCTTTCGTTTTATTAAAACAGTTGAATCGGCATAAAGCAAAAAAACTAAATCTGGTTTAGGCAGAACTAAGTTGTAAATGAATCTTCTTATTGTTCTATTGTCCATAATAAAAGTACCTGGAAACCTGTCTATCAACACAACCGAATATTTTGACTTTATTTTTACAGTTAGAATTCGTAAAAACAACTCGAACGGCAATATCAAATAACTCTTCAAAAAGTTATATAAATTACTAACCCCTTTTATTTTGAACTCGTAATTATATATCTTCTTCATAAGTGTAGAAGTCCAGCCATTTTCCCCCGAACCTAAATATAACTTTCTCGTTTTTAAATTTATCTTATTTATAACCTCATCTATTAGAGTAGTTTTTCCAGATCCATCTGTACCTAAGAAGAGTACTTTAAAACCAAACCCATATTTTAAATATCTTTTACTCCTAATCATTTTTTTTCGAGTATGTATAAAGTAAGAATCGACAATTTTTTGAAGTTTATATAGATTACCTGGAAAATCCTCCTTTACCCATTTTGTTACTTCCTCTATAACGCAGGGTAAAGTAACATTTACTGACTTATATGCGTTTATATAGGAAATAAGATAATCTTTATGCTTTTTTTCTAGCTTCCCTCTCTCTTTATATGCTAAATGGGCGGCATATAAAATAACTGCGTCCAAAATATGTGGCTGATAAATACCTTTACAGTTTAAAGTCGATCTCAAAATTGCCTCTTTTGAATAAAGGTATGTATGGCAATCTTTATTACCATTAGCGAAAGATAATTCAAACTTTACATCAAGATATATTTCCGAATCAGATGAATGATAAAAATGGTGATGAATGTGGGCGGAAGGTTCTTTCCTCTTATACCATCTTAATTCTATCAGTTTTTTTTCAAATAAATCCTTAAAATCCGAAGTAACAAAAAGATCAATGTCCTTTGTTTTCAAGTCGCACCCAAAATCTGTCAGTAAAAAATATTTTATTCCGACGTTATTTAATGTTTGAAAAAGGCTATATAAAGAATTGTTCATTCTATATAAATTGGACACCAATATTTTTTTATTATGAGGTTGTTTTTGCAACAAAAAATTATGCAGCTAACAACTTTATCTTTTGTTAAAATTCCCCGGTTTAGATACCCTTGAAAACAAATGATTATTTTTTTAGGGGGCCTTCACTTTATTACTTTCATCTAATAATTGCACCATACTTTTCGAAATCATGCCGTATTACAAATAATGTAGAGTTGCAATATTCTGCTAGGACACAAGCATTGGTTACAGGATCAACAGGAGATTGGCTCTAATAATTGTTCATTATTTTCTAAAAAATGGCTATCTCTTTTTATCTATTAACTACGGATTTTTTAAACTCTTTTTCCTTACACTCTTTTAACTGTTGTATTTTGGAAAACTCCAATACAATAACAGCCATCCCCATTACCCCAATTCCTTAGGAGTAATCAAGCGAGCAATACAGCAATCACAAAAAATCTGTTCTGTAAGTTTGTTTTCCCCTACTCATATTTTTAACTTCTTTAAGAGCTTTTTTTATATACCAGCAATTCTGTCAATAACATTATAAACGTTAGTCAATGAAATTGCTACAATAAAACAGCAACTATTAAAGCTTTTCGCTTTTGCATGAAGGGTTTCAGGAAATTCTGAAATAGAAACCGTTTGTTTAAGCAACTGATTCAAGTGCGTCGCTTCTTCTTTTTTTCGGTTGCAGTTAAACTAATAATTAAGTTAGCGCCCCATGTCCGTTACCTCCTGATGCTTCATGATCTTTACAGGCATTCTTCTGCTAATTCATATTGCCCCTGATATAAAGGAGAGGCAGAAAAGCCGCCATATTGCAGTTGTGGGGAAACCCAAATAATAAGATTATTCAGAATACTTCTTGTTTTTTTCGTAATTCCGTACACCATGCAGGTAAATCTGTGCTGAATAAAATTGATGGGATGTCTCAAAGGGTCATTCTCGATACTTTTTTGTAAGAGACGAAGTCAAAATACCATACGACATTGCTCTGAACTATCGAAAAATTTTTTTAGGTAATATGGGAAAAGTCTTCCAAGACGAATATCAATATGAGAATGGCCTTTAATCCTAAATAAAATTAGAGATAGCTAAAAGTCCAATTTATTTTTCATATAGGTTCAAATGATATTCTTCATAAAAACCATTATTAGTTATTACTTTTATATTTGTCTTTTCCACTTCTGCTACCATTATATATCCTAAAGAGGGTAAAGCAATTTTTACAGTTCTGCTTTTAATTGCAACAGTGTTTCCTTCATATTCCATTAAAGGTCCCTGAGTAATCGCTGTTTTCTCGAGTCGTACATTATTGTGTTCACTTAAAAACTGTTTTATACAATCAATTTCTTCATTACATATTATTGAAGGTTTATTTAACCAATAAACAAAGTTTATGATTCCATCTATCTCACGAATTTTTGAATGTTCTGTCTCTGCTGCTTTAATAAATACATAGGAGGTAAAAAGAGGTTCGAGCACTGTTTTTTTTCGATTATCCCGCTGCCGAAATACTTTATTTAAAGGACAGTAATTTTCAATTTGTTTCCGGGTTAAAGTTGCTGCTACTTTCTTTTCCCATCGGGCCCGGGTATACAAAGCATACCATTTGGTTTCAATTGTTTTGGTTTCCATTTGGGGGCTTTAACGGTTTAAAATTATATTTAGAGAAATAATAAAGCTTCGCCACTGTCAGTCACATGTTGTTAACCGGCTCAAAGTTTTTTAAAAAATGGATATTAGCAACCCTCTATTAACTCACAGCTCTTTAACTATGCTTTTGATGATATGCATATCCATATTTAGAACTATATCCATAGCCATAAGAACTTTTAACAAATCCTCTCTGCTCAACTGCATTAAAAACAATAGCAATATTTTGAAAGTCCTTAATATTATTATTTTGATCAAGTAACCTGATAATTGTTTTTGGCGTATACCTGTGCCGGATTACATATAATGAAGTGTCACAATATTCTGAAAGTATGTAAGCGTCGCTTATTGGTTCTACAGGAGGTGTATCAACAATAATAAAATCAAAAGTTTCTTCCAGATAAGTAAAAAGCTCCTTTAGTTTCTTACTTAAAAGAAGTTCCCCTGCCTTTTCTAACGATACTGATCCGGCACCGGCAATGAATAAATTATCTTGTTCTGAATGTTTAATAATTTCATCAGGTTCTCTCCCTCCTTCTAAAAATTCAGAAATGCCAATTTCTTCACGTAGATTGAAGGAGCGGGATACCTGTGGATTGCGAAAGTCAAGGTCTAAGAGTATAACTTTTTTGCCTGACAATGCGAGGCTTTTTGCAAGATTTGAACTTACAAAACTTTTCCCTTCCCCGGCAATACTGGAAGTAACAAGTAGTTTCTTTTTTGTGACATTTCTTCCATAAAGTTTCAAAGCGGCTGCTAAGTGACGGAACTGTTCATTAATGATCGTATTTTTTTGATCACTTGTAATACCACGTTTATTCTTGTTTTTAATACTAAGTATTTCCGCCACTACCGGAATTTCTGTGTATTCGCTTATTGCCGAACGAAACAAAATTTTTGCACTAAAAACCTCCTTGCCTAAAATGATTAAAGAACCTATTCCCAAGGCAACAGCAATTGCAATTAAAAAAACAATAAATTTTTGCGGGCTTACAGGGCCAATAGATGATTGAGCCTTGTCTACTGTCCGGCTACTGCCAACGGCAGAAGCATAAGATAAGGAAGCTTCTTCCTTTTTTTGCAAAAGAAAATCATACGTGTTATTTAATACAGAAAGTTGACGGCTGATTTCAATCAATTCTCTTTCTTTAGCAGGAATCTTTTTTAATTCAGAAGAATAAGTATCAAGGGTTGTATTTAAATTGCTACGACTTGCATTTATGCTTATCCTTTGAATCCGTGTATTTTCTAATATATTTGACCGCGTTTTTTCAATATCATTAAACAAAGAAACCAACGCTGGATTATTATCAGTGGCTGTCATCTTCAATTGCTCATAGTTCGTTTCTAAATCATATAATTTTTGTAACAAATTTGATAATACAGGATTATTAATACCTAAAGTTGATGGAATGACCCCTGCATTACGATCTTTGGCATTAGCATATTTTTCTACCTCATCCAGTATAGCTGCCTGCACGTTAATATCAGCCACTTTTTGATCGCTTTCTCCAACATTTTTAAGGAATACGAAGCTTTGCTCGCTTAAATTTACAATTCCATTTTTTGTCTTGTATTGATTGATCAGATTCTGAATGGAATCTACCAGGTTCTGCACGTGTGTCAACCTGTCTGAAACTATTGAAAGCGTTTTTGCGGCAAATTCATTCTTATCATTAATTGCAGCATTCGTATAATCATCTATTAATTTGTTAAGAATATTTTCACCACGTTTTGGATTCTCGTCTTCAAGGGTTAATCTCACTATAGTGGAAAGCTTATTTGGCGCGGTGACTTCAAGGTTTTCAAGTAATGAATTTGTTATATACTTAGGTGAAATAAGATAAAAATAAAACGGCCCCGTTTCTGGTTCTTTTAAATTAGGATTTCTGCTAAATTTAAGAATGCCATATGCAGTATTAACCCATTCATAAAGAGGATAATTTTTGTTTTCCATATTCACTAACTTCCTCTTCGAATTATATCTAAAATAAATTTTTTTATCCTTGAGTGTTGTATCTAATTCATTAGGTTTTTGTATCCGAACACTAATGGGAGAGGAGGTATAAGCAGAAACTGATCTTACATGTCCTGTTTTAAAAATAGGCGCATATAAATTTAGGTTTGTTACTACTCCATTCATTAAACCCCGTGATTGCAATATCTCCATTTCATTTTCTACAATATTGTGCGTTGAGAAGACGTCTAATGATTGCGTCGTTTTTGAATCATCTGCCCCCTTTTTCTCATCTTTTATTAATAGTGTTGCAGAAATTTCATAAACAGGAGTGGCATAGTGGAGATATACAAAACTTGCAACAACACAAGCTACAAGCAATCCTGCAAAAAGGGGCCAATAAGGGACAAAACGAAACATAATCTGGTTAAAAAGATTATCATCGTCTGTTTGTAATCCTTTTTTATTTTTTTCCACTGGTAATTAATTATTTGATTAACAGGTTTAATAAAAAAACAGTTAACTGAACAAAACAGAAAACGGCTGCTTTATCAGTTTGGCACTGATAGTACTTTTATTTTAAATAAATGGTATTCACGGGTATAGAATTTTGTCAAAAATTTTTAAGACTTTTTGAAATAAAACACACAATTCAGTATGTTAGGCTTATTTCAACTAAGATTTTGTAATATAATCAGGCGCTGTTAGTTTAGTATATAGTACTTCTTACTATCGGATAAAAATATTACAGAGCAGGTATTCACATGTATGGGATTTTTGCGAAGATTTTTAAGGCTTTTTGAAATAAGATATAGACTTAGCATTATTAGTTTAGCACATAACACTTCTTACTATAGACAGACATAAAAAATTATGGACGTAACAGGAAGGCAATTCACGGTATCGGAGTTTATACGGAAAATTTTAAGGCTTTTGAAATGGGATATAAGATTCGGGTACGATTACGCTTACCTAAAATGTAAGATGTTGTAAATATACAATAGGCGTTATAAATAAAAAAATTAAAAACTAATTAAAAATTAAGTTAAGTTTAAGTAACCTTTAGATTAAGGTTGTGTTAACAGCTCCTTATTTATTATATTTTTATTCTTAAGTTTTTTAATAAGGATAAGCCATAGTAAAGCCACACTATAGCCATAGATAAGTCATGGAGAGTACATGAAATCATCAGATTAGCTTTTCAGTTTTCCCTCAATTCCTTATTACAGTCATTTTCAATATCAGCAAATAAAGACAAAAAAAATTTATTGTTTTAATTCTTTTACAAACCAAGACAAAGTAAGTCGCTTCAAAAGAAGCCTTTCGATAACTAAATATCCGCAGAGAGATATAGCCTGGCTCAAAAATATTCTACCGAAAAATTACTTTATAATAAAAAATGAAAGGCACATCTGAAAAAACGGAAGGAGTGAGAGATTATAGTTATAAACTGTTGGCAGCCGATTTTTAATATGGGTAAAATGAAAAAATATTAAAAGAAATCAGCAAAAAAATTAAAAAACTTAGCACTATAAGTTTAAATATTGATAAGATAAATGAATTAAAAGTAAGTATTGAAGGCATGTTACAAAAAATTAGAGCGTATAAATGAAGATGCTTGTAAAATAACCAGTTAAGCCAAAGATTTTTTTGAGGATGCAGAATTGCTTATATATTGTTTCATTGCTCAATTCAACCATTCAACCATTCAACCAATCAACCTTGACCTATCCCATATTATGAAACACTTTACTCACATCATCATCCTGTTCCAAACGTTCAATTAATTTACTCACATCCTCAGCCTCTGTATCATTTACAGGAACTGTTGTAGCGGGTATCCATTCCACTTCTGCACTAACAGGCGTAATGCCTTTATCCTCCAACGCTTTCTGCATTTTTCCAAAATCATTAAAGGCGCATCGCAATACAAGAACGGTGTTGCCATTATCATCTGTGCTCTCACCCATTTCTTCCAAACCAAAATCAATCAGTTCAAATTCCAGTTCGTCTACATTCAAACCTTCGGGCTTTAATTTAAACATACCCATTTTTTTAAACTGAAAACTTACACTGCCGCTATTGCCCAATGCGCCACCGCCTTTATTAAAATAACTTTTCAAATTTGCCACCGTTCTTACATGATTATCCGTTGCCGTTTCCACCAATATTGCCACTCCATGTGGGCCATAGCCTTCGTATAAAATTTCTTCATAGTTCTCTATCTCCTTACCCATTGCGCGTTTAATCGCAGCTTCAATACGGTCTTTCGGCATGTTCACACTCTTTGCATTTTGAATGCTGCGACGCAAGGCGGGATTTGTTGCAGGGTCAGGGCCACCGGCTTTTACCGCAATAGCAATTTCTTTTCCAATACGTGTAAACTGTTTTGCCATCCTGTCCCAGCGGGCAAACATGGTAGCTTTACGAACTTCAAAAATTCTTCCCATGAATTACTGATTACTGATTACTGATTACTGATTTAAAAGCGGCTGCAAAATTAGGAGATGGCGGTGCAATAAAAAAGCCCTTCATTTCTGAAGGGCAATGAACTTCTAACCAATAGCGAGAATTATGTTGCTGCAATTTGTTTTTTTATAAGCCTTATTCCAAAGAGAATAAAATGCAGGACAGCAAAGCCCAATGAAAAATAAAATAAGTTTGTATCAGTTCCGTCAAAGCTATGATGCACAAATGCTACAATAGTAAGCAAAACAGTTAAACTTAAACCGGTTAATCCACCGATACGATTGCCCTGTGATACAGTGAGGGGCATATTACCAGACAATTTGCTTTTATACATGCTATAACCCAAATAAATATCCAGACCCAACATCATCCATACAATCAGGCGTATCCATGTGTCTAAGGGCAGAAATACCATCATAAACAAACAAGTAAAAATGCCCAATACAGGAATTAAAGGAACAAGCGGTGTTTTAAAAGCGCGTGGAGCTTCGGGATTTTTCTTTCGCAGTACCATAACAGCAATACAAACAAGAATGAATGCAAACAATGTTCCGATGCTTGTCATTTCTCCCACTACTCTTGCCGGAACAAATGCAGCAAACAAGCTTACAAACACCATGAACAAAAAATTAGATCTGGCTGGTGTTCTGAATTTAGGATGCACTCTTGAAAAAACCGGCGGCAATAAACCATCTTTACTCATAGAAAAAAATACACGGCTTTGCCCCAACAACATTACCAGTATTACAGATGAATAGCCAGCTAAAATTGCGAGTACAATAGCTTTGTTGAGCCAGGGATAATCAGGAACAATGGTACCCGTTACGTCAGACTTACCCATATGTTCAATAGCGACCGCTACCGGTGCAATACCTTCCTGTCCTTTAAAACTGGTATAACTGGTTACGCCGGTTAAAACATGTGCAAACAGAATGTAGAGTATTGTACAAATAACAAGTGAACCAAGAATGCCGATTGGCATATCTCTTTTTGGGTTTTTAGCTTCCTGTGCAGCAGTGCTTACAGCATCAAATCCTATATAAGCAAAAAACACGATGGCGGCTGCTCTTATGATACCGCTAAAACCATACTCGCCAAAAGTGCCGGCGTTTGGGGGAATATAGGGAGTATAATTTTCTTCTCTTATATAATGCCAGCCAAGAAAAATAAAAATAAGCACTACGGTTACTTTAAGCGCAACGATAACAGCATTTACTGAAGCCGATTCCTGCGTTCCTTTAATCAGTAAAAGACTCATACAAACCACTATGAAAACAGCAGGCAGATTTATAATGCCGCCGTCCCAGGGACCTCCTGTAATAGCGGGATCGAGATGAAGATTAAAATATCCAAGAAACCTAACGAGATACCGGCTCCAACTTACACTTACGGTAGCGGCGCCCACAGCATATTCTAACACAAGATCCCAGCCTATTATCCATGCAATGAACTCGCCCATAGTTGCATAAGAATATGTATAAGCACTTCCGGCTACTGGTATCATGGACGCAAATTCTGCATAACATAATCCCGCAAATGCACAACCTAAGCCTGCTACCATAAAAGATATAGTAATAGCAGGACCCGCCTGATTTGCAGCAGCGCCTCCGGTAATAGAAAATAAACCAGCGCCGATAATAGCTCCTATGCCTAATGCCACCAAACCGCCTGCGCCTAATGTTTTTTTCAGTGTGTTGCTTCCGGTCGCCTTAGCCTCAGCCATTAAACCAGCTAAAGGTTTTCTGACAAATAAACTCATATATGTTGATTGAGTAAAAAAATTATAACAGGCAAAATAAGAATTTCTTTTTGTTCACATTTAAATCTTTTACAAAGGGATATACTATCTGGCTTTGTCGTTTAAATATTATATTGCGCAATTATCATTGATGCATGAAGACATCCAACAGACTAACGCTTTATATTTTTCTTGCCATGTTTGCCGGTGCTTTGATTGGATATATCGTTTATACTAACAGCAGCAGTGACTTTATTAAATCTTTCTCTGACAACATAAGACTGCTTACGACCATTTTTCTTCGCCTTGTGCAAATGATCATTGCTCCGCTTGTTTTTTCCACACTTGTTGTTGGCATCGCAAAATTAGGTGATTTAAAAACAGTTGGGCGCGTAGGTGGTAAAGCATTGCTGTGGTTTATTTCTGCTTCATTGGCAAGTTTGTTGTTGGGCATGTTGCTGGTAAATCTTTCTAAACCGGGAGCAGGATTAAATTTAACCAGCGTAAATGCAGCCGGCGTAAAAGACATTGCAGGAAATACGCGTGAATTTACTTTGCAACATTTTGTAGAGCATGTTTTTCCAATCAGTGTGATCAATGCAATGGCAGAAAATCAAATTTTACAAATCGTTGTGTTTTCAATTTTCTTTGGCGTTGCTACAGCAGCATTGGGCAACTATGGAAAAATTGTGGTAAAGGCATTGGATGCTGTATCGCATGTAATATTGAAAATGGT
>WNGE01004774.1_pt1 | contig 15547 bp, 14 predicted proteins | sample 5400651 | NCBI WGS metagenome assembly WNGE01 (sample SAMN13153370, study PRJNA577476) | soil metagenome | isolation source: 60 cm soil or saprolite under grassland replicate 2 | place: USA:California | collected 2016-06-15 | reverse complement strand
TCGCCGTAAGTCTAAGGTTTCCTGGGTAAAGTTAATCTTCCCAGGGTTAGTCGGTCCCTAAGCCGAGGCCGAAAGGCGTAGGTGATGGAGAGCAGGTTAATATTCCTGCACCACCGATGGTACGTTATCAGCGAAGGGGAGACGGAGAAGGATAGGTCATCCGGGTGTTGGATGTCCCGGTTCAAGCCTGTAGGCGGACCCGGTAGGCAAATCCGCTGGGTCGTTAACGCCGAGAGGTGATGACGAGTCCCTTTTGGGACGCAAAGTGACTGATTCCACGCTTCCAAGAAAAACCTCGTAGCGAGTACTATAGGTGACCGTACCGCAAACCGACTCAGGTAGACGGGTAGAATATACCAAGGCGCTTGAGAGAACTCTGGTTAAGGAACTCTGCAAATTGACACCGTAACTTCGGAAGAAGGTGTGCCCATTTTGGTGAAGTCCCTGCGGGCGGAGCCAAAAAGGGTCGCAGTGAAACGGGGGTGGTGACTGTTTATCAAAAACACAGGACTCTGCTAAGTCGCAAGACGACGTATAGGGTCTGACGCCTGCCCGGTGCCGGAAGGTTAAGGAGAGAGGTTAGCCGCAAGGCAACGCTTTGAACCGAAGCCCCGGTAAACGGCGGCCGTAACTATAACGGTCCTAAGGTAGCGAAATTCCTTGTCGGGTAAGTTCCGACCTGCACGAATGGCGTAACAATCTCCCCACTGTCTCAACCAGGGACTCAGCGAAATTGCACTCTCGGTGAAGATACCGGGTACCCGCGGCAGGACGGAAAGACCCTGTGCACCTTTACTATAACTTTGCACTGGATCTAGGGTTAGTATGTGTAGGATAGGTGGGAGGCTGTGAAGCGGAGGCGCTAGCTTTCGTGGAGCCAACCTTGAAATACCACCCTTATTGACCTTGGATTCTAACCCACAGCTGTCATCCAGCTGGGGGACATTGCATGGTGGGTAGTTTGACTGGGGCGGTCGCCTCCCAAATTGTAACGGAGGCGCGCGATGGTCGGCTCAGGCTGAGTGGAAACCAGCCGTCGAGTGTAATGGCATAAGCCGGCTTGACTGCGAGAGAGACATCTCGAGCAGGTGCGAAAGCAGGTCATAGTGATCCGGTGGTCCCGCATGGAAGGGCCATCGCTCAACGGACAAAAGGTACGCCGGGGATAACAGGCTGATACCCCCCAAGAGTTCACATCGACGGGGGTGTTTGGCACCTCGATGTCGGCTCGTCACATCCTGGGGCTGAAGTAGGTCCCAAGGGTTCGGCTGTTCGCCGATTAAAGTGGCACGCGAGCTGGGTTCAAAACGTCGTGAGACAGTTTGGTCCCTATCCGCCGTGGGCGCAGGATACTTGAGGAGAGTTTTCTCTAGTACGAGAGGACCGAGAAGAACGCACCGCTAGTGTTCCGGTTGTCACGCCAGTGGCATCGCCGGGTAGCTATGTGCGGACGGGATAACCGCTGAAAGCATATAAGCGGGAAGCCCCCTCCAAGATAAGGTATCCCAGGCCGTAAGGCCTCTAAAGACCCCTCGTAGACTACGAGGTTGATAGGCCGGATGTGGAAGGTCAGTAATGATTGAAGCTAACCGGTACTAATTGGTCGTGCGGCTTGACCATATTTACTAATGCGACTCCGCGTTAATTCGTTGTGCCCGTATTCAGTTGTGAGAGAACATCTCGAAAATTTCCGGTGGCGATAGCGGAGGTGTCACACCCGATCCCATCCCGAACTCGGCCGTTAAGCCCTCCAGCGCCGATGGTACTATACGGTCGCCGTATGGAAGAGTAGGACGCTGCCGGATTTAAATTGAAAGCCCCAACTTCGAAAGAGGTTGGGGCTTTTTTGTTCTTTTTAACAACCAACAGAGGGCGCGTTGACGCGTGTATTACACCGTTAAGATCGGGTTAATATATCTGCATATACAACAGCCGAGGGAGGAGAGTATGGCAAAGGCATTGACGTCACTAAGCCTCGACATCGCGCGCACTTCGCGACGCGTTCGACTTCACTGCCGCTGATTTTTTCGGGTGGTGTCGCGAGGTTGGCTTCAGCTGAATCCGTTGGCGGGGCCCTGCGAGTGCCGGCGTAGCCTACAAGTAATGGAAGCGAACAATCGCTGCCTAAGAAGGGCATGGAATCGAGGCGCGTTCGCGCACGGCTCATGACCGAGGCGTTAGACGGCTTTGAAACATCGAGGTAACGTTTATGTGTAGAAACATTAAGACTCTCTTCAACTTCGTACCGCCTGTGACGGAGGAAGAGATTCGTGCGGCCTCATTACAGTTCGTGAGAAAGGTCGGCGGCTTCAACGGCAGCAAGGAACGCAGCTTCGTTGGCTTTCGACGGCTTGTTGCGATAGCAGCCGTCTCCAGTAAACTTCTCAGCTCGCTCGAGACGAACGCAGCACCGAGGAACCGCACAGAAGAGGCTGCCAAGGCGCGATCACGCGCTGCGCAGTGATTCCCTAAAGTGAAGGGCTCGTCATCTAACCCGTCGACGCATCACGTCCTACATTGTGCGTCGCCGCCGTATGCGATGGGAATGGTTCCAGCCTTCAGACTCGCTCTCGTGAGCTCCGGGAAGCGTCCAGCGATGAGAAACGTCAAGAGTAAAAGATTCGCCTCTGTGACCCCGTCGAAATCCAGCTAGAGCTGTCCCGAAGCTTCAGCGAAAATAGCGCAACATCTCGGCGTTATACTTGTTGTAAATGGCGCTCAACGCCGGTTTGATGACGAAGAGCTTGCGGCCTTGCATGAGTCGCGGCGGGTTTGGCAGGACGTCCTTGCGGGCTGGGATCGGACTGAGTTGACGCATTGACGTTTGTCCTTCCTCGGAGAGAATGAAGTCGACGTAAAGCCGCGCCGCGGCGGGATGGGCATTCTTAGCAGTGACGGCGATGCCGATGAGGTAAACGAACCAGGGGTCCAGCGGTACCCAATCGATGGGCGCGCCGGTTTTTTTGAGCTCTTCAACGCCCGTCGGATACTGGGAGATCAATAAAGGAAACTCCCCGGCCATCATCAGCTGGTTCATGAGCGAACTGCCGATTCGGGAGTGAATATTTTGCTTGCTAAGCGCCTCCATAGTATTGTCGCCCCTTTTCCTCGCCCATCGACTGGAGCATGGCGAAATACCATTCGGTATGACTGAGCACAAAGCCCATTTTCCCCCTCCACTTCGGTTGCAGCAGTTCCTGGTAACTGTTCGGCACCCCATCGGGCTTCAAGATCCGTGAGTTATACGCCATGGTCACGCGGCATTTAAATACGTGGCGTGCCAATAGCCTTCCTTGTCGCGCAGCGCTTCGATGTAACCTTCTCGCTCCGGCGAGTAGTACTTGGCTAGCAGTCCTTTCTCCACCAGGTTCATAATGGGAAATACGCTGGATTGATAAACATCGGCAAGATAGGTGCCGGTGCGCGCTTCAAGCATGTAGCGTGCCAAGAGCGCGTCCTTTCCTGAGCTTAGAACTCCATATTGACGAATGGATATTTTTTCTCGAATGCGGCCTCCAGAGCTCTGGCGTCCGAAGCCTTGGAGGAGACGTAGACCATAACCTTGTCTTCTTTCTTTGCATCCTCGATGAGCCTGGCACGATCTTTCGTTTGAGCTTGGCCAATTCCCGAATTCGTGAAGCAAAGCGCAGCCAACATGGCAAATGTCAATGTGAAACTGATCTTCATAGGTACCCCTCTGAGCGCCGTTAAATTGTCTGATCAACGCAGACAATTTGTCGTCGCTTTGCGTAAAGTAGGCAAAGCCACGGTGTTCGTCAATCCGCAAATGGCTAGGGCTGCTCAAAAAGATCTCAGGGACTTCCAAGCCGTTCTGGGCAAAGAGTTTTGCCTCGTGAGTAATCATAACATCGCAACGTTAACCGAAGGCGATGCGTAGCCGATGCGCACCTTATCGGCGGCGTGCGATACGGAGAGCGTCGCATAGAGTTAGCAGCGCGGCCGTGAGTTTCTGTAACCAGGCTGTTCGCTGTGTCGAGCGAAAAACTTTTCCCGATGTCATTGTCGCTCCACCGGGGCTACTCACTCCAAGGATTTAGCGCCACGTGAAGGGTTTCTTCGCCGGGCACTTCCTGGCCGATTAATCGCAGCGCCAGATCTGGTTTTTTCAGCGACAACTCAACGCCGTCGCTTTTCTCGAGAACGTCGCGCCGCGTGGAAATAAGGGCAAGCGCCGTTCTGACGTCCTGAGGCTCGTGGGCACGCACGCCGATCATGGTAATACCTCGACGACGTCGGCCATATCGGGCCCCAATATTTTCTTTATCTGTTTGTCCAGGGGTCCGTCTTCAAAGCAGACGGTATGAGTAGCAACGTGGGGCGACACTCCAGAACAACGCTGGCACGAGATCGCGGCTTCGACTGCAACCAAATCACCTTCCTTAAGGGTCCAGCTGTTTGAAGCCTCGCCACCTATCGCCCTTATCGTTCCAACAACTTCATGCCCGAGAATCTGTGGCGGTTTCCGGTATGGCCAGTGTTCACCATGAACGTAATAGTCGTAATCACTGCCGCAGATGCCACAAAGTTTTACTTTCAGGACAGCATCGTTTTGCGCAGGCTCAGAAACCGCAAATTGACGTATTTCAATCTTTCGTATGTCGGTAACAACAGCGGTTAGCGACTGTGTAGCTGCCATCTGAGTGCCCCTTCCAAGAACCTAGACTTTCGGAACACAAACGTTTATCCCTAAAGCCTGCGAGCGATCAAGCTGCATGATCCCGGTACGTCAGGAGTCGCAAAGTGTTCAAGGTTCCATGTTTAAGGTTCAAGGTTGAAATCCGAAGACGTGGAGCTTGACTAAACAGGGTGTTTGACTGGACGCGCACGAGCGGAACAGGCACGAATCCCCCGCGCGAAGTCGTATCGACGAACACGCCTCACGAACACGATCACGAAGCCTCGACGACGACGATCAATGGCGGGGAGTGCTTCTATCTCTCAGACTTGACCTTGAACTTTTGAACCCTTGAACTTTGAACGATTTTATTCACATTTAGTGTGAAGAATGGAGATATCCCTATGCCAATGATTGATGCCGATACGCATGTCGACGAGTGCGAAGACACGTGGAAGGAGTTGGAGGGTACTCCGTACGCGAAGTATATACCGGTGACGATTGCGATGCCGCTCGATGAGGCCAAACGAGCCGGCTATAACCCGACGAACAGCCGCTGCTGGGTGGTTGAAGGCAGGCTGCAGAACCGTGCCATCCGCGATGAAGTCAACCATCCTCCCCGTGTCCTGCGAGAGCTCGAGGACGTGCCGGGCCGCCTGGCTCAGATGGACAAGATGGGCGTAGACGTGCAGGTTATCTTCCCGACTTTTTTCATCCGCTACAATACCAACAACGCGGAAGCCGAATGGGCGCTCGCCACGACCTACAACCGCTGGCTTGCCGAGAAATGCGCGCAAACAAACGGGCGGCTGCGATGGGCGGCCGTGCTGCCGCTACTTCGTCCCGACAAGGCTATCGAAGAACTGCGTTGGGCAAAAGAGCACGGCGCCTGCGGCATCTTCAAGCGCGGCTTCGACCTCGACAGGAAAGTAACCGACCCGCACTTTTTCCCAATTTACGAGGAGGCGAGCAGGCTCGACCTGCCTCTGTGCATCCACACCGGTCATCCGCTGCCGGGGCACGAATGGGACAGGGGCTTCCCGATCATGTACTCCTTCACCGCGCTCGTCACCTCCGGTCTTGCGGAGAAGTTTCCAAAACTTCGCTTCGGGCTCATTGAGTCGGGGGCCTCCTGGATTCCCTATACGATCTCCCAGTTGGGAGCGGTAAAACGCCAAACGCTGCGCGGTCAACAGACTCGATTGCCCCGCCTGTTCGAACTGGAACCGGAATTGTTCCACGCCAACCGGCTGTTCGTCACCATCGACCCTATTGACGACATCGAGTCTCTACTGAAGTTCGGAACTGAAGATAACCTGATGATCGGCACCGACTACAGCCACACCGACATCTCCGCCAACCTGAGCGCGCTAGACGAAGTCCGCGGCTGGGTGGACGAGGGCAGGATCAGCAACGCCCAAGCCCAGAAGATTCTCGAGAGCAATTCCAGGGCGTTCTACGGCCTGTAGAAAAAGATGCTCAGGCCCGCAGCCAATGCGCCAATCCAAGGCTCCTTGCTACGGCCGGGTAGAAATTAGAGTCGACAGCGCCCAATATTCAGACAATCGTTCAAGCCGCCCTTCGGGCCGTTCAACGGCTCGCGCCGGCTTTTCCCGCTTCTGGTTAATCAGCATCGAACTATTTGAAACTTGCGGAACTTGCAAGATTACGAGTGCAAGCAATTTAGCGTAACACAGTCTACACCATATCCCTGCCGGTTGCCGGTAGAGCCGCGAAATCTGATGCGCGAGATCCAGCGCCTGAATAAGTGGCGATGAACACGCCCCACAAAAACGATCATGATGGCTCGACGACGACGAGCAATAGCTGCGAGCTGCTTCTAACAGTAACTGGACAGCAGTGGCACAGAAAATCAAAACGTAGGGGCGCCTCTAGGGCAGGCTTTCTAATCTTGCGGATCTTTTTCAAACATTCCGTTCCGTGATTCGAGATCGATCCGTTATCAAGTCTATCTAAGCTTGGTGCGGTAAACGATCAGTCCCGCGCCGGGCCGACGAGGGGACGGATACCGACAACGCTGAAAAAAAGCTCCTGGATGGAAACCGCGTGGGCCGCTCTGACCTCGCGAAAACTCCGCGAGAGCAACAGGTAAAAGGACACCCGGCAAAAGCAAGAGAGGGCAAATAGAGCAAGCAGCCGATAGCCGAAAAGCGGCGGCATCCGTGACGCAAAAAAGCCGCCCAGGGATGAACCCAAAAAAAGTGCGAGGCCATTGATGACATTGAAATAAGCAATGCAACGCACCCGCTTTTGCGGCGTCACGGCGTCGTAGATGAAATTGCCGGCGCTGAGCGTCACTCCACTCCACGAAAAGCCGGCAAACATTTGAACCAGCAGGAGATAGGCGGGGTTGTGTGAGAAAAGCCAAAACATCGGGATCAGCGCTGCAAGAAACGAGCTCAGCCGCAGGACTCTCACGTTGCCGACGAGATCGGCGTGCCTGCCCCAAAGAGGCAGGGCGATCAGCGAAGCAAGCGAAGAACCAACCTGGAGCGTCATGTAAGTCAAGTAGCTCAACTGAAGGTCGCGCAGCATGAAGACGGCGAAAAAGGGAGCTGCCAAATACGTGGCGAAAGTCAGACAACCGCTAAACACCACGAATTTGAGAAAATTGCTTTCTCGGAAGCGCCGCAAGAACATAAGAAAAGTAAAGTCGCTGGCGGGATCTTTTTTATGTGGCGGCTCATCCATCCGGCTGATGAAGTAAGCGGAGACAAATCGGGCCGCCGCGGCCAAAGAAAAGATGATCCAAAAACCCGTGCCGTAAGATATCTCTTGAAAAAAATTCAACAGCAATCCCGACGCGACAATGCTGCCGACGGTCACGGCGCCCACCGTCCGGTTGCGCCATCCGAAATATCGTCCTCGCTTTTTCGCCGGCACATAGTCGCTCATCAGGCTGCCCCAGGCCGGTCCAGCCAAGCCGCCGCACACGGCCGCGAGAATCAAAAAAATCAGCAACAGCTCCACGCGATTGGAGATATCGAGCAGCGGCAGCATGGCGATGCAGAGAATGAGCGACGCCTGGAAGAAAACTAGGCGCACTAATAGCTTGAGCCGGCCGCCGACCCAATAAATTATCTGCACGGAAAAGAACTGCGCCAAAGAAGACAAAAGATTCGGCAAAGCGGTGATGAGACCGACCTGCTGTACGGTGGCGCCAAAAAAGAGCGCAGCGGGCGTCGCGTAATGATCGGTAACGCCGGCCATAAAAGCGGCAAAGATACCATCCTTGAATGACGACCGGAGACTTCCTCGAACGTTGACCTTTTTAGACCTCATCGTGGCGGGAAGAGAACAAAAGGATGAGGCATTCTTGCGCGAATTACCAGAGCATGCCGAAAAGTCCGTGTCTTAATTTCCACGGAACTCTCCGTGAACAGCATCCGAAAGGCTGGCGACTTTAATTACCCAAAATCTTTTTTAGCCTCTCAATCATGGGAGCGGGTTGGCTGACTACCGCCTTGCTAATATAACCATGGGGGCAGTACAATCACACGGTTAGGATTGAATGAGCGCATGACTGGGTTATCTATAGAGATCCGCCGGATAGCGGCCAATCGTTGCTTTTGCTGGCGGTCGCGAATAGCCTTGAACCAGCCTGGGTTGCGTTAGTATATGGAGTGAGGACTGAGAAAAAGGGGATGGCGACTCTCCTATTGGAGGCGGACAGCTCTGTGTGCTAGAAAACTATTCGAGCCGAGAGTTCCGCGAGGACGGTAGGACGTTACGTCCATCACGTTATTGACCGTGACAGTGGTCGGCTACGGTAGCCGGCAAACACTTCGGGCGATTGGCTATGATTAAAATTTCTCGCTCGAAACAAATCCTTTCTGAAATTGAGCTTCTCCTCGATGCAGGCAACTACGAGGACGCTAAGGTCCTTCTGAGTTTTCTCGATGCCCACCGGTTAGATCACGAAAGCTGGCTTCATCTCCTTCTGATCAACGTAAGACTCGACGGGGCCATACCGTACAAAGACGAGATCGATGGCCTTCGCAGCTTGTTGGATCCCAGCGACGTTGAAAAAGAGATCATCAGAAAAATTTTTCTCCTTGCATCCAAATCGGCGGAAGAAGGGCGAAGAGACCAACGCCGGGCTGATCCCGTCAATCAGACGCCGGAACAACCCGTTCCCCTCCGGGCTTTTGAAAACCAGCTGCGTGACAAGACCAAACTTTTGCAAGATCGTGAGTTGGAGTTGCTGACGCTCAAGAAGCAGCTCGCGGAGCTGAGCGCGTCGAAAGAGGAAATTGTGCGCTCGCTGGAAGAAACGGTTGTGCAGAACGAGGCGCTACGGACGAAGGAAGCCGCGCGCAACGCTCTTGAGAACCGTTTCACCCAAACCATTCGCTCCCTGGAGAATCAGGTAAGCGAGAAAGAAAAGTTTTTGGAGAGCCGTGAGGCGAATATCAAGGCGCTCGGGTATAGAGTAAACCAACTCAATAGGCAATTGGCCGAATTACGCCGGGCCAAAGATGAAGACGGTCGGCTATTCCTCGAGGAGATTGCGCAAAAAGGCGAGCTCCTACGGCTCAGGGATTCGGCGATAAAGATACTAGAGGAGCGGTTCACGAAGCAGATTCGTGTCCTCGAATATCAGCTAGGCGATGAGCAGAATCTCTTGGAGATTCGCGACAGGGAACTTGATTCGCTCATGGGCAAGGTGAGCGAGCTGATCCAAGAACGTGCCGACCTGGCATCAGAACGAGAAAAGTCGGACCGTTTGCTTCAAGAAGCTCTCCGCGAAAAAGCCGCGCTGCTGCATGCCAATGAATCGTCCACTCGGGTGGTGGAAGAGATGAGGGCAAAGATCCAGTCGTTCGAACGTGAGCTTGCGGAGAAGCAAGAACTGATGGAAAACAGCGGCACGGCAGTGGCCGAGCTGCGGCGTCAGATTCATGTCCTCACCAAAAGGTCGCGTGAAGTTGCGGCGGCAAAGTTACGCGCAGAAAATTTGCTCCATGAAGAGCGTATTCGAGCGAGCCATGCACACTCGGCCGCCAATTCCGCTCACAAAGGATTTGCCGACGAACGGCCCAATGATCAAGTACCCGCGCCCGAGCCGACAAACACTCCGTCCATTGATGATAAATCGAGTGGCCCGAGTTGGTTTCGCCGCGCATGGCATATTACCTGGAAGCCAAAGACATTTCCGACGACTTCGCTATCCGTCGCTGCCGTCGGGTTGCTCATAGTCCCGATCGCTTATTTTTTGTTAGGGCACGGTCACGCACCAACGGGCGGCAATTCTGTCGCAGCGGTCGACGCAGTTATCACCAAGTCGTCGATAGATGATGAGGAATATCGGGCGCCCGTCAGTCCTACACCACGCGCATTGGAGTTGAAATCGCGAAAAGCGCCTGATGCTAATTATCGTAATGCTAGGAGACGCGAAGATCCGCCAAGGCGTGCGGCCGCCTACAAAACACGGCGGCCGGTGTCGCTAAGGGAGGAGCCTCGTTTCGCTGCCACCGCGAAGACACAAATCGAGGCGGGAACCTCGATCAGCGTTCTCGAAACACAAGGCGATTGGTTCAAAGTAAAAACCGAACCGTCAGCAGCCGTTGGCTACGTGAGAAAAGAACACCTCGTTCGTCAGCCGTTCGACTTGGTAGTGCAGCGGAAGGAAAATTAAACGTGTCGGAAATCTTTTTTGGTCAATAGGGTCGGCCAATAGGGTCAAATTTTTTGTTGTTTGTTGCTAATCATCCTGACTCGGCCGCCGAATCTGAGCTTATCAAATCGCCATCCTCACTTCAGTGCCTCTCTTTCTACACTCGGACACAAAGACAGCGTGAATCTCGGGGTCTTGGTCTTGGTATTCGATCTGGGTTCCGCCTGATTTTATGTCTTGATCCGTCTTGGAGAGATCTTCAACTTTATAAGTGAACCCCCAAGGCTTTAGCGCGAGATAGCGGGTCGGCTCCGGCGACGGATTAAAATGCTGATGGAACCAATTTGCCGGCGGGACAAAGAGGCTTCCCGGCCGCCAGTCGATGCGGATGCGCGGCTGTCCTTCCGCCCACAGGAAAGAATATCCTTCCCCCGACAGGATCACGATGTGCGCGCCGGGACCGTGACGGTGGCACCGCGGGTAAGTTCCGGAAGGATACTGCTCGAGGTGGGCGCTCATCGTATTGGCGGCAAGGTGCAGCCGAATGCCCGTCGCACCCTGGCCTCTCAGGCTGCGGTCCTTTAATTTGAAGTCCCTGATGTCGGGAACAAAATTGGCTTCCCAGGTTCGGTGGGTCGCAATCTCTTTGCCTTTGCCGTTGTAATAGCCGTCTTCTTCATTGAAGCGATCGGTAAAGGAAAAATCATTGCCGAAGACGAAATCCAAATTGCGCAATCGATTGATCATCTGGGGCGCGTCGGTCAGCGCCACGTACCTCGCGCTCTCGTCTCCCTGAACATTGAAATACTGATGCCACGCGTTGAGCGGCGGCGAGAAAAGGCTGCCTTCCTGCCACTCGAAGGTTTGCTTTTTGCGGCCTTCGTTCCACACGGTGGTCGCCCCTCGACCTTTGAGAACGTAAATCAACTGCTCGAACAGATAGCGCTGCGGCTTGCTCTCGCCCCGCGGCGGGATCTCGCAGACATAGGCGCCGCACGTGCGACCGGCGCCGACGAGATGAACGAATGATCCAAGCAGTCCGGTGCGCTCCCACGGGGCGACCGGAATGGCGCCGAGGTCTTCGACGCAGTGGCCGCGCACGATCGGAATTTGTTCCGACTCCTGCCACAGGTCGTAAGGTGTGCGGTCCGAATAAGCCGTTGCCTTGGTCAAATCCATTATCGCTGGCCCTCTATCAGCGCGGTTTTTTGAAAAATCCTTCTCTTTCCAGCTCGTCGATCACGCTCTCATCGATGAACTGCTCCAGGTTGATGTCGCCCTTCGCCTCGGGCAGCGCCGTGACCAGCTCGAGGGCGTTGCGAATACCGTCGCGATCGACGCGCGGCGGAAAAGAAAACTTCGGCGCAAAATAATCATAGGTCTCCTCGATGACCTTCGCATCTTGTTGTTTGAGGCGTTTCGTGTAAACCGCCGAGCCTTTGGTCTTGTCGGTCTTGAACACGTGGATCGCTTCGCTGTAAGCGCGCACGAAGCGTTTCACCGTGTCCCGGTTCTTTTCCAGAAACGAGTGACGCACCGTGATCACGGTTTGCGGAAAAGCCACCTTGAGATCGCTCAGGTGCGCAAGAATATTCATCCCCATGCGCGCCGCCGCCACCGTCTCCGGCGGCGACAGCACCGTGGCATCGATGGCCTTCGTCGACAGCGCCGCAAGCCGCTCCGGAGCGCCGCCGCTGGCGAAAACGGTCACCGCCTGGCGCGGGATGTTCCATTCCTTGAAGGCCAAGGTAATCGCCAGATCGTTGGATCCGCCGAAGTTCAGGATACCGATTTTTTTCCCGACCAGGTCGGCAGGTTTGCGGATCTCTCTTTGCGTCACGACGCTGAAGGGAAACCGGTTGAGCGCGGCGGCGACGATGACGATATCGCCGCCACGAAGGCGTATAGGGATGGGCGCGCTCGCCGATCCCTGGGCGAAGTGGCTGCTGCCGGAAACCAAGGCCGCCATTCCGCGCGGGCTGCCGGCGATCAAGACCAGCTCGGTCTTTAAACCGTGCTTGTCAAAAAGCCCCAGGTCCTTAGCCGCCCATATGGGCCCCTGAAAGCCGGCATAGCCGTCATAACTGACGACGAGGCTTTCCTGGGCGTGAGCGACCAGCGGTATCGTCAGTGAAAGAACGACAAAGATGTACTTTAGGATTGTCACATCCTTCACTCCCTCTCCGCCGCATTCAACGCCGCCTGCAAAACCACCCCGTGCAGATCGATCGCGGTTAGAGCGCAGTATTCCAAGGTGTAGCCCGGCCTCACTTCGGCGCCGTCCTCCAACAAACGCTGCAGCACCATGCGCCGAAAGCTGCCGTGGCCCATGATGCCATCCTCATGCTCGCGCGTATCCGCCTCTTCGTGCAGTGAAAAATAGACGGCTTCTTTCGCAGTGAGGCCATAGTGGCGCGTCAAAGCGTTAAATACTTCGCCGGCCCAATAGCCGAACTGCTCCTCGGTGGCCCCCGCCGCATAGAACTCCGCCATCGTGCCCTCCCAAACGATCGCCCGGAAATAATCGATCTTGGCGCGAAACTCAGCGAGCATGGGCGAGACAAAAACATCGTCTTCGGCGATCCCCAAAGCCTTGGCCGTCTCCAATACGACGTGAATGTGTCCGGGCGGTTTCGGATGAACCAGCTCGTCGGCCAGTTTCTGAGCCATGGCCGCCATGAGATCCCGATGCTTTCGGAAAAAATGGATGTGCTTGTGATAGGTCGCCGCCTCGAGCGTATTGATCTCGATCGTGTAGGCCGCCCAGTTCTTAAAGAACATGCTCAGCGCTTTTTTTGACAGCGTTCCCGACGCCAGTCGCTTCATGAATTCAGCATCGGTCACGCGCTCTTGCCACCGCTTTGCCACTTTGCGGTAAATTTCATCGACGTAGGCTTTGGCTTCGGCTCGGTCCAATTTTATGTTCATCGCTGGTTCCGATCTCAGAATTTCAAGCGCACTTCGACGCCGCGCTTTGCGCACTCCCGGACAAATGTTTGATGAATCTCCGGGTCCTGGTCTTGGTAATCGATCTGCGTGCCGCCCGCCGCCTGGACTTCTAAGGTCTTGACCAGGTCCTCGACCTGATAAGTAAAGCCCCACGGCTTCAGCGCCAGATAGCGCGCCGGTTCCTTTCCCGGGTTGAAATGCTGGTGAAACCATTTCGCCGGCGGCACGAACAGGCTGCCCGGATGCCAATCGATCCGCGTGCGCGGCTTTCCCTGCTCCCACATGAAGGAGTATCCTTCGCCGGAAAGAATGAGAATATGGGCGCCGGGGCCGTGCCAATGAGCGCGCGGATAGGTTCCGACCGGATATTCTTCGATATGCGCGCTGATGGTGTTGGCTGAAAGATGCAACAGAATCCCCTTTGCTCCCTGCCCGCGAGCGCTATGGTCCAAGAGTCGAAAGCCGGAAACATCGGCAATGAAATTGGCATCCCAGGTTCGATGCGATTGAACTTCCCTGCCCTTGCCGCTGAAGTATCCCTCTTCCCCGGCGAAACGATCGGAAAATTGAAACGAGTTGTTAAAGATGAAATCCAGATTGCGGAATCGATTGATCATGACCGGGGCGTCCGTCAAGGCCAGAAGTCGCGCCGGCTCGGCGCCCTGGGCGTTGAAATGCTGGCGCCAGGTATTGAGAGGCGGCGAAAACATGCTGCCTTCGTGCCACTCGAAAGTTTGCTTGCGCCCATCGGACTGCCAAACGCTCGTCGCGCCTCGACCTTTGACGACGTAGATGAGCTCCTCGAATAAATAATGCTCTGGCAGAGTTTGGCCCTGGGCGGCAATCTCACAGACATAGGCATCACAACTGCGCCCGGCGCCGAGCATGTTGATGAAAGCGCCCATGGCTCCCTTGCGCTTCCACGAGCGCAGAGGAACCGTGGCGAGATCTTCGATGGCCAGACCGCTATGAATCGGGATCTCTTCGGTCTCCTGCCATAGCTCGTAAGGAGTTTTGTCCGCGTAGGCGGCTGCTTTACTGAGATCCATTCTCATCGATTCGCTCTTTCTGCAAACTTCTATTGCCGGCGCCAGGACGCCAGGCAATCAATTCTAAATCCAAATTATGAATGCCAAATTCCGGCAACACTTGTTTGGAATTTTGTTTTTTTGATCAACTTGATTTCGATTTGCGGATTTACCACAGTTATTTCTTCAGCAGCGAACGGTACTCTTTCACAGTCTTCTCATGGTCGCGGCTCGAAGCTTCCACATCGATGACGTAGACGCGGTTCCCTTGCAGGTCTCTGACCGCTTGCACGAGAGGAAGATTATCTCGGGCGGGCCCATCGCATTGGCTCGGGTATAATGTCCCATCGCTTCGGGCGTCAAAATGAAATCGTACAGGAGAATTGCCGTGTAGGGATGAGGCGCCAGCTTGGCCATCATGTTGATGACCGGAACCACGAGCACGGGCTCCGGCACCGAATAGTTGACCGGCGCGCCGGGCTCCGACAGCTCATGGACGTTGTTGAGATACACACCCAGGCCGCACGATTCCTCTCCGGCGCCGACGAGTTGCGCGCGCAAGGTTCCATCCCTGCGCAGATGGACGCCGTTTTGAATGAATCCGCTGATCAGCTTATTGGCCTCCTGGGCGCCATAGATTTTCTGCAAGGCATAAAACCATTCATAACGAGTGTCGTCGATGGAAAATTCCCTTTTCCACTTGGGATCGAGAAAATCTCGCCAATCACCGGGCGCAGTCTTAACCCGGTTTTTGTTTTTGTTGCAGATGATCGCCTGGATGTTGCCGAAATAGGAGACCCAACAGCCGTCCGGATCTTTCATGTCCTTTCGCAGTTGCGCGGCTTCCGGCGACACATAGGGCGCAATCACGCCCGCGTCTTTCATTGCCGCAAACGTGACTGCGCTGGTGCCGACGATATCGATGTCGTGTTTTCCCGCGCGATGCTCGCGCACGATCCTTTCCGCAAGCACCCTGCCGCTCTGGCGCATGTACTCGATTTGGATTCCCGGGCAGCGTTTGCGGAACGCCTGGAGGGAGGGCTCGGCCAGGCTTGAGGCGTCGAGGACGCCCAGCGAACGATGCCTTCCTTGCGCGCCTCGCGTTCCACGCGCGCCTGACGCTCTTTTGCCGCTAAGCCCTTCAACGACTTGAGCGCTTCCTCCAGGGTGGCGCCAAAAGCAACGTGAACCGGTCGCGCCGTAGCTATAAACACGCAAGGGCGCACAACAAAAATGTCATCGATGTCATCAGGAAACTCTCCCTTCCGCCTTGCGCGGGCGGATTCGCTCGTGGAT
>WNGE01005013.1_pt1 | contig 15549 bp, 13 predicted proteins | sample 5400651 | NCBI WGS metagenome assembly WNGE01 (sample SAMN13153370, study PRJNA577476) | soil metagenome | isolation source: 60 cm soil or saprolite under grassland replicate 2 | place: USA:California | collected 2016-06-15 | reverse complement strand
ACAGCAAAACAGCGCTACCAAGTCCGGCGCAAAACCACGCACCGCATTCAGAATGATCTTGGCACACCTCAGGGCAGTCTTAATCAACGACTGGCGATGTGGTGGGAACTGCCCTTCAAAGAATTTCGTAGCGAGATTGTGAAAGTCTTCAAGCACGATATTCCGCTTAAGGACCGCGACGATTGGGAAACGTTGCTAAGAGAGAGGACGGCTGAGATTGGAAAGCTTACCGATGAGATCATCGAGCTGGAGACATTACTGAACGCGGAGGTCTACGCTGCCTTTGGGCTAAACGATGACGAGATACGGCTGATTGAAGAAGAGACGAAGTATAGCTATGGGGAGTGGTAGGTTCACCTCGGTACATACACCACATAGCCATCAAGAAAAAACCGTAGATAGGCCCTAACGCCGCCTGCCGCTGCTACCTTCTTATGGTAATCCAATAGCGCATATCGCGATTATGGGTTGGCTGCAGGTAAGTACCTATCACACCACAGTCGATCTGCTCGTTACTGACAAAGGCGATACGATCACATGTCCAGTAATCAGTGTAGATATGCGTTGCTCTCATGCGTAGAAGATCGCGGATTAACGCATCTTGCCGTTGATTGAAAGCCTGGGTCGCGGGAATCTCGCCGGATATACCGATTGTCCCCGCAAGAAATGAGATACCGATCAAGAGGAGTATGCCAGCGCTGAGCCATGCGGACCCCATTGTCCTCTGCTCCTGGCTCCATCGATCCTCTACGGGTTGGGCGACGCAAGCGTCCCCTCTCCTCTCCTCTCCTCTCCCGCCCCTACGGGAGAGCCATCGAAGGGGACGGCGGATTAAGGGAGGGCGGATAGCGCTGGCTGCTCGCCATAGCGGCCAGAGCACCGCGGGAGTCACTATCAGTAGGCCGACCAGGTAGCGCGCGTGGCTGGCCGGCAAACTGAGCGGCGCGGAACTGACGGCGTAAGACGTCAATGCCAGGCCGGCGCTGGCAAGCAAGAAGAAACGTGCAAAGTGCACAGTAACCACTTCATGCTTTGCGGTACCCTGCGTTAGTTTGAGGAAGCGATAATGCGGGCGCAATGTCCAGAGAGCCTGCAAAGTAAGAAATGTAGCCAGTGTCCAGAGCAGCAGGTAACCCACCCCCCATACTGTATAGAGAGCGAGACATTGCGTATTCGGAGGATTCACATTGTTCTCGTATCTCAATGCCGGTACAGGGCAAGCGGGGATACCTGTGGCGGTCGGTATGCTCACCTGCAGCGTGCCTGTGATGCCTTGTACCAGCACGTGTGATGTAGGCGACTGCGAGCCATGAAAGAGTCCTAACAGCACGGAGAGGGAATTTTGTCCAGGAGGCGCGAGAAAATTGTAAGCTATGATTGGAAACACGCCGATAACGAAACCGAGCAGCAGGCAGAGAGGCGCCCATGATCGTCCATCAGGCCAGCAAAACAGCAGCAGAAACAGTGCTGACATCACAACATATGGAACTATAATCAAATCTGACCAGAGACCAAGCCCTACTACTAATCCCCAGCCGCCATAGCATGCAAAGCGCAACCATCGTCTGCCGGGAGAGAGGTCCTGACCGCGAGAGAGGGCGAGCCAGGCGGTAAAAAGGAAGGCGAGTGAGCCAAAGAGCAGTGTTTGGGTAGAACCGCCCGTCGCATAGAGTTCTCGCAGAAACATGGCATTTGATCCCAGGCTCAACAACATCAACACGACCAGGGCGAATTTTTTGTGTAGAGTACACTGGTCAATAGATACATGCTGGCAAGGAAAAGGGCAAATAGGCCATATCTATTGTTCTTGAGATATTTCATCACGACAATAATTTCGCAATACTCAGTAGCTGATCGCCGGTCAGGCCATTCCCGGTAATGGTAATACCAACGCCCTTCTCGGTCCAGGAGAGCGTCGTCGCGCCATTGGTTGTCGACACTGTTCCTGTCGTTCCCCGCAAGCTGACCTGTCGACCTCCACTGGAAGGCAAGTTCGCCAGTGCTTTCCCCTGGGCAATAGTAAAACTGCTGCTCCCTTTGGTATAGCTCAGTGTGTAAATCTGATTGCCTGGGGCGCCCAGCGCGTTAACATTGCCCAGGACATAGTCCGCCTGGGAGGCGGGAATACTGAGCAAATGATAGCCGGCCTGTCTGGCCCTTTGCTGTGCCTGGTCCAGGGTTAGCGAACCTGTGCCAGGGATAGTACTCGCTGGCGGTAAAGACAGTACTTTGACGCCCTCGGGAACAACGAAGGTAAATGTGCTTGCTGGAATGGGCTGATTGAGTATGAGCATAGGAATATTTAGCAAGACCTGGCCCAGGCCCTGGATCATCAGATTCACCTGTATTGGCAGGTTCGTTGTCTTATCAATGTAGACATTACCAGAATAGCTGAAATTCCCGAAGCCACCCCCACCCCCACCACCGCCCGTTGCTGATTGCCCCCGCGAAACAACATGTACATCGTACGCGTCATGTCCATTAATCTTCGTCGAGGATGATACTAATGTTGAGTCACTTTGTGTAAAGACCGGGCGTAAGATATTCAAAATGAGCTGGCTCCGCCCACCTTGCTGGCCATTGGCTGTCGGTGTCGCACTGGCTGTGCTGACCGTCACTGGTCCTTTATAGACAACTTTCTTTGTTGGATCGTACTGCCAGATTACTTTGCCATCGCTCACCGTAATTGAACCGGTAGGAAACTGTGCAACGTTTGATTGCAGCACAACCGTGCGAATTTTGTTGGGCAAGGCATTCCATATCTCGCTATTTTCGGTCCCATTAAAGGCCGGACCGGTAATCTTTACGTCGAACACGCCATGTAGCGTACTGGCCGTATTAAACTTCTGCGCCATTGTACTCAACAACTGCTGTCCCGGTCCGGGAGTTGGGGTCGGTGGGAGTGTTGGAGTAGCTTTTGTCTGTGCCTGCGGCGCAGTGGAACCACCAAGGGTACCGCAGGCGGCCAGGAGCATCACTATAAAAAGTATGGCAAAACCACCACACATCCGACGATAAAAGTGCATGGGAAGTTCCTTTATATTTATATTCACGCATATTCACACATTATTTTTAGCTAACCCATGTCCATGTTTTTCTGAAGCCTCATCGCTACGCTCTTCGCAACGATTTTTTGTATATTAGAGTATAGCACAGGGGGGAGGTGGGTACATCTTTGGGCAGGCCACCAACTAAGATTGTGGATGGTCCTGCCACAAGCATCAGGTAGTTGATCCGATGCATTTATGGCCAGATTATTGCGCCGTCACTTCGAAGTCTGCGCTCGCCGGCGTTGTCCCTGGAGTCGTGATAGTAACATGGACTTTCCAGTAGCCACTCATTGAAAACTGTACATTGGCGAGATATGTGCCGCCACCTTGCGCACGAGCCTCTACTCTATCGACGCCCGTATCCATTTCCACCATAGCACTCTCCAGCATTATATGTGCGTTGGTGACAGGTTGTTGTGAACTACTAGAGAGTACCTGTAACGAGAGCGTTGCGGGCTGCGTGATGAGAGGTGGATTCGGGTTGACCTGCAGAGTAACCTGGTAGGGGCCAGCACTGGCAGTTTGTTCCTGCGCGGTCACCCTATGGGGAATAATAGAGGTAATAACAGTGCCAAGCCACGTCAGCAAAATGAGAAAAGTGATCCCAAGAGCAACGACGAGCAGGCTACGCCTCATTGCCACGCCTTTGTAGAAGGGGAACCAGTGTTAACCGGTACCTCGACATAGACATTGCCATTGACTATTTTTGTATTCAAGCGCGGCAATGGGCGGAGGTAACGTAATTTAGCAGCGCCAGCATCGATCCCGCCATACTCAGTAAACAGGCCACCATGACAGGGGCAATGGTATTTACGGTCTGAGTCCTGCCATTGCACAATACAACCCATGTGCGTACAAGCTGCGGAGATAGCGATAATCTTCCCCTTGTCTGGATCACCGCCATCGCCATCATCGCGTATGATATAGCCAACAACCGTGTCTGCGACAAAGCGCACGGCTTTATCTCCCAGGTTAGCAAGCGTAGTCACAAGGTGCCACGTGGTGGGAACGCCAGCCGCTATGAGTTGACCTGAATATGGGTCGGGAGGTTGTTGAGGTTGTTGAGGTTGTCTTGCCGCCTGTGCCTGTTCAACCATATGCTCTAGACCGGCTCCAACTACTAATGAAGCAGCGGCAGCGGCCCCGCCAGTCAACAGCGCACGCCGGGAGACATTGCGCTTCTGCTTCTGCTCTCTTTTGCGCTTCAGAGTTTGAGATTGAGGTTCTACTTTTGCTTGCTGTTGGAGTTCCTGCTCGAGACGAGCCTGCAACTCGGCGGCAAACTCCGGTCGAGGCTCACTGGCTTCAGGGGACGCGGAGCGAAAAAGTGCAGCCATGCGATAGACATTCGCCTGGCTGGGTGTCAGCTCCGCCGGTGGGTGGGCGACACGGCCTGCCTGAAGCTGCTCAATATATTGTTCCAGCTCCAGATAGTCTTCAAATCGTTCCTGGTCTTCACCTGGCATAGTCTTGTTGCTCCGGGTTAGTTATAATGGCTGGTGTGGGCAGGGTCCCCTACCCACTCATACACATTTACTTGCTTATTATGGCAATATGTTCGAGATCTGCGGCGCGTTTAAGCGCACGAAACTGTAACACTTTTACATTGGCCTCCGTCAAGCCCAAACTCAAAGCTGTCTCTTTAATTGAAAGATTGAACAGAAAACGACACGTCAAAACCTCTCGATAGTGTTCAGGCAAAGCCTGAAGAATACGCTGCACACGCTCCGTAGGCATGCTACTAACAGGCTTGTACTCTTCTTCTGCTGGGCCTTCCCAGCCGTCCTCGAGCAGTTCTTCTAAAGAGTTAGTTGACACACGGTAGTAAACGCGCCAGTAGTCGGCAATGGTTGTACGCGCAACTTGAAACAGCCATTTCTGCATACTTCGCGGTCCGCGTTCAGTGTCAACGCCACGTATCGCTTTAATAAATATTTGAGACGTCAGGTCCTCGGCCTCTTCTCGGTTGCCAACTTTACTATACACATAGCGATAAATTAGGCCCAGGTTTTCCTGATAGAACGTCTGAAATTGCTGCACATCTTCCTCCCGCCGAGGTATCCGCGCTCCGGCAATGCCCCGTTCTACCCTGGCAAGATGTGGATTTTCCTGATTACTGTGCAGTGTACTCACAACGCTTCCTCTGCTAAGGCAGCCTGCTACATACAGGCGCCACGAAGTAGACATAAAAAATTGCCGTAGCAGATATTATTACGTTGCAAGGTTACAATGACAGTTTTCGTTACAAACGATTCAACGAAGCATGTCGTGAAGGATCCAACTCTATCTTAGCATGTGGACATTGTTGACACAAGAGCAAGAGGAACAGGTGACCACAATAAAAGGGGCGAGCTATGCTTTGCACACCCCTGCAAATACGCGAACGTCTGGCAACATTGCCTTTGCAGGGGCGAAGCATGGCTCGCCCTGAATAAATTCTCAGTGGGATTTTTCTCTGGTTCTCATATTATACACTACTTTGCCGGATTTTTACAGGGGATAAGAAGAGCAAATTCTCGTTTACCCCTCTTTGCGCAACACCTTACCGTGCGCTATAATAAGAATACGACGTCAATAAGACTGATTGCTACCGGCACAAGAGTGTGCCTACATATCATCTTACCTAAAGGGCGTTGATTCTAGAGATGCGAGCACATTTGCTGATGCTGGTAGATTCACCACCCAGACGTACTCACTCCCTTCAGGGTTAGCGATTCGCCTTTTTTTGTTGTCAGGATATCCATCAGGGTTATCCAAAAGGCGAGAGCAAGAGCTGCGAGGCCGCTGAATACGTGCGATCCCTGATCTATTTTATTTTGCCTCAGGCCCTCTCCCGCCACCAGAATTGAGGTTGTTATGTACAGAGGTCAATCCGGGATGTGGTCCTGGTTGCTGCATCGCGTTACAGGACTGGCTATCCTCTTGTTTCTCATGATCCATATTGTGGATGTGTCTTTGTTAGGCTTCGGCCCAGCCGTCTACAATGAAGGTATTTTGCTCTTCGACAGCATCATCGTTCGGTTTTTATCCCTGGCCTTGATAGGTGCTGTACTCCTGCATGGCTTTAACGGTATACGTATCATGGTGATCGACTTCTGGCGCAAGGGCGTGCGTTACCAGGTGCTGATGTTCGTTATCGTCATGGTTCTCACCATCGTCGGTTTCATCCCCATCGCATATTTTGTCCTTGAGCCAGCACTGCCATTTTTACAACCACACGTGACGACAATCACAAAGTAATAACTGGATAACGTGGGCCTGTCCCCCCACCCCGCGTGGGACGCGATACATCGGGTCCCTACTAGGAGGAACACACATGCGTATTTCGACTGGATATGGAGCGAAACCAGCTAGCGGCGGATTTGAAACCTTTTCCTGGTATTTTTTCCGCATCTCTGGCATCTTGCTGATTTTCCTTGTTATCTTTCACTTGCTCATTATGCACGTTACGACTGATGTTGCCTGTACAACGTACCAGTTCGTGACAATGCGCTACGATAACCCCCTCTGGAGACTCTACGACTGGTTACTCCTGTTGTTGGCGCTCCTGCATGGTATGAACGGCTTGCGCGTAGTCATCGATGATTATGTTCGTGGGCGTGGCGCACGGCTGACTTTGATGTCAGTGGCCGGAACACTGACCTTGATCTTCTTTATGTTAGGTACGATCACGCTGATCACTTTCCAGCATACGGCAAATCTCGGCGTATCCTGCCTTCACTAGTAGTAGCGAGGATGCACTATGTATTATAAATTTGACGTGGTTATCGTCGGTTCCGGCGGGGCCGGTTTGATGGCCGCTATGCAACTGCCCAACACCAGCGTAGCCGTGCTCAGTAAAATCTACCCCACGCGTTCGCACACTGGCGCGGCCCAGGGTGGTGTCGCTGCCGCGCTGGGCAACCTGGAAGAAGACCATTGGAAATGGCACATGTACGATACCGTCAAAGGCGGTGACTACCTGGTAGACCAGCCCGCGGCAGAGATCCTGGCACGTGAGGCGATCGATGCCGTCTATGAACTTGAACATCGCGGCCTGCCGTTTAACCGCACCCCGGATGGACGTATCGACCAGCGACGCTTCGGCGGCCACACGCGCAACTTCGGCGAGTCCGCGGTACGACGCGCCTGCTACGCGGCTGATCGCACCGGCCATATGATTCTCCAGACGATGTACCAGAGCGCAGTGAAAAACCAGGTGCGCTTCTTCAGTGAATTCCTCGCGCTCGACCTGTTGTTCAACGATGGTCAGGCCTGCGGCGTTGTGGCGCTGGAGATTCGCACAGGAGAAATTCACACCTTTCATGCCAAAGCAGTGCTCTTCGCCACGGGTGGGTATGGACGAGCATGGCGTGTTACCAGTAACGCCTTCGCCTGCACCGGCGACGGTATGGCCATCGCCTACCGCCGGGGCATACCCCTGCAGGACATGGAGATGTACCAGTTCCATCCCACCGGTATCTACAAGGTGGGCGTTCTGCTCAGCGAGGCAGCGCGCGGTGAGGGCGGCAAGCTGCTTAACGGCAAAGGCGAGTACTTTATGGAACGCTACATGCCCACGCTCAAGGACCTGGCTCCGCGCGATATCGTTTCGCGCTGTATCATCCAGGAGGTCAAAGAGGGGCGCGGCGTAGACGGCAAAGATTATGTTTACCTCGATGTACGACACCTGGGAGCCAAGACGATCTCCGAGAAGTTACCCGATATCACCGATTTCGCGCGTAACTATCTTGGCGTCGAGCCAATTACCGAACCTGTGCCGATCCAACCGACCGCGCACTACGCCATGGGTGGCATTCCAACCGATGAGGATGCTCGTGTTGTCATTGACCCACAATGGACACCAATGCCTGGCTTCTATGCCGCTGGCGAGGTAGCCTGCGTCTCGGTACACGGCGCCAACCGCCTTGGTACGAATTCACTGGTCGACCTGATTGTTTTTGGCCGGCGCGCCGGCAAACACATCGCGAAGTTCATTACTGAAAACAGCCACGCGCCGCTTCCAGACGAACCAGAGGCATACGCTCGCAAATTAGTGGACAAGCTCTATAGCTCTACCGGCGGAGAGTCAGCGGCCCGTGTGCGTAGTACGCTACAAAATGAGATGGACGAAATGGTCTATGTTGAGCGTAGCGACAAGGGGCTGCACCATGCCCTCGACACATTGGATGGCTTGCAGGATACTTATAAGCGGGCACAATTACAGGATAAAGGCAAAAAGTTTAACACGGAGTTGGTTGAAGCCATTGAACTTGGTTTCCTGCTGGATTGCAGTGAGGCAACGATTCATGGCGCCCTGGCACGTACTGAGAGTCGCGGTGCACACTATCGTCTCGACTACCAGAAGCGTGACGATGCCAACTGGCTAAAACATACCCTCGCGTACAAGGGTACGAAGGCACATGATGTACGCCTGGATTATAAGGATGTCAAATTGATTGATGATCCAATATTCAAGCCCAAGGAACGGAAATATTAAGGAGGCAAACCATGAATGTGTTGGTGCGTATCAAACGCTTTGACCCCGAAAAGGATAAGAAGCCATACTGGGCCGATTATCGCGTGGAGGCCGATCCCATCGACCGCCTGCTGGACGCCATGAACACCATCAAATGGACAATGGATGGCTCTCTCACATACCGCCGCTCCTGCGCGCATGGTGTCTGTGGCTCGGATGCCATGCGCATCAACGGTCGCAACCGCCTGGCTTGCAAGGTCCTGATGCGCGATGTCGGCGATAAGGTGACGATTGAACCTATGCTTGGCTACCCGGTCATCAAAGACCTTGTAGTCGATATGGATCCGTTCTTTGAAAAATATAAATCCGTCAAGCCCTACCTGATCACATACGACAGTGAGCCGGGAACGGAACGCCTGCAAAGCCCTGCCCAGCGCGAACGCTACGATGAAGGCACGAAGTGTATTCTCTGTGGCGCCTGTACGGGTTCTTGCCCATCAGTATGGGCCAACCCCGACTGGGTTGGACCTGCCTCGATCGTCAACGCTCACCGCTTCATCTTTGATAGCCGCGACCAGGGAGCAGCGGAACGGCTTGCCATCCTGGGACAACGCGACGGCGTCTGGCGTTGCCGCACCATCTTTAACTGTGCGGACGCCTGCCCCCGCGGCATCCCCGTTACCGATCTGATCGAGCAAGTGAAACGCGCTATCGTCTACAACGACACCTCCGGGGAATAAACATAGAATGAAGGGTTTCATGGTAGCCCGCGCTGCTGTGGAACCCTTCATTCTGTTTGAAGGAGATAGGTCGTTATGGCAATCACAACGGAAACCTGGCAGCACCGCGACATCATCAGCAATGGCATTCGCATGCACTATGTTACCCAGGGCAGCGGGCCTTTGATCGTCCTCCTGCACGGCTTTCCCGAGTTCTGGTACTCCTGGCGTTACCAGATACCATTCCTCGCGGAGCACGGCTACGCTGTTGTCGCTCCCGATCTACGTGGGTACAATGACACAGACAAACCGCGCAAAGGCTACGACGTGCCGACGCTTCTGAAGGACATTGAGGGCTTGATCAAAGGGTTAGGACATGAGCAGGCCATCATTGTTGGACACGACTGGGGCGGAATCCTGGCCTGGCATTTTGCCATCCACTATCCACACATGACCAGCCATCTCATCGCTATGAATGCGCCGCATCCATATGCGATGCAGCGTGAATTTCGTACGCTCAAACAACTCCGTAAAAGCTGGTATATCTTCGCGTTTCAAATTCCCTGGCTCCCTGAAGCGCTATTGTTGCGCAACCATGCCAATGAAATTGGACGCATGCTCAATGGGGCAGCGCTCCAAAAAGCCGTATTTCCTCGCGAAGTGACTGCGCTATACCAGGAGGCCATGAGCAAACCCGGAGCCATGACTGCCAGTCTAAACTATTACCGTCAACTCTTTCGCCGCCTGCCACCTCCAGCTACAAGGGAGAACACCTACGTCAGCACCCCAACGCTTTTGATCTGGGGAGAGCATGATATCGCACTTGGCATTGAGCTGACGTATGATCTTGAGCCATGGGTAGACCATATTGAAGTTACATATCTCCCTGACAGCGGTCACTGGGTCCAACAAGAACGGCCCGACAAAGTAAACCAGCTCATGCTAGGTTTTTTGCAGAATTCCAAAAAGTAGTCTTTTGTGAGGAAAGGGCTATTGGCGGCTGCACCGCCAATAGCCCTTTCCTCACAAAAAAATAACAGGAAGTTTATCTATCGATGGAGCGCACTTTCTTCCATGCATTGGACGTGGTGCCCTCCATTCTCTGAAACGCTCATTACTCCTCCCCCTCCATAAGACTCTTCCACTGCCGCCAGCCAACTATTCCCACATGCCTGGCACATCCCATGGGATGCCTCATATATTTTCGGCACTGGCACAGGCGAGATGTGTTCCCCCGTGCCATCGATTAATCGTAAACACCATGCGCACTGTTGTACCATTATTTTTCTCATCCTTCAACCCGTTCTGCTGTTTGCCTCGACATATCTTGTGAACTACCTCCGCCTAAAGGCAGGAGGCTTCTACTCGTTTTCCGAGTTGGCTGATTCCCAACCAGAGGATATTGATAGCCGCGTTTACGTCTCTATCCAATTCTGCTCCACAGTCGCACGAGTGCCAGCGTTCCGCGAGCGTCTTCTTGCGCACCGTTCCACACTGTGAGCAGATTTGAGACGTATAGCCAGGGTTGACCTTTACCATGCTGCGACCGGCCCATGCTGCCTTGACACTGCATAGTTGCCTAAAGGCTCCCCAGCCTGCGTCTAAGATACTTTTCGTTAAGCCACTTTTTGCACTTGCCCCATTCGGGAGGTATTGCCCTGTTTTCTCGTCTTGTTTGGGTTTGGCGTGTTTCGTTAGGTTCCCTATCGGGATATCCTCAAAGACGATCACCTGAAAACGATTGACGAGCTTCCTAGACTCTTTATGCAGGAAGTCACGGCGTTGATTGGCTACTTTACGGTGTGCCTTGCCTACCAGCTTACGTGCTTTGTCCCGACGATGCGAGCCACGTTTCTTGCGGGAGAGGGATTGCTGTCTTTGCTCAAGCACATTCTTGGCCTTACGGTAGTACCTGGGATGCTCGATCATCTCACCGGTGGAGAGGGTAGCCAGGTGAGAGACGCCCAGGTCAATGCCTACGTCCTCAGAGGATACAGGCAGCTTCTCAGGCTCTTCTACCTCACAAGAGAATGAGACGTACCAGTGGTCTACTCCTCGTTTGAGAGTAACTGTCTTGATCGTGCCTTCGAGCTTGCGATGCAGTTTGACTCTGATCGAGCCAATCTTAGAGAGGTGCAAGTGTGTTCCATCGAACTTCCAACCGGCTCCGTCTGGATAGGTGAAGCTGTTGTAGCGCGAACTACCCTGAAATCTGGGATAGCCAGGGTTCTCTCCATTCTTACAGCGTCGGAAGAAGTTTTGAAAGGCTTTGTGCAAGCGGTTTAGCACGTCTTGTAAGACATGCGCTGCGATGTCCTCATACTCCGGACGTATCTCATGCTTGATCTCAGGCAAATCATTCTGCTGGTCAACATAGGTGATGGACTTGCCAGCCATGCGGTAAGCGTCTTTGCGTTCCGAGAGTGCAGCATTATAGAGTTCCCTACATCTGTTGAGCACGAAGTACAGGCTCTTCTCGGTCGTCTTGTTTGGATACAAGCGATATTGAAACGTCTTACGCATTAGCCTTGCCCCAGTTCGATGTACTTCTTGACGGTTTCTTCGGTCATGTCTCCGACCGTTCCCACGTAATAGGAACGAGACCAGAAGGAGCCTCCCCCTACCTGCTTCTTCACCTCTGGATACTGCTTAAATACCTGCCGAGCAGTAATCCCTTTGAGGGTATTGGCAATGAGAGACGGAGCAACTGATGGAAGTGCCGAGAGAAAGATGTGGATGTGATCTTCCTGTACGTTTAAGGCTCCAATCTCCCATTGATTCGCATCGCATAACCGCCTCAACTCAGCCTCCACAAAACTAGCAACCTTTCCTACCAGGATACTCTTCCTGTACTTAGGACACCAGACGAAATGATACGCTATCTTATAGGTGACATGCTTGGTATGTTGTTCTCTCATGCTATTTATTGTAGCATGGTATACCATAGATGTCAAGAGCGGCTAACCCATGCCTGAAGGCGATGGGAATGCGCCGCTCCCATCTTCAATGCGTGGAATGCTATCCCCCCACCGCCGTCGGTGCCGGAGAATTACAATTCAAAAACTGAATATTTTGCAATATCTGTGAAATTTCGGCCGTGTGTCCCGGGGTCACGTCCTGCGCATAGATGGATAGAGGCACCCATTTACAATTAGAGGCAATCCACGAGATCTGGAATATGCCCTGTGCACTTACAGGTGCCAGGAATTTATACCTGGTTCGACTAAAAGCGAAAGTTACGACAAGCTGGACTTGACCACCCGCTGAAAAATTACTGCCACAGAAACGTAAGCGCGATTGTGTCTTGTCATTCGTCGTCGAACAGAGGCTGATTATTGGTTTGGGCGGACCGGGCGTCGCTGTGACTGTAGTCTCCGGAAAAGCTGGAAGCGCTTTCACTGGTTTCGCGGTGGGCGTGGTGGGTGTGATGGGTGTCGCAACCGAGTGGGGTATAATGTTTGGTGTGGACTGTGCCACACCGGTGCTCGTCACATCAGAAGGCTGAAACTGCTTGAGTTTCTCGCTATTGGAAGCCAATACCACGAACACCGCCAGCAATACCAGGAACAGCACGGCAGGAATAGCAGCGACTGGTACTGATGCCATTGCCATGTTTCTCGGTTTTAGTTGTCTTGATCTCAACAAGAAAAGAACTGGAAAAAGGGGGTATAGTGCCAGGTCTTCCCGTAGTCGCTCCTTCCGACGTTTCAGGCGAACAAGGCGGGCAGCGGCAGGATTTTGTATAGACTCACGCACTTTCACCGTCAACGGCGGATAATATTGCGCATTTTCAAAGTGTGCCAGCGTTTCAGTAAGCAGATCGGCGGTGCTTTTCAGCTCACCATAACGAAGTTGGCACGGCTCACACAGTGCGAGGTGCTGGCGCACATTCGACCTGGCTTTATCAGGGAATGGCTGACCAATATAGGTAAGCAGTGTGCTATCATCTGGATGCACTATTTCATCCACATCCTCTGACACCCGCTTTTGTCCTGACATAGATCAACTACCTCACCTGCAATTACTGTTTGCTTCCTTGCTCGTCTGAGTAGATGCCTCATACAGAGCACGAAATTTTTCCACGCTACGAGCAACGCGTTTACGAACTGCTTCTGGCGTCATGCCTAACACATGACTGATCTCTTCGTAGGTAAAACCGTTCCCATAATGGAGATGCAAACACGCCGCGTCCTGCGGCTTCATTTTCAAGAGCGTTTCATGCACAAGAATACGCGTTTCCGCCTGACTTTCTGGACCAGGCACCATCAAATGGTGATTAAAGTCTTCAGGGCAGGAGGGATCATCCAGCCCTACAAAGAGGCGCAAACGTCTCCGGTTCAGATAGCGGAGACCATAATTTGTGGCAATACGATAGATCCAGGCGTCTAGTAAGAGGTCTGGAGATGTCTTCTCAATCTCTTTATACACCTGTAAAAAGGTATCTTGCGCAAGGTCAAGAGCCACTTCACGGTTGCCTACGAGGCGGTGCAAATATGCGGTAATGGGTTGCTGAAGCCGTTCGATTAGTGAACAGAAGGCCCGAGCATCCTTCGCTCGTAGACTCTCAACCGCCTGGACATCCATCACCATTTTGGCCTTATCCGCTCAAACAAGGTCTTTCTCGTCCGTTTTCTCTATAGCTTTGAGATGCCTCTACTACTACAATCAATAGCAAAGGCCGAAACGGACACTTTTTACCCGAAATTAGCAAAGATTAACAAATTGCCTGATTATACAACGGATACAGCAATGGTATGATATCCAGATGACCCATTTGGCGCGGGCGGTTCAACGTTGGGGTCCTGCACATTCCCTTCCATATCGACGGCACGAACAATGAGGGTATAGAAGCCACGCGAAGTCGGTAGCCATGGATACTCCCAGAGCACCCATGTGAGGTTAGAGTGAGGTCGTTTGAGGGTTGCGAGCTGCCAGCTGTTGCCCCCATCGAGGCTGATATCCACTTCGGAGATACCTTTATTGCCTGAGAAGGCGACACCACCAACATATGTCAACTGTTTGGCGGGAATACTCGAGCCAACCAGGGGAGTATCGATACGCGAGGTCAAGCGAATGGGCGCGGGATCGCTCCAGCCGCGCTCTTGCCAGTAGCCCTGGTAATCTTGCGACACAACCTGGATACGCGTCAGCCATTTGCAGTGCTTCATACCGTAGATGCCGGGCACAAGCATGCGCACGGGAAAGCCATGACCCTGCGGTAGCGTCGCACCATTCATACGCACAGCCAGCAGCGTGGTAGGCTCGAGCGCCTTGTCCAGGTGAATACTATCACTATAATCGTCCACCGCGTAGAAAACGACTTTGACAGTGCCCGTTTTGACCCCAGCTCGCTCAAGCAAATCTTTCAGACGCACACCTTCCCAGAGGGCATTGCTCATGTATTGGCCGCCAACCTCATTGCTGATGCACATCATGGACTCGTATTGCTGCTGCATCGGCAGAGCAAGCAACTCCTGATAGCTCAGCGTGAAAGGTTTGTCAACGTATCCATCAACCGTCAGGTGCCAGCCACTACTGTTGACCGTAGGGTCAGAGAAGAGGTTTTTGGAGACCACGTAATACTGGTCGTTCGAGGTAACCTCCGGCGAGAGAAACCGTGTGGGATGAATTTCGCCATAGTTCGGCACCGGCGGCACGATCTTACTTTTATAATTCTGGATCAGTTTAGTTACAGGAGCGGTGGCACTGCTCACGCCCTGAGTAATAAACCGCCATGCTCCGTAGCCCAGCAGCCCGACACCAGCTATAATCAGGCCGCGTGTGATCACCGTGCGCCGCGTCAGTCCGTTCTCTGCCTCTTCGCCATCCTGGGCTGCCTTCCTCTTATGGCCGCGGGTCGCAAGCCAGTTCTGAATAGACACAAAAAGCAGGCCATACACCATGCCTACTGCCGCGAGACTTACAAGCGTGTTGTTCAAACCAATAGCGAGATCTACCCCAAAGATCCCAGCGTTCGTCAGCGGAAGCAGCACAAAACCGACCAGCAGCCAGAGTATAAAGGCCAATATCAACCCCTGGTAAAGTTGAAGTTGTCGTCCAGCCGGCGCTACCTCCATATCCGCTTGCTGCTTTTCACTCTTATAAAATGCTTTAACCGCAGCAACATGTACCACTCTCGCCAGGTAGAGATTATACAGTCCCCCGCTCAACGCAAAAACAAGACACTGCCCCACGATAATGCCATAGAACAGGTAGTGTTTGGCGTCACCACCGATTAATTGATGTAAATAATCAAACATGGAGGCGGGCATGAGCGCGGTGAGAAATGATCCAAACACCTCCGGTAACGAGATGCCACCCA
>WNGE01005934.1_pt1 | contig 15553 bp, 17 predicted proteins | sample 5400651 | NCBI WGS metagenome assembly WNGE01 (sample SAMN13153370, study PRJNA577476) | soil metagenome | isolation source: 60 cm soil or saprolite under grassland replicate 2 | place: USA:California | collected 2016-06-15 | reverse complement strand
GGGGTTGCTGCCCCCGGTCGAGGCGGCATCCGCCCGCCCCCTCCTTCATGCGCGTGAAACTGCCGCTCTCGCCGGTGTCCTGTCCGCGGGCATCGCGATCCGGCTGATGCAGATCTCGGAGCCGTTCGTCGATCGATGGAGCTCCCGGCAGGCGGACGTCGCCATGATCGCCCGGAACTTCTATCGCCACGGCTTCAACATCTTCTACCCCCAGATCGATTGGGCGGGCAGCGCGCCGGGCTACGTGGGCACCGAGTTCCCGCTCGTCCCCTTCCTCGCGGCGTCGCTCTATTCGCTCTTCGGTGAGCACGAGTGGATCGGGCGGTCCGTCTCCGTCTTCTTCTTCGCGGTGTCGGTGCCCTTCCTTTATCTGCTGGTCAGGAAGGTCTCAAACGAACGGAGCGCCCTGTTCGCCGCGAGCATCTACACGCTGGCGCCGCTCGGCATCTTCTCGAGCCGGGCCTTCATGCCCGACATGGCGTCCCTCAGCCTGTCCATGGCCGCGCTGTACCTCTTCGCCGAATGGCTCGGCCGGGAGCGCGATGCTCGGCTGTTCGCGGCGAGCTGCGCGGCCGCCAGCCTCGCCATCCTCGTGAAGCTCCCGGCCGTCATCATCGGTCTGCCCCTCGCGTATCTCGTGATTCGCGCCCACGGTGCGCGGTTCCTGCGGCGGCCCGAACTGTGGGCGTGGGCGGCGATGACCCTCGCGTTCCCGCTCGCTTGGTATCTCCATGCCCATGCCGTCAGCGTCGCCCACGCCCCCTATCACATGTTCGGCGAAGGCGGACTGGGGCTCGCGGCGCTCGGCTCCTACGCGGACACCGTCAGCGCGGTGGCCATCACGGGGCTCACGACGCTCGTCACGGTCGCGATGCTCGCCGGTCTCGTCGTCCCGACGCGGTCGAGATTCGGGGGCGTCTTCCACTGGTGGCTCCTGGCCATCATGCTGTTCATGCTGCTGGCGGGCCGGGGTTCAAGCCGGCACCCGTGGTACCAGCTGCCGCTGGTTCCGGTGGCCGCCGCCTTCGCGGGCCGGGCGGTCGACCTGGCCCTGACAAGGATGACCCGAGCCGGCGGGGCGCGAGTCGCGGCCGTCCTCGGATGCCTCTACCTGGTCGCCGTGGCCGGGGTCGCCGCCGTCTACGTGCGCCCCCTCTACGAGCCCCAGGCGCGGCCGCTGCGCGAAGCGGGTCGCGAGATCGACCGACTCGCGCCGGCGGAGGCGCTCGTGGTGTTCACCGAGTGGGATCCGACGACGGTCTACTACAGCCGGCGAAAGGGCTGGCGTCTCGAGCGGACCGGGATGCCCTTGGAGGTCCCACGCGACACCGAAGAGGCGATCGCTGCGCTCGACGCGCTGAGAGCGCGGGGGGCAACCTACCTCGTCTTCTCCCGGCACTCGCGCTGGTGGTTCGATCGCTACGCCGGGCTCGAGCAGCATCTGGACTTCCGCTACCGGCGGGTGCTGGACAGTGACGACTGTACGATCTTCCTCCTCGAGGACGCGACACATCCCGCCTGGTTTTCCCGACCGCATGGGGGCCATCCGGGCCGCGTGTCCGTCCACGCTGCCGCGTACCGCCGGTCGGGCGGGCTGCCGGATTCAGGAATCGAGGGGTCGGCGCTGGTCGGGGAGGCCGGATGACATCGCGGCTGCGCATCATCGTCACCGGTCTGGTCGCCCAGCATCCCCTCCTCGGCGGCGTGACGTGGGACTATCTGCAGTACGTGCTGGGCTTCGCACGGCTCGGCCACGACGTCTACTATTTCGAGGACTCGGGCCAGTGGCCCTACACGCCCGACGGCGGCGCCTCGGGTAATGAGTGGATCGCCCGAGACTGCAGGACCTCCTCATCAATGTCTCGGGGACGCTGCGGCGGCCGGCGGACTACCGCCGGGTCAAGCGACTGGTCTACATCGACTCCGATCCCGTCTTCACCCAGGTCAAGCTGGTGCTCCCGCGCGGCCAGCTCAAGTTCCGGAAGCGGGTGAACGCCCACGACGTCTATTTCAGCTTCGGCGAGGCCTTCTCGCCTGCCGTGCCGGCCACCCGGCACCGGTGGCGGCCGACGCGCCAGCCCATCGTCCTCTCGGAATGGCGGCCATCGGCGGCGCCGGGCGAGGCGTTCACCACGGTGATGAGCTGGACAAGTTACCCTCCGTTGCGCTACGGCGGGCAGAACTTCGGGCAGAAGGACGTGGAGCTCAGGCGCTTCCTCGAGCTGCCCGCCCGGGTGAGGCCGACGGTGCTCGAGATCGCGCTTAACCGGACCCAGCATATCGACTGGGAAGTGGAACCGCGCGCCCCATCGTCCTGCGATGGCAAGGGTGAGAGCCCACGACCAACTGCTGGGGAGCTGCTGAGCCACATGAACTGGCGCGTGGCCGACGCGGCCCGGGTCGCCTGCGACCTCGACAGCTACCGTCAGTACATCCGGTCGTCGAAGGCGGAATGGAGCGTGGCGAAGAACGGTTATGTCCGAGGTCAGGCAGGCTGGTTCAGCTGCCGCTCCGCGTGCTACCTCGCCGCGGGCAGACCCGTGGTCGTGCAGGATACCGGCTTCGGAGCAGTCCTGCCCACGGGTGAGGGCATTGTCAGCTTCAGGACCATGGAGGAGGCCGCCGCCGCGATTCGTGAGGTCGAGAGCGACTATGACCGACACGCAAAGGCAGCGCGGGCCATCGCCGAGGAGCACTTCGATTCGGACAAGGTGCTGACGCGCCTCATCGAAGAGGCAGCGTCGTGCGGGTAAGAGCCTATCGGCAGGGGGCACGCACGACATGATGGATCATGCCATCGCGAGCTCCACGGTCTCAGGATCGCATCCCGCGAGACCCAGCCGTCTGCGCATCGTCGTGCTCGGCTATATTGTGCGCGGGCCGCTGGGCGGCCTGGCCTGGCACCACTTGCAGTACGTGATGGGGCTGGCGAAGCTCGGGCACGACGTGTACTTCGTCGAGGACAGCGGCGACTCTCCGTGGTGCTGCTACGACCCGACCCGGCACGTCACGGATGCCGACCCGACCTACGGGCTCCGATTCGCCCGGCACGTCTTCGAACGGGCTGGGTTGGCCGCGCGCTGGGCGTATTTCGATGCGCACACCTTGAGCTGGCTCGGGCCGGGCGCGGACCGCATCCTCGAGGTCTGTGCGAGCGCTGATCTCCTGCTGAATCTGGGCGGGGTGAACCCGTTACGCCCGTGGCTCCTGGACATTCCCGCGCGCGCGCTCGTGGACACCGACCCGGTGTTCACACAGATCCGGCACCTCACGGATCGGGGGGCGCGAGACTTGGCGCTCTTACACACGAGCTTCCTGTCCTTCGCGGAGAACATCGGGACACACCGCTCTACCGTTCCCGATGACGGGATCCCGTGGCAGGCTACGCGGCAGCCGATCGTCCTCGACGCCTGGCCGGTGACTCCGGGGCCGGCGGATGGGAAGTTTACGACCGTGATGCAGTGGGACAGCTACCCCGCACGGGAATACGACGGACGGCACTACGGCATGAAGTCGAGCTCATTCGGCCCCTACCTGGATCTCCCTGACAGGACGGGGCGCGTGTTCGAACTGGCCGTAGGGGGCTCGACCGCGCCGGCTCTTCTCACCGGCAAGGGCTGGGGCGTGCGGAACCCGCTCGAGCTAGCCCGGGATCCGTGGGACTACCAGCGCTACATCCAGGCCTCCAAGGCGGAGTTCAGCGTGGCCAAGCACGGGTACGTGGTCAGCCGGAGCGGCTGGTTCAGCGAGCGGAGCGCGGCGTACCTGGCGAGCGGCCGGCCCATCCTGGTGCAGGACACCGGCTTTTCTGACTGGCTCCCCACCGGAGCGGGAACTGTAACTTTCACGTCGCCGGAAGAAGCCTTGGCGGGCATCGAGGCAATCAACAGTCGCTACCGGTGGCACGGTGAGGCGGCGAGGGAACTGGCCGAGCAATACTTCGACGCACGCGAGATCCTGCCACGTCTGATCGAGCGCGCGATGAGCATCGCCATACCGCGAGATGTGTCGGACGTGAGGTCGTGAGCAAGCGGGGCGGGGCCGCGCCTGGACCGAAGCGCCCGGTGGGGGCGCACGGCCGCCTGCGTATCATCGTGCTCGGCTACATCGTGCGCGGACCGCTGGGCGGCATGGCCTGGAGCGATCTTCACTACCTGATGGGCTTGGTCGATCTCGGGCATGACGTCTACTTCGTCGAGGACAGCGACGACTACCCTTCGTGTTACGATCCTGCCCGGAACACGATCGGTACGGATCCGTCCTATGGGCTGGAGTTCGCGCAGCGCGCGTTCCTGCGCGTCGGCCTGGACGACCGCTGGGCCTACTACGACGCCCACACCCGGCGCTGGCTCGGGCCGTGCGCCGACCGCATCGTCGAGATCTGCGCGGGGGCGGATCTCCTGTTGAACCTGGGCGGGGTGAATCCGCTGCGTCCCTGGCTTCTCCCGATCCCGGCCCGGGTCCTCGTCGACAAGGACCCGCTCTTCACGCAGATCCGGCACCTCAGTGATGACACGGCCCGGGATCGGGCCCGTGGACATACCGCGTTCTTCTCGTTTGGTGAGAACATCGGCCGCGTCGGCTGCGCGGTTCCGGCTGACGGCTTCCCATGGCAGAGCACGCGGCACCCGATCTTCCTGGACGCTTGGCCGGTGACGCCGGGCCCGGCGGACGGGCGGTTCACGACGGTGATGCAGTGGGACAGCTATGCCGCGCGCGAGCACGGCGGGTGTCGCTACGGCATGAAGTCCGATTCCTTCACGCCGTATCTGGATCTTCCCGCTAGAGCGGGACGCATCTTCGAACTGGCCATCGGCAGCTCGGCCACTCCGCGCGCGTTCCTGGCGAGCAGGGGCTGGGCGGTCCTCGACCCCGTCGAGCTCTCGTGGGATCCGTGGGCGTACCAGCGGTACATTCGGGAGTCCAAGGCAGAGTGGAGCGTCGCCAAGCACGGGTACGTGGTCAGCCGGAGCGGCTGGTTCAGCGAGCGGAGCGCGTCGTACCTCGCCAGCGGCCGGCCCGTGCTGGTTCAGGAGACGGGTTTCTCAGACTGGCTCCCAACCGGCGCGGGCGTGGTGCCATTCACCTCGCCGGAAGAGGCGCTCGCGGGCGTCGAGACGATCAACAGCCACTACGACTTCCATAGCAAGACGGCGCGGGCGCTCGCCGAAGAGTGTTTCGACTCGTGCAAGGTCCTCTCCCGGCTCATCGAGGACGCGATGAGCGCTCACGGCGAACCGCGCCATCCGAGGGACGACGCCCCGAATGCCGGAGCGTAAGGGCTCACCATACACAGACGCGTTCTACCGAGACCATCTGGAGGTCTCGCGGCGATCCGCGCGCGCGATCGTCCCGTTGATCGTGCGCCTGGTCCAGCCGCGGAGCGTTGTCGATGTGGGCTGCGGTCTGGGGACCTGGCTGGCCGTGTTCCAGGAACAGGGGGTCACCGACGTGTCCGGGATCGACGGTGAGTGGGTCGACCAGAGCGGGCTGATCATCCCGGAGGACCGATTCCTGGCCGTCGACGTGCGACGGCCGATCCAGCTCGGGAGGCGGTTCGACCTGGCGGTGTCGATGGAAGTGGCCGAACACCTTCCCGGTGAATGTGCCCCGGTCTTCGTGCGTTCCCTGACGAGGCTGGCCCCTGTGGTGCTCTTCTCGGCGGCCATCCCATTCCAGGGAGGGGTCGGACACATCAATGAGCAGTGGCCGGAATACTGGGCGGAACACTTCGCGCGGAACGGGTACGCGGTCATCGACTGCATCAGAAAGGTGATCTGGCAGGATCCGGACGTCGAATGGTACTACGCGCAGAATACCCTGGTGTTCGCGGAGCGGGACCTTGTCGAGCGTCTGCCCGCGCTTCGGCGAGAGCTCGAGCGCACGGTGACGACTCAGCTTTCGCTCGTCCATCCGAGAAAGTACCTGAAAGCGGTCGGGGAGACGCGGAGCCTTCTCTTGACGGCGCAGGACATCGCGGCCGTGATCCCACCGGGCGAGCGCTTCATTCTGGTCGACGACGACGCGGTCAGAGGGGAGCTTGCGGCGGGCGGCCGGGCCATCCCGTTCCTCGAGCGCGAAGGACAGTATTGGGGACCTCCCGCGGACGACATGACGGCAATCCTGGAAGTCGAGCGGCTGCGCGGGGCGGGCGCGGGATTCATCGTCTTCGCGCGGCCGGCCCTCTGGTGGCTCGACTACTATTCCGGATTCCACGAGCATCTGCGGTCGCGGTTTCCCTGCCTGTCGAGCACCGAGCGGGTCGTGGCGTTCGATCTTCGTGGCTGAAGGGAGCCCGCTTCTGCTGGTTCAGTGCCGTAGATTCGCCCGACGTAGGCGTTGAACGCCTGGTCGCGCGCTTGGCTCAGTGCCCGCCGTGGGTGCCGATCTTCGGAATGGACATCACCAAGTGGAGGTACCCGCCGAGCTCGTTGATCTTCCGCATGTCACCCGCGATGAAGGCGGCGCGTTCTTCGTCAGTGAGGTCGGCGTCGGCAATGGCGGCGCGCGGGTGCTCGATGAAGCGGGCGCGCAGGTTCGGATCCTTCTTGAGGTGGTACAGGAGACTGTTGATCGCGTAGCGGCTCATCACAGCCTCCATTCCACGGCGGCGAGGTTGATCCGCGGCAGCTCGCCGAAGTACCTGACGTCGGCCCGGGCGGGCGTGATGGCGCCGAGGAGCACCATCCAGTTCAGAAATTCGTGGCTCCCCGTCTTGTGCAACTCGTCCCCCGTGAGATCCAGCAGCGGCTCGTGCTCCCCGAGCTCCATCCATTGGATCAGCTTCCGGTCGAACACCGTGTCGGTCTCGCCCACCCGGCCCAGCAACAACTCGGGGAAGTGCGACAGACCACCGGTCGCGATCATGCCTACCGCCCAGGGGCTCTTCGCCACCACCCGGGCGATGTGTTGGCCGAACTGAAAACAGCGGCGGGCCGTCGGCTGCGGCGCGATGAAGGCGTTCACGAAGATGGGGACGAGGGGCGGAATGGTGCGCGGGCCCAGGAGCGTGTTCACCGGGCTCAGAAACGCGTGATCGACGGGCGCCTCCCACGAGAGCGCGAGGTCAAAGCCGCTCTTCACGCCCTGCTCGAGGATGCTGTTGGCGAGCTCCTCATGGAGCGCGTACTCCGTCGCCATGTGATCAAGCACCTTGTCGAAGGCCTCGGCGTTGTCCTGCATCATCCGCTGGACCCTCTTGCCGATGCGCACGCAGATGGCCGGCACGCAGTTGAACGAAAACGCGTTCATGTGGTCGTCCGCCACCACGATGAGCGCGTCTGGCTTCCTCTCTACCAAGCGGTCGCCCATCCCCGCGATGGCGTCCATCGCTTCGATCACCTTCTGTCGGCCGAGATCGCCGCACGCGGCCTGGTAGTACTCGGGATCCAGCACGTGGGACATCGCGCCACCGAACACGATCTTGCCCATCGCCCTCTCCTTGGTTCGCCTACGGCTTCGTGAACATCAAATCGCGGATGCGTGCGACGCACTCGACGAACCGCGGAACGCCCCCGTCCTTCATGCGCCATGCGCCGCCGTACTCGGCACGGTAGTCGCCGGGCGTGGCCTGGAGCGCTCGCTGATCAGGCAATGACGCCGGCCGTCCTGAGCGCGGTGAGCGCGACGCGATTGTAGCCGAGCAGCCGGCCGAGCACCTCGTCCGTGTGCTGCCCAGGCGTGGGCACGGGCCCCACGCGCGCCGGCGTCTTCGACAGCTTCACCGTCGCTCCCGGCACATACATCTCGCCCGCCACGGGATCCTCCATCTTCATCAGCATCTCGCGCTCCCACAGGTGCGGATCCTTCGCGACTTCAGGGATCGTCCGGATGGGTGCGGCGGGGATGCCGGCCTCGTGCAGTGCCGCGCATACCTGGTCCATGGTGTGCCCGGCACACCACGCTTCGATCTTCGCGCGACGGTCGCCACCGGGCGAGCTGCCGGCCAGCGGCGTGTCGTCTGCCGGTCCGCCCACGATCTTCATGAGCCGCGCGGCCATGTCGCGGCCGGCGGCGGCGATGACCACCCAGCCGTCCTTCGTCCGGTAGGGCGGGCGCCCGCCCTCGCCACCCTCGGCGCCGGTGGCCAGGTAGTACGACGTCGGGATCTCGACCATCGTGAGCGCGGAATCCAGCAAACACACATCGACGAGCTGGCCCTCGCCGGTGCGCTCGCGGTGACGAAGCGCCGCCAGCGTGCCGATCGTCGCGTGGAGCGCGGTGTAGCGATCGACGACCGAGGATGCCGTCCCCACCGGATGGCCCTCGGTTTGACCCGTCAGCGACATGAGGCCGCCCATCGCCTGACCCAGTGAGTCGAAGGCGGGGCGATCGCGGTAGGGGCCGTACTGACCGAAGCCCGACACCGAGACGAGGATGATGCCGGGGTTCAGCGTGCAGAGCTGCTCGTAGGCGAATCCCATGGCGGCCATGACGCCGGGCCGGAAGTTCTCCAGCACGATGTCGGTCTTCGGCACCAGCGCGGCGAAGACCTCCTTGCCCTGGGCGGAGCGCAGGTCCAGGCAGATGCTCTTCTTGCCGCGGTTGTAGACGGAGAAATAGACGCTCTGCCCGCGGACCATCGGCGGGTGCCGGCGCGTCTCCTCGCCGCCGGGCGGTTCGATCTTGATGACTTCGGCGCCGAGGTCGGACAGCAGCATGCCCCCGCGCGGCCCCGCCTGGAATCGCGCCAGCTCGAGAACGCGGACGCCGTCGAGGCAGGCGGTCATGGGGTCGCCCGCACCTTCACGCCCGCCGCCTCCTCCTGCAGCATCCAGGGCGACGTCGAATCCTTGTCGCCCCAGCCGCGGGCGAGGGCTTCCATCATGGTCTGCTCGGCGATGGCGGCCATGGGCATCGGCACGTCGTACTCGCGCGCCAGCTCGGTGGCGTGGCCGATGTCCTTGCGGGCCAGCTTGAGCGCGAAGCGCACGGAATCGAAGTCGCCCTTGAAGATCACGTTGGGGATCATCTGCGACAGCATGAGCCCCTGGCCGTAGGAGGCGCCGCGAATGGCCTCCAGCAGCCCCTCCGGCGCGACGCCGGTCTTGATGAAGTTGAAGGCCACCGGCCCGCCCATGTTGCCGAGCCCGATGAATCCGATGCGCATGACCGTCCTCCTAGATCTTTGCCATTGCGGGGATGACCTTGGCGCCCATCAGCTCGATGGAGCGTATGGTCGTGGCGTGGTCCATGCGCGACTCCTGCGCCTCCAGCAGCAGGTGGCCGATGCCGAGCTCGCGCTGGACCAGGGCGAATCCCTCGGCCACCTCGTCGGGCGTGCCGGCGATGATGAAGTGCTCGGCTACGAGCTCCTCGTAGCTCATGCTCGCCAGCGAGCGCGGACGCGCCTTCAGCGCGAACTGCTTGCCCGCGCGCGAGCGCATGCCCACCGGCGAGAACCACTCGACGGGGCCGCGCAGGGTGGGGCCCATGCGCCAGACGAAATGCCGCCCGGCCTCCCGTGCCTTGGCTCGGGTGTCCGCCGAAACGGCGCAGATCAGGAAGCCGAGGTTGTCAGGCGTCACGCTGCGGCCCGCCTCCGCCGCGCCGTGTCGGTAGAACTCGAACAGCTCGCGCGCGATGTCGAACGGCACCAGGAACGGCACGTAGGTGTAGCCGCGCTGGCCCGCCCACACCGCGGTCTCCGGGCTCGCGGTGCCGGGGATCCAGATCGGCGGGTGCGGCTTCTGCAGGGGCAGGCACCAGGGGTTCACGTGACGGAAGTGATAGTGCCGCCCCTCCCAGCGGAAGGGGCCAGGCTCTGTCCAGCACTTCATGATCAGGTCGTGGCACTCCTCGAAGCGCTCGCGGTTGTGGACGGGGTTGGCGTTTGCCCACCACGTCTCCACGCCCACCCCGCGCACGAAGCCGGAAAGCACGCGGCCGCCGGAGATCAGGTCGGCCATGGCGATCTGTTCGGCCATCCGCACGGGGTTGTCCTCGATGGGCAGGATGTTGCCGAGGATGAGGAGCTTGGCCCGGGTCGTGGTACGGCCGAGGACAGCCGCCGTCATGTTGGCGCCCACGTTCACGCACGAGGGGGTGGAGTGGTGCTCGTTGATCATGAGCCCGTCGAAGCCCACGCCGTCGGCCAGCTCGTACTCGGTGAGATAGCGCTGGTAGTTGGAGGCGGCCTTCGCCCGATCGAAGAAGCGGTTCGGAAACGCCAGGCGCAGCGAAGGATAGCTCGCGCCTTCCTCGTCCGGATACTCGTGATGCGGCATCTCGCTGAAGTAGTAGAGCTTCATGGCCGGACCTTTCCAGCGAGGAAGTCGAGCACGAGCCGAGCGAAGGCGTCAGGATGCTCGATGGGCACCAGGTGGCCGCACCGTTCGAGCACCGTGAGGGTGGCGTTGGGCAGGAGCCGGCGATACTGCTCGCCACATGCCACCGGCACGATCCGGTCCTCGCGTCCCCACACGATCAGCGTCGGGTTGCTCACGCGCGGCAGGAATCGCTCGAGGCGAGGGTTGTGCATGTACGGCTTCCACGCGAGGCGCGCCGTCATCTCGCGGTTGCGCTCGGCGATCTCCAGCTCCGCCGGGGTCGGGGCGCGGCCGAACAGCTCCTCCCACTCGGGGATGGCCGAGGGGTCGTGCACGTTGAGCTCACGCAGTTGCTGGGGCGAGTGATAGAAGACGTCGAGGATCTCACCCGTCTCCGGCTTGAGGCCGACGGGCGCGGCGAGCACGAGGCGGTCGATCGCGCCCGGGCTCATCGTCGCCATCTCCGCCGCTGTCCAGCCGCCGAGCGACTGGCCGAGCAGGTGCGGCCGCCCGAGCCGGGCCGCGTCAACCCACCACAGATAGAAGCGCGCCAGATCGTCGACGCCCTCCATCCACTCGGCGTCGCCGGAGGCGCCGAAGCCGGGGTGGGTCGGCGCCCACACCGTGTAGTGCTCCGCCACGCGGTCCATCCACTTTCGCCAGCCGCGGTTGCCGCCGGCGCCGTGGAGCACCAGCAGCGGGTCGCCCTGCCCGCCAACCCAGGTGTGGACGTGGGTACCGCCGACCGAGATCGTCTCCTCATGAGGTCGCATGCGCCGTATTATGCTCACTTGCTATTCTCTGGGCCACTGGACGAGAGAATCACCTGAGGTATGCTGAGCGGGTCATGGGCTCCGTGGACTTCGACCCTGAGCAGCTGATCGAGGCGTACTTCGAGCGCGGGTGGACCGACGGGCTGCCCGTCGTGCCGCCCACCGAGAAATCGATTGCTGCGATGCTGGCCGGCGCGGGGCTCCGCGGCGACGAGACCATCGGTGAGATCGCGGAGCGGGGCGTCGTGGTCAGCGCGGAGAAGCTCGCGATCAACGCCGTCATGGCCGGTTGCCGGCCGGAGTACCTGCCGGTGGTCGTGGCCGCTGTCCGCGGGCTCTGTCATCCGCACTTCGCCTACCACGGGCCGGCGAGCAGCACGGGCGGCTCGGCCATGGTGCTGATCGTCAATGGCCCGATCGCGAGCCGGCTCGGAGTCAATTCCGGGAACAACGCTTTTGGCCAGGGCGCGCGGGCCAACGCCACCATCGGGCGCGCGGTGCGGCTCGTCATGATGAACGTGATGAACACGCGGCCGGGCTTCCTCGACCGCGCCACCCTCGGCACTCCCGGCAAGTATTCCTTCTGCTTCGCGGAGAACGAGTCCGCGCACCCGTGGGAGCCGCTGCACGTCGAGCGCGGCTACCGGCCTGAGCAGAGCGTCGTCACCGTCTACGCCTCCAACAGCCTGTGCCAAGTCTACAACCAGCTCGCCGCCGAGCCGGAGCCGCTGCTGCGCTGCTTCGCGGACACCCTCTGCAATCTCGGCACGCCCAATCTGCGCGGCTTCAACCAGTCGCTCGTCGTCTTCGCGGGCGAGCACGCGGATACCCTGCGCCGGAGCGGCTGGAGCAAGGGGGACGTGCGGAGCTTTCTCATGGAACACGCACGGCGCACGGTGGCTGATCTCAAGCGCGCGGGTAGGCGCCCCGGCGAGATCGAGCCCGGCGACGACACCACCTGGAAGCATGCCTTCGAACGGGCGGAGGACATCCTGATCGTCTGCGCCGGTGGTCAGGCCGGGAGTTGGTCCGCCTGCCTCCCCGGCTGGGGCAACAAGTGGACCCGGAGCGTCACCACTCCTATCGACACCCCATGAGGACCGCCATGAAGCTCTTCGATCCGACCTCGACTCCGCGGGAGCGCACGGTCACCCTCGCCCCACGCCTCCGCGACCTTCGTGGCCTGCGCGTGGGTCTCGTCGAGAACACCAAGTTCAACTCTGACGTCATCCTGACCAAGCTCGGCGAGCGGCTCGGGCGGGAGCACGGCATGACGGTGAGCCGCATGATCCGCAAGCGCTCGCCCAGTCACGCCGTCACCGAGGAAGCGGCCGACGAGCTGCGCCGCATCTCGGACTTCGTGGTCTCGGGCGTCGGCGACTGAGGGTCGTGCAGCTCGAGCAGTGTGCTCGACGCGCTGATGTTCGAGGAGCGGGGCATCCCGGGGATCGCCCTCGTGACCGAGCCCTTCCGCCAGACGGGCACCGCCATGGCGGCCACGTGGGGTCTCCCGGGCTTCCGATTCGTGGAGTTGCCCCACCCCGTGGCTATTCTCCGCGAGGAGGAAACCGACGACCGGGCGGATCACCTCCTCCCACTGGTGCTGGCCCTGCTCACCGCGCCCTAGCCCACCCGTCGTTCCCGCTGGCTCTCTCGCCGGGGCGCTGCAACTCGACCTGGATCACTCCGAGAATGGCTACCCAGCGCTGGGTTTGCTGGCCGCCCCTCCCCGCCACCATTTCCAAGGCTTTTTCTTCGGTGGGCCCCTCCCACACCCGGGCGCCGTAGTCGTAGCTTTCCCGGAACGCCTTCATGATCTCCGCGCGGTTCTTGAGGCTGTCGAAGCGGGCGTTACCGCCAAGCTTCTCGCCGGAGATCCTGCTGAAGAACGCGTAGTCTTCCCCGATCAGATGGGCGATGATTGTCGATCCTTGCTTTACTGACCCGCCCAGCGTCGCTCGGTAAGACCTTCCCCGCCCTCGCAAGGAACATTCATGTGCCGAGGCCGTTCGCCACCGGAGGGTTTTCGTCTCGCGCACTTACGCGGCGGCCCGCAGTTGGCATGTCCGATGCTCTCCCACACTCGCATATCGAGAGCGAGCGCCATGAAGAGGTGGAACATCACTCATCGCTGTCTCGCTGGCGGCGGTGACCCTAGTCACGCCGGCCCCGGCCCGCACGGTCAGCATAGAGAGCATGGTGCCCTGGCCGACCATTCAAAAGCGACGCTAGATTGGGCACTGGAGCAGGCGATCGCGAACGCGGTCCGACGCGGCACGACGATAGGGCTGAGCTGGCTGAGCTCGACCTGGATCGATGGGTTGTGGGTACTCCCGGATGCGGTCGTGCTCTGGATGATTGCTACCGATGAAAGCCCCAATGACGACCCCGACGACGACAATGAGGGACCGGACGGCGACGCCCAAGCGCTGCCGTGAGAGGCGCGAGCCCACCTATACATGAGCGGAGTGAGGATGCGATCCCCCTGGGTCCGACGCCGAGAGCGCCCGGCCGCAGCATTGATGTGCGAGAACACTGACGAGTGGATCGCGCCAGGGGATGGCGAAAGTGCGAATCCTCGCGTGCAGGCCGACACGGAATCTCCAGAGTCTGATGCTCCGACGGTCCTCGTCGTGGATGACCAGCCCGAGATAGGTCCGATGGTGCGAGATATTCTTGAGTCTGCGGGGTACGTCGTCCTCCTCACTGCCGATCCCCTCGAAGCTCTCCAGCTCGCACAGCATCGGCCCGTTGCGATCAGCCTCCTTCTCGTCGATATCGTCATGCCAACAATGGACGGCCGCGAGCTGGCGCGGCGAATCCTCTCGCTTCGGCCCACCATAAAGGTCGTCCTCATGTCAGGGTATGAGGTATCCGGCCTTGCGGAGAGCGGCTGGCCGTTCATCCAGAAGCCATTCGGCGTCAAAGCACTGGCCCAGAAGATTGCCGACACGCTGACCGAAGGCCAAGGCCGCGGGCCGTCGGAGCCAGGCCGCTAGAGACCGCGCGAGAATGACGATGCCTGCCTCGCTGGATCGATTCAGAGATTAGGCGTGGCCCCACGATCAGAGACGATCCTCTTGGTCGATGATGACCCCGAGGTACTTGCCGTCGCCGTGGACATCTTGGAACTGGCTCGCTATACGGTCTTGAGTACAGCAGATCCACGTCATGCCCTTCGGCTCGCCCGCACCCACGCCGAGCCGATCCACCTGCTCCTTACGGATGTGGTGATGCCCCTCATGAACGGACTGCAACTTGCGGCGGAAGTGCAGGCCCTCCGCCCAAAGATCAAGATCCTCTTGATGTCCGCCTACCGCACGAAAGAGATGGACGACTATCGGGTGCAGCTAGGTGTTCGGGGGCTCTTTCTGGACAAGCCGTTCACCGTCGCCGCGCTCATGGGGGCAGTCCGATATCTTCTGGATGATCGCGCCCCAGTGCCTCGGCGACCTGTCCAATGATCAGGCCTTTCTGGCTCGAGGAACGCGGCCGGAGCGTCCCGACCCCTCCGTGCCCGATCCCAAAGTTAGAGAATGAGTGGCTCTGGTTGAGGAAATAACTCGCGATGCCCCTCGCGACCGAGTATCTGGTCCGCCACGAACTCGGCAAACTATTCCGGGGAGATTGCCGAGGGCCGGCGGCGTCCATCGCCCTCCGACGATTCTTCGACGCTCCCGCTGTCCCTTTCCCCTAGAATATCTGGAGCGAGCACACTACCCCGGAGCGAGCGTGCGTGGTCGCCCTGTTTCAACAACGTCGGACCGGCCATTGATGGCAGAACCCGTGCCGTGCTGGGACGAGCGGAGGGATCAGTGCTGTGGCCGACGAGCCCCACCGACCACCCGTCGGACGAGTCCGGCCGCGGCGGCTCGCGCGACGCCGCATCGGGGGCCCGCTTGGCTCCCGGCCTTTCCTCCGTCACGCTCATCGGGATTCTCACCCTCGTCTACTTCACCGCGGCTACGTTCGGGCTGTCCCTGGCGGCCATGCACAAGAACGTCTCCCTGGTCTGGCCGCCGACGGGAATCGCGCTGGCCGCCGTACTGCTCCTCGGCTATCGGATCTGGCCGGGGATCGCCCTGGGAGCATTCCTCGTCAATGCGTTCACGGGCGTCGGCTTGGCGGTGTCGGCGGCGATCGCGACGGGGAATACGCTCGAGGCGCTCGCCGGCGCCTATCTCCTGCGGCACCTCACGCAGTTTCGTGAGTCTCTCGAGCGGCCCCAGGACGTCCTCGGATTCACCGCGCTGGCGGCGGGGGTGTCCACCTCGGTCAGCGCCACCATGGGCGTCTTCAGCCTCTGTCTGGGCGGGGCAGCCCCGTGGAGTCTCTTCGCGATGCTCTGGTGGCAGTGGTGGCTCGGCGACGCCATGGGTGCCCTGATCGTCGCCCCGGTGCTGCTCACGTGGGCCGCGCGCCGGGAGATCACCTGGAACCTCCGGCGGGTCGGCGAGGCCGGAGTGCTGCTAGCTTCGCTCGCCGTTGTCAGCCAGATGGTGTTCGGAGGCT
>WNGE01004770.1_pt1 | contig 15556 bp, 12 predicted proteins | sample 5400651 | NCBI WGS metagenome assembly WNGE01 (sample SAMN13153370, study PRJNA577476) | soil metagenome | isolation source: 60 cm soil or saprolite under grassland replicate 2 | place: USA:California | collected 2016-06-15 | reverse complement strand
CCCGCGAATCTCTACCGGCAGGAACATCCCCGGATACGCGCAACTCGCCCGCACCGAGTCGATGATCGGGCCAGAGTGAAAGACCACCCCTTCGCCGGTGTTGAAGTCTGTGGCAGCCACACCGAGAGGGATACGCAATTCTTCAAATCTCTGCACCTTTAAGGTACGCGCGAGAAACGAGACCATGCGGTCGTTGGTGGCGAAGCCGTAGCGCGAGAGCGTCCAGCGCGCGAAGGTAGTGAATCGAACTCTGTGGGCGACTTCTTCCAGTTCTGCGATCGTGAGTCCGCTGCAATACGCGGCACCGATCAGCGCGCCCACACTGGTGCCCGCAACCATGCGAACCGGTATGCCTTCTTCTTCAAGAACCTTGAGAACCCCAACGTGCGCAATGCCGCGTGCAAAGCCTCCGCCCAAGGCGACACCAATTGTGGGTATGCGCTTGGCCTCAACCGCATTCGACCTGCGAGATAGTTCGCGGCCAAAGGCTTGCACCGACCGGATAACGTTGCCCAGACTCTTCACCGGAACCCCACATTCCTGGTTTGCCCTGGAGCCGCAAACCTCACATCTATATGTGTAAGATGCCACAGACCCGTTTCGAGCTAAAGGCCACCTTTGTGCCATACGAGGATTACAGGAGAATCCGCCCGGTATTACTGGAATCTGACCTCCCAATCTACCGTGGGGACTAACTCCCGTAATCCTGCCGACTTGTAGGGTGGACCTGGGGAATGATCAGCAGGTTTGTTTCAACCTCGGCTCGAACCGGTGCAACTGAGGACTGAGAACTGGGAACTAGCTTTCCACCAGCCAATCCATCGCTTCTTCCCGCGTCTTGAACGTCACAATGTCGCGCTGGGAAAAGTTATGGAAGCTCTCCATGAACGCGCGTGGAATGCCGTCCGTGCCGATCCATGCCGTCCTTTTCACAAATGGCCGGTCGAGCGTGAGCACCTCTTTAATCTTGGTCGCGACCGCGTGATCGACGGTGGCGCCGGTGTAATCGGAGAGTGTGAGCAGCGATTCACGGGCGTGCTGGGCCACCGTGATCCGAATGTGCTCCAAGAGAAGCTGCATTTGCTGAGCGGTCGCGTGGGAGAAATCGAACTTCAGAATTTGCTTGCCCTTGTGCTCGACGAAATAAATGCGAAAATCCATGGCAGCACCGTATGGTTTCCTCTGTGATCCTCTGTGTCCTCTGTGGTTCAAGCTTTTTTGTCAACCACGGAGGACACAGAGGATCAGAGAGGAAGATCTACCCCAGCAAAGACTCCACCACGTTGTACACGTCGGCAAGCGCAGCGTCCAGAGCGGCCGCGTCTTTTCCGCCGGCTTCCGCCAGGTCGGGGCGACCGCCACCCTTGCCGCCGACTTTCTGCGCCACCGCGCCCACGACTTTGCCGGCCTGGATGCGGCCAGTCAGGTCTTTCGTTACTCCTGCAATCAGCGACACATTTCCGTCCGTCGCCGAGCCGACCACCACCACGCCCGACCCCAGTTTGTCGCGCAGTTGATCGACCAGCGTCCGCATCTGGGGGCGTTCGAGATTGTCCACGCGGTGCGCCAGCACTTTCACGCCCTTCACTTCTCGAACTTTGTCTCCGAGGTTCGCCGCGCTCGACGACGCCGACTTCATCCGCGCCTGGTCAAGCTCGCGGGTCAGGCGCTTGATCTCCGCGTCACGTTTTTCCAATTCCGAGCGAAGGGCTTCGGCGGGCGACTCGGCTTCTTTGTTTGTCAGCGAGGCGACCACGCCTTCGAGTTCATGGTCCTTGCGGAAGTGGCGCAGGGAGCCTTCGCCGGTGATGGCTTCAATCCGGCGCACGCCCGACGACACGCCGCCTTCTTTCAGAATCTTGATCAGTCCGATCTCGCCCGTCGCCAGCGTGTGCGTGCCTCCGCAGAGTTCGGCTGAGAAATCTCCAATCTTGATGACGCGGACCTTGTCACCGTACTTCTCGCCGAACAGCGCCATGGCGTGATACTCGTTGACGGCCACGTCAATCGGGACGTTCTCGATGATCTCGACGCGCTCGTTGCGCAGGACTTCTTTGTTGATGATGTCTTCGATGTCCTGCAGTTCTTCGTCTTCGACACCGGTGAAGTGCGAGAAGTCGAAGCGCAGATGATTGGGGGCGACCAGCGACCCGGCCTGCTTCACGTGCTTGCCCAGCACCTCGCGCAGGCCAGCATGAAGAAGATGCGTGGCCGTGTGATTGCGCATAGTCGCCGAGCGGATTTCCGTGTTAACCACCGCATCGACTTTGTCGCCCACGCGGAGGGTGCCCCACCCTTCCCCGCTTTTTGGGGAGGGTGGGGATTTTACAATCACCTGATGCGCGCGCACGCCCTGGATCGGGTAGTAGCAGCCCGTCACCTCCGCGACGACCGTGTTGTGATCGTCGGAGTAGAGCCATCCGCGGTCACCGACCTGGCCGCCGGATTCGGCGTAGAAGGGTGTGTGGTCAAGGATAACTTCCCCTTGATAGCCGGCTTCGAGTTGTTGCACGCCCCGACCGTTGTGGATGATGGCGAGAACTTCGCAGTTGTCAGAGCGCGTCTGGCGATAGCCTTCGAAGGTTGATGTCGGCAACTTCTGGTAAGCAGGATTCGCCGTCTGCTTCGTAGCACCTTTCCAAGAGGCACGAGCGCGCTCACGCTGCTCGGCCATCGCGCGGTCGAACCCAGGTAGATCCAATTCGGCTCCAGAATCGCGAGCCGCATCGGCTATGAAATCCAGCGGTAGTCCAAAAGTGTCATAGAGCTTGAAAGCCTTGGTTCCAGGGAACTTCGGTGGACGACCAACAGCGAGTATGGGGGATTCAACACCGGGAATTTCTTCCGACAGAGTGGACTGTTCAATAATTTCTTCTTCAAGCTGCCGTTTGAGCTGTTCGAATCCGATATCCAAGGTGTGAGCAAAACGAACCTCTTCACTCTTTACAACAGCGGACACATGCTCGACAAAATCGTTCAGTTCGGGATATGCGGATTCCATTACATCGCGGACCTTGAAAATCATCTGATAGAGAAACGGCTTACTCTGCCCGAGCTGACGACCGTGTGTTATCGCCCGACGGATAATCTTTCTGAGAACATATCCTCGCCCTTCGTTGGACGGCAGAACTCCATCTGAAATCAAGAACGTAGCAGCTCGAGAATGATCTGCAATTACGCGCAGCGACGCCGCTGCCTTGTATCGGAAACCTTGGCGGATGCATTCAATTGCACTCGTGAGTGATCCCGTAAGTTCGGCGGCCCTGCCGATCAGCGGCATGAACAAATCCGTTTCGTAATTCGAGACCTTTGAAGGGTCTTCAAGATTTAGCATTACCGCGGCCAGCCGCTCCAAGCCAGCACCCGTGTCGATGGACGGCGTTGGCAGAGGCTCCAGCCTGTAGCTCAGATACTTCCCATTGTCAGGATCTCGCTTGCCTTCCCCAACGCGGTTGAACTGCATAAACACCAGATTCCAAATCTCGACATACCTTCCGCACTCGCAGCCAAATTCGCAGTTCGTGTGTCCTTGGTCGCTAGCGATCGCTCCCATGTCATAGTGAATTTCGCTGCAGGGGCCGCAGGGGCCGGTATCGCCCATCTGCCAGAAATTGTCCTTTTGGCCAAACCCTTTGACGCGCTCCTCAGGCATGCCTTGACCGAGCCACAACGTGCGAGCCTCGTCGTCCCTTGGGACGCCTTTAACTGCATCGAACATAGGGATCGAACCGTCGTAAAACGTCACGTAAAGCTTCTCTTTCGCAATCCCGAACCACTCCGGTGACGTAATCAGTTCCCACGCATAGGCGACGGCGTCTTTTTTGAAGTAGTCGCCAAACGAAAAATTTCCCAGCATCTCGAAGAACGTGTGATGGCGGTTGGTGAAGCCGACGTTTTCGAGATCGTTGTGCTTGCCGCCGGCGCGCACACATTTCTGCGACGTGGTGGCACGCGCGTAGTCGCACTTTTCCAGGCCGAGGAAGACGTCTTTGAACTGGTTCATCCCGGCGTTGGTGAACAGCAGAGTGGGGTCGTTGGCCGGGACGAGCGACGACGAATGAACGACTTTATGGTCCTTCTGTTTGAAGAACTCCAGGAACTTGCGGCGGATTTCGGAGCCGGTGAGCATGAAAGTTAAATTCTAAACGATAGCGGCTGTTCCAGTTCCCAGTTCTCGGTGGTGGTGCAGTAAAAGGTCCTATACCGCAGAGTACGCGAAGGATCCGCAAAGAGCGCAAAGCAAGCCATCGTGACAAAACTCAAACTGCGCTACTACCCAGTTCTCAGTTCTCGGGAAAACCTCAGGGCATTTGACTGAGAACTGACAACCGGGAACTGAGAACTGGTTTTCTGGTTATGATTTGTCGTTGCCTTTTGCACAGATCTATCGGGGAGAAACGAAATGGCATGCAATCCAGAAATCCTGAGACAAGTTCCGCTCTTTGCTTTGCTCGACGATGAAGAAACCGCAGTCCTCGCTGCGCAGGTAGAACTGAAGGCATTCGCTGCGCGCCAGCGTATCTGGAAGATCGGCGACTCGGGCGGGCAGGCCTATGTCATGGTCTCGGGCGCGGTCCGGGTGACTACCGTTGACGAAGATCATCAGGAGGTCGTCGTCGATGAACCCGCCGCGGGAGAATTCTTCGGCTTCGCTTCTATGCTGGAGCAGACCTCGCATCAGACCAATGCTATCGCTCTGGAAGAAACGGTCTGCCTGGAAGTGGACCGCCACGACATCGCGATCCTGCTGGAGCGCAAGCCGATGGCCGGGATGGATATGCTGACCGTGCTGGGCCGCCAGTTCCACGCCTCGCAGCAACTGGTGCGCGTGCGCGCCGCCCGCAATCCGAACGAAGTCATCGAGGAAGAAGAGACCCTCGGCGAGCGCGTCGCCGACCAGGTCGCCAGTTTCGGCGGATCGTGGACCTTTATCACCTCGTTTGCAGTCGTGCTGGTTGCCTATACGACTGTCAACGTCGTACTGCGGCAGCACTCCTGGGATCCATATCCATTCATCCTGCTAAACCTGTTCTTGTCGATGTTGGCGGCAATCCAGGCTCCGATCATCATGATGAGCCAGAACCGCCAGGACAAGAAAGACCGCCTGCGCGGCGAACTGGACTACGAAGTCAACCGGCGCGCGGAAACGGAGATTCAGGGACTAGCGCACAAAATGCACTTGCTCGGCGACAAGATGGGCGACGTCGAAGACCTGCTGCGCAAACAACTCGCAGCCGGCACTTCGACGCCATCGTGAGGCGCGGGAATTACTTCTTCACCGCGTCTTCGGTCTTTTCGGCGCCTTTCTTTACGCCCGAAGCGGTCTTCTTGGCGCCCTTCTTCGCCACGTGGCCGGTTTTCTTGGCGGCGCCTTCGGTGGCTTCACCCGTCTTGTGGGCCGCGTTTTCAGTGGCCTCGCCCGTCTTGTGAGCGGCTTTCTTGGTTCCGTGCACCGCTTTCTTGGTGACCTTCTTGGTCTCGTGCCCGGTATCTTTAGCTGTCTTCTTCACGTCGTCGGCGACCTGGGCGGCAGCAAAGGCGGCCAGAGCGAACAGAGTGGCGGCAAGCAACAGTTTCACTTTCATCGTTCCTCCAGAGTGAAATGCGGGATGCGTAAGAGTATGCGGGATTGTTGCAGCGAGAGCAAGGCCCGCGCTCAGCTCGCCTGCTCGGGCGATTCGTTTTCGAGCGCGGTCAGCGTTTCGTCGTCCACATCCCATTTTTTCAGGATCGCGAAGACTGTTTTCAACTGGAATCCCGCCCGCATCAGCTGGCGGAAGATGCGCGCCGCCTGCTTTTGATCCGCCGGCTTCTGCAGACGCTTGCGGCGCAGGTAAGCGCGCGCCAGCTTCTCGTCGTCGACCTCTTCGTAGGCGGAAGAGACGGCTTTCTCGATTACGTCGCCGTGCACGCCCTTGGCCTTCAGATCGGTGACCACGCGCATGCGCCCGAACTTCTCGTTATCGCGGCGGAATGAAGAGTAGGCGGCGGCATACCTGGCATCGTTCAGGTATCCCTGATTTTTCAGGCGAACGATGATGAGTTCCACCAGGGTCTGGCCGAACTCAGTGCCAGCCTCGACCTTGTTGCGCAGCAGCCGCTTCAGTTCGGCCACCGAACGCATGCGCCGGGCCAGCGCGCCCACCGCATACTCGTAGAGCTCCTCTTCGGTAAAAACTTTCCTGGGACGGCCAAACGCCATCCCTATACGATAGCGCGAGATCTGAATCAGTGGTTAGTGGCTAGTCGTTAGTGGGGGTGCCGGGGTTCGCCGCGGCGCCGGTCCCGAGGGGCAATGCATCCGGGCTAGTCCGAAGCGCGGCACCCGACGGACGGAAAGCCGTCAATCTATAAATCCGCATCTAAATATTCAGATCAAATGAGAGGTGAGCTTTTACAAATCCTTGACAGACGCACCGCGAAGAAGCCCATTATGCTTATCCTAAGGCTTCCGGATCGAGTGGGACGGGCATCTAGTGGTCGCGATTGAGGCCGCACGAACAACCAATGCAAATTATCAGCGCCGCGAGCGCATATCCCGAGCACTACTATCCGCAGGAAAAGCTGCTCGAAGCTCTCCAGGAGTACTGGGGCGAGCAGATCGCAAATCCCCACGTACTGCGGCGTCTGCATCGTCACGTGGGCGTGGATGGACGCTTCCTCTCGCTCCCCAAGGAAGAGTACCCAAAGATAAAAACCTGGGGAGAAGCGAACAGCCACTGGATCCGCACCGCACAAGAACTGGGAGAGAAAGCGGTTTCCAGCGCGCTGCGCGACGCCGGCTTGAATGCCCGCCATCTGGGCGCGTTTTTCTTCACTTCGGTCACGGGCATTTCGAGCCCGTCGATTGACGCGCTCCTGATCAATCGTCTGGGAATGTGCCGGAACATTCGCCGGGTTCCGATTTTCGGGCTGGGCTGTGTGGCGGGCGCGGCCGCGATTTCGCGCGCTGCCGACTACGTGCGCGCCTATCCGGGCCAGGTCGCCGTGGTCCTCTCCGTCGAACTTTGCTCGCTCACGCTGCAGCGCGAAGACCTCTCCATGGCCAACCTGATTTCGTCGGGATTGTTCGGGGACGGTTCGGCTGCGGTCATCGTCGCGGGCGCCGATTGCGGCCTTTCCGGTCCGGCGATTCTTGCGACTCGCTCGGTGTTCTATCCCCAAACCGAAGAGATGATGGGTTGGAATATTTCCGAGAAAGGCTTTCGGATCGTGCTTTCCAAGGAAATTCCCAATCTTGTGCGCAAGCATTTGGCGCACGATGTGGACGATTTTCTCGCCGAGCGCGGGCTCACTCGCGCCGACATCGGCAGCTGGGTGTTGCATACGGGCGGTCCCAAAATCCTGGAAGCGACTGAGGATGCCCTGGGTTTGAAAAATGGCCAACTCGAGGTTTCCTGGCAATGCCTGCGTCGGACCGGCAACTTGTCGTCCGCGTCGGTGCTGGTCGTGCTCGAAGAAGTCATGAAGAATCGCCGGCCCGCGCCAGGCACGCTGGGTCTGCTCTCCGCGATGGGCCCAGGATTCTGCTCGGAATTTGTGTTGCTGGAGTGGTAGGTGTAATTGGTTTAATGTTCACAACTTCTCCCAACTCGGTGGATGTATTCGTAGCCGGCGGCGGCCCGGCGGGTCTGGCCACGGCCATCGCCGCGCGCCGCCACGGGTTGAGCGTTCTGGTCGCCGACGGAGCCGTGCCTTCCATCGACAAAGCCTGCGGCGAGGGCCTGATGCCGGATGGGGTCGAGGCTCTTCGCAAACTCGGCATCGCCATTCCCGAGCGTGAAGCTCAGCCCTTTCGCGGTATTCGTTTCGTAAGCGGTGGCAAGACAGCCGAGGCCGTGTTCCCTCGCGGAGCAGCGTCCGGAATCCGCCGCACCACTCTCCATCGCATCCTGGCTGAGCATGCGGAAGCGAGCGGCGTTTCCTTGCGGTGGCAGGCGGCTGTTACGGGTCTTCATCCCGAAGGAGCGCTGGTGGCGGGAGAACTGGTGCGCGCGCGCTGGGTGGTGGGCGCGGACGGCGCTCAATCACGTGTGCGCCATTGGGCTGGACTCGACGCGCACCAGCCTAAGAAAACTCGCTTCGCGTTTCGCCGTCACTACCGCGTCACACCCTGGACCGATTTCATGGAATTGCACTGGGGCGAACGCTGCCAGATTTACGTCACCACCGTTGGCCCTGCGGAAATCTGCGTCGCGATGGTTTCTGACCACCGCAAGTTGCGTCTGGACGATGCGCTCAGCGAATTCCCGGACCTCTCCCGACGCCTGCGAGACGCGGATCGCACTTCCTCCGAGCGCGGCGGAATTACGGTCAGCCGCACATTGCGGCGGATGTACCGCGGACAGGCCGCTCTGGTCGGCGACGCTTCCGGCGGAGTCGATGCCATTACCGGCGAGGGTATCTGTCTTGCATTCCGGCAAGCCGCGCTTTTGGGCGAATGCCTAGCCACTAGCGATCTCGCCCGCTATCAGGCGGAACATCGTAGGCTCCTCCGCCGGCCCGCCCTGATGGCGCGCCTGATGCTGTTCCTGGGCAATCACAGGCGTCTCCGCCAGCGCACAATGCAGGTATTCGAATCGAGTCCGCGCTCCTTTGCCGGAATGTTGGCAATGCACGTCGGCGCAGGCTCCACCCGCGATTACGTCTCGAACGGGATTGCCCTGGGGTGGCAACTCCTGAAGGCCTGATAGATTCGGTTTCTTGCCTTCGGCGCTCCACGTCTCACGGAAGAACTACGTCACCGTCCTTTCTTTCACTCGATCAATTTGATCTCGTTGCCGTCAGGAGTTTCAGAGTCAACCGTCGGCCGGGCGGGACGCCCGGCTCTCCATTTTGGCTGTGTCACGCGTGACACACACGCGCTCGTAAGGACACAAACTCCACGCAATCGACCTTAATAACTATCTTGCTATCAACAATATAACAGTGGTAGCGCACCTGCTTTTTCTTCTGGTGAGAGCGGTCAGAAGCGAACAGGAGAGGCGCGATGAAGCTCGGAAACGGCAACGCGAATCGGCAGAGAAAAGCGATCTGCGTTTTTGCGGCAGTGCTGGCGATGACGACCGTTAGCGCCGCCCTGCAAACGTCGGTCCCCACCACGCCGGGCCCCAAGGCTCCCGAGTTGGCCAATGCCACTGTGCGCCGGGTTCTGGTGAGCATTCCCGACCGCAAGCTGGCGCTGTTTGAAAACGGAAAGGTCGTCCGCATCTATCGCGTCGCCATCGGCAAAAGTTCGACTCCAAGTCCAGTTGGCGAATTCAAGATTGTCAACCGCGTCACCAACCCGACGTACTACCACAAGGGTCAGGTCGTCGCCGCCGGCAAGGGCAACCCGGTGGGCTCGCGCTGGATTGGACTGAGCGCGAAGGGCTACGGAATCCACGGAACGAACCAGCCCAACTCGATCGGCAAAGCGGCATCGACCGGGTGCATTCGTGTCGGCAAAAAGGACCTTGAGGAACTGTTCGCGCTCGTCGACATAGGCGACGCGGTGCAGATTCGCGCCAAACGTGACGATCAGATCGCGGCAGTCTTTGGAACTGGAACTGAACCCCTCGCGGAGAGCGAGACGGTCGCACAGGTCGAGAGCGAATCGAGCGCAGGCGGTGGACAGTAGACGCCGAGTTTCTAGTCGAGACGAGGCTCGCCTCGTCTCCGTGCAGTCAAGGGTTATGGAGGCAAGTCATGGAAACGATGCTGCAAGCTCTGGTGGTTCTCGGCGGGCTGACCTTCTCGCTCGCCGCCGCTCTTCTGATCGAAGAACTCATCTTCGGCCAAATCGTCCGCGTGGCCTTTGCCCGCCGCGTGGAAATTCCTAAACCTGGGCAAAAACATTGAAAGGAGCATTGTTATGCTGTTCGTGAAGTATCTGCTGCTAAGCGCGGGGATTGCGATGTTCGTGATTGCCGCTGGAATTCTAACCTACGACGCATACCTGCTGATCGTCTACCGCCGCGGACGGCTGCATCCGGAAGGGACCACGCCGCTTCCGCCACCGCCCACTTTCCGCTGGCGCACCTCGGTGGCGCTGGTCATGCTGGCCTGGGCGCCGCTGCTTGTCTCTGCCGGCATCGTGATCGTGCCGAGCGGAATGGCGGGGGTCCGCGTCAGCCAGACCAAGGGCACGCTCGCTGGAACGCTGTACCCAGGCGTGCATTTTGTCGCGCCGCTGGTGGAACGGGTCGAGATGTTCAACACGCGCGATCAGTTGTTCACCACCGGCATCGCTGAAGACGGGCTCGCCAAGGGCGCGGTGAAAGGCGAAGCGCTGCGCGTGCAAGCCAAGGAAGGACTGACACTCGGACTTGCTATCAGTGTGCGTTATCAGGTTGACCCCAAGCGCCTCGATTACATTGAGGCAAACCTTCCACAACCGCTGGAGAAAGAAATTGTGCCACCCGTGGTCGCGACCGCGTGGCGGGAACTTGTTCCGTCGTACACCGTGCGCGAAGTTTTTTCGGCCAAGCGCGAGGAAGTCCGCCAGCGCGCCAGCGACGCGATCCGCAAGCGCCTGGCCGCCGATGGCATCGTGGTGAAAGAAGTCATGCTGCGCGATATCGAACTTCCGCAGGAATTCGCGAAGGGTCTTGAGTCGCTATTGCTGAAGGAACAAGAAAACGACCGCATGGGAGTTGAAACGGAAATCCACCAGAAGCAAGTCAAGGTTGCCGAGGCCGACGCCGAAGCGGCCAAGGTGCAACAAGTGAAACAGGCCGAGGGACAGGCCGCGGTAAGAGTGCTGCAAGCCAAAGGTGAGTCCGATGCCATGCAGTACTTGCTGCCGCTGAAAGAAAAGCAGATTCAGCAATCGAAACTGGAAGCGGAAGCACGCAAGGAAGCGACGGTGAAGAATGCCGAGGCTGCCGGTGAAGCGAAGCTGATCGACAGCAAAGCCGAGATGGAACGCCGCAAGCTTCTGGCCCAAGCTGAGGCGGAGCGCATTCGCCTGACCGCGGTTGCCGACGCCGAGCGTATGCGGAACGAGAGCGTGATCCTGAAACAGAACCCGCTGCTGATCAACAAAATCGTGGCCGAGCGGCTGTCGGACAAATTGCAGATCATGATGGTGCCGGCCGACGGGAAATTTTTCTTTACCAATGACGTGCTGCGCGGTATGAACACCGCCAATCACGTGAGCCAGTCCGACGATGCGGCCGAGCCGGCAGGAACGAACGACAAATAGCAGCCGACGCAGAACAGCGCGATCGGGGGACGGGCAGGAGCGCCCGTCTCTCCATCGAAGAATCGAAAGCTAAAGGCAAGCAACGAGCAGCGAAGAGCCTAATCATGCAAAGCACACACTGCGGTCCGCGCTATAATCACCCCATCCGACGAATGCGAGTGTGCATGTCAGGCGGGCTGCGGCTGGGTTGGCTGACTTCGTTCCTACTCGCGGCAGTTTTTCTTCCTTCTTCCTTACTTGCTTCAAACCTGGGCGACGCGGCCCGGCAACTGGCGCACAAGATCGCATCGGTTACCGGGCCGGGCGCGATTTCGCTCGAGGTCACAAACCGTTCGTCGCTCGACGAAAAATCTGTCCGCGAGGTTCGGATTGCACTCGAAGCGCAGTTGCGCATCGAAGGTGCGCGTGCCGTCAAAGCCGACCAAGCGATGGGGTCGGTGCAGGTCACGCTTTCGGAGAGTGCACGCGAGTACGTCTGGTCGGCGGAGATCACGATTGGCTCCGACGAAAAGAAAGTCGCGCTGGTCTCATTGGCGCGAGCGCAGTCTGGCGCGATGGCTGCCTCGGCGATGCCGGTGGTCCTGAGAAAAACATTTCTCTTTGCGCAGGAGCAGCCGATTCTGGATGCGGCGCTGGTCGACATGAGCGGAGGCTCGCGCCTGCTGCTGCTCGATGGCAACAAGGTTGCGGTTTATCGCCAGCAGGCCGGGCGCTGGGAACAGGAAGCGGCGCTCTTTATCGCGCACTCGCGTACGTTTCCGCGCGATCCGCGTGGCCGCCTGCTTCTCCGGCGCGATCACCTGTTCGACGTCTATTTGCCGGGAACATTCTGCCGGTCGGGCGCCGCCGCGCCGCTGGCGCTCGCCTGCAATGACAATGACGATCCATGGCCGCTGACGGCGGAAGACAACGGGGTTCGCGCATTTTTTGCGCCTGCGCGAAACTTCTTCACCGGGGCGCTCTCTCCGGGGATCGGGAAAGTTTCTGCTGTGCCGTCGTTCTATTCGGTGGCGGCCCTTCCGCGATCCAGTTACACGCTCTGGTTGCTCACCGCGGTCGATGGTTCAGTCCATCTGATTGACGGCATGGCCGATCAGGCAATCCGCGGGTTGCGATGGGGCAGCGATCTTGCGGCGGTCCACTCCAGTTGCGGCACGGGCATGCAAGTTCTTGTCTCTGAGGCTGGCGACCCGGAGCGCGACAGTCTGCGGGCGTTCGAAGTGCCGGATCGCGATCCGGTGGCGGCCAGTTCCGCGATCGAGTTCGACGGACGCATCGTGGCTTTATGGCCGGAAACGAGCGGCACAAATGCCGTGGCCATCGTGAAGCGGGAAGACACAGGTTGGTATGAGGCGAATCGCGTTTCTATTGCTTGCGGCAATTAGAGCGCATGCTCGTGTGGGGACGGGCCCCAGTGTGGGGACGGGCGCCCTCGCCCGTGCAAGCCGAGCGCAGCTCGGCAGGTGTCCGTGGTCACTGCAACTTTGGAGCCGCCATAGGCTGCAATGCGCGGCCCTGATCACGTCGATGATCGTGTCAACGACCGCGACGGCAGCCACCCGTCCGCGCTACGGCGGAACCTTGCGCGTAACGCTGCAATGTGCACCGAACATGCTTGAACTTCCCGCCAATTCCGCGCCCGCCGACTATTGGGACGCCGCTCGCGTGCTCTCGCTGGTTGCCGACAACCTTGTAACCGCCGATGCCCAGAATCGCGCCCATCCGGCGCTCGCGGTGGCGTGGCAGAGCGATGCCACCGGCAGGCACTGGCAATTCACGCTGCTTCACGGGGCGAAGTTTCATGACGGCAGCGCCGCGTCCGCTGGAGCGATCGCCCAGATTCTTGGCGCACTGCATTCCGACTGGAATGTTCACTCCTCGGGAGAGTCGCTAGCCATCGACACCGAAGCCTCCACGCCCTCACTGCTCGCGGAACTGGCGCTGCCGCGCAATCTGATTCTCAAGCGCAATGCCAGCGGTCTTCCAATCGGCACCGGAGCGTTTCGCGTGGCTGAGTGGCAACCTGGGAAACTTCTCAAGCTGGCGGCGAACGAAGAAAGCTGGTCGGGACGTCCCTTCCTCGACGCGGTCGAGATTGAATTGGGCAAATCGCTGCGCGAGCAGGCGATCGCGCTCGAACTCGGCAAGACGGACGCGATCGAGGCCGCGCCGCAGGCAAGCGGTTCGATCGCATCGCCGCGGATTCGTACATCGTTGCCCGTCGAATTGATGGCGTTGGTTTTTCCCGCCAACACAAAAGCTCAGGATGCTCGCCTGCGCCAAGCTTTGGCACTTTCCATCGATCGCAAACCCATTCAATCTGTGTTGCTCAAGGGCGCTGGAGAGCCCGCGGCCAGCGCGCTTCCCAACTGGATGACGGGGTACAGTTCGGTCTTTTCCACGCAGGCCAACGTGCAGCGCGCGAAGGTTGTGCTCGCGGGATCGCGCCAGCCCGCTCTCACTCTGAGTTACGATCCGCGCGATCCCCAGGCCCAACTGATCGCCGAGCGGATTGCGCTGAACGCGCGCGAAGCCGGCATCATCGTGCAGGTTTCGCTGTCGGGAGCGGACGATCTCCGTTTGGTGCGCGTGGTGCTGCCGAGTGCCGATCCGGCTGCATCCCTTCGCGAGGTTGCTCGCCAGTTCGGAATGCCGCAGCCGCTCCTCCGCGGAAACGCCGTCGAAGATCTTTATCAAGCGGAGCACACTTTGCTCGACGGGTATACGGTGATTCCGCTTTTTCATTTGCCCGTGGCCAGTGCGGCGAGTGCGCGCGTGCGCGGTTGGGCTCCGGATCGCCTGGGCGGTTGGAACCTGCAGGATCTCTGGCTGGAGGACTCACGATGAGTTTCCGCCAGAAACTACTGCTGCTGTTTGCCGCGACTGTTTTCCTGTGTGTCGCTGTGATCTCCGTGTCGGTGTACAGCACCACGCGACGGTCGTTCGAGCAGGCGAACCAGGAGCGCGCTAACGCCGTGGCCGCGCAGTTTCGGTCGGAATTTCAGCGCCGTGGTCAAGACGTCGTTCGCAAAGTTGAGTCGATTGCGTCGAGCGAAACCGTGCAGCGCATGGCCTTGGAGGTGAACCGAGGCGTCTCCGACAGCGGCGGCTATCTGACGGAAGCGAAGGCGTTGGCCGGCCAGCAGCAGCTTGACTTCCTCGAACTTGTCGACCATCAGGGAACGATCCTCTCGTCGGCACAGTGGCAGGCGAAGTTTGGGTATCCCGAGGCGGCGATCCCTTCGGCGGTTGGATCGGCGGGTGCTTTTTTGAAGCGTGAAGAGTTGCCCGAGGGCTCGAGCCTCGGCTTGTTTGCGGTCCGCGCCACGCATGTGGGCGAGCACCCGCTCTACATCATCGGCGGTGAGCGGCTGGACCAGGGTTTCCTCTCGACGCTCGACATTCCCACCGGGACGCGCGTGCTCCTGTATCAAAACCTCGACGCACATTGGAATGCGAAGTCGCTGCTCGATCTGAACGGGCCAGCCTCGGGCGCGGATCGCATTGCGCCGCTGATCGAACAGGTGCGCCGCACCGGACAAGAGAGCGAAGGCGTAATTCGCTGGACCGCCGATTCCGCCGACGCCGAAGTTTTTCACGCCATTCCGCTCAATGGTCCGAACCAGCAACTCATGGGTGTGCTGCTGGTCGGGAGTTCGCGGCGTCCGCTGATTGAGTTGCAGCGGCGGGTGGTATCGGCGGCGATGCTGGTGGGGGGCGCGGGCATTCTAGTCGCGGTGCTCGCCAGCCTGTGGTTTGCGGCGCGCGTCACGCGTCCGGTGGTATCGCTCGCCGAAGCCGCGCGGCGCGTGGCGGCTGGCGACCTCGGGGCAAAAGTTGAAGTGGAATCTCACGACGAACTGGGCGAGCTCGCGTCTTCGTTCAATCGCATGACCGCGGATCTCGCGCAGCAAAAAGATCGCGCGGTGCAGGCCGAGCGGGTCGCGGCATGGCGGGAGCTTGCGCGACGCCTGGCGCATGAGCTGAAGAATCCTCTCTTTCCTCTGCAGGTCACGGTTGAGAACCTGGTGCGAGCGAAGCAGAAGGCCCCAGAGTTGTTCGAGGAGGTCTTCGACGAAGGGACAACGACTCTACTCGCTGAAATCAATAATCTGAAAGCCATCATCGGGCGCTTCAGCGAATTCTCGAAGATGCCGCAACCACAGCGCCAGCCCACCCAAGTGAACGATGTCGTGCAATCGGTGCTGCGTGTTTTTCAGGCGCAACTGCAGGCGACGAGTCCGATCGTGGTTCACACAGAACTAGCCGCCACGTTGCCGGAAATCTCGGCCGATCCCGACCTGCTGCACCGCGCCCTTTCGAATCTCGTGCTGAACGCAATCGACGCCATGCCGCAAGGTGGAGAACTCA
>WNGE01000869.1_pt1 | contig 15556 bp, 14 predicted proteins | sample 5400651 | NCBI WGS metagenome assembly WNGE01 (sample SAMN13153370, study PRJNA577476) | soil metagenome | isolation source: 60 cm soil or saprolite under grassland replicate 2 | place: USA:California | collected 2016-06-15 | reverse complement strand
CGCGGGCGGACATCGGACCGATCCGGCTCTACCGCTTCCTCTTCGACCACCTGCCCTTCCTGTCGATGCAGCGGGTCCCCGAGCGGCTCATGGTGGTCACCGCCCTGGTGCTGGTGCTGCTCGCCGCGACCGCCGTCGAGGAGCTGGGCCGGCGCTGGCTCGAGCGGATGGACTACGCCAGGGCGACCGCCCCGGCCAACCCGGCGGCCGCCGGGCTCGGCGGCGACGGCGCGGCGACCGGCCTCGCGGACGACGGCCAGGCGGCCCTGAGCTCCGGCGACGCCGTGGCCGCCGGCCTCGCCGGGGACGGGACGGCGAGCGGGCCTCCCGGCGACGGTGCGGTGGCCGTGCCCGCCGCCACGCGCGCCACCCGCCCTGCCACCACGGTGGCGGTCGGCGAGGAGGCACGCGAGCGGCCGGCGGCCGGCGTGGACGGGCCGCGAAGCGGGGCCGGGGCAGCGGGCGAGCGCGGCGGTGGGGACGCCGTCGGCGGCCCGGGCAAGCCGCACGGCGCAGGTGCGGAGGCGGACGGGGAGGACGCCGGCGAGGCCGCCAGGCGCGCGCAGGAGCAGCCGGCCTGGCTGCGGCGGGTGGTGACGGCGCCACCGGCGTCGGCAACGGAGGTGGCAGCGCCGCCGCGGCCGGCGCCGCGCCGCGGCGTCGAGGCGCTGGCGGGGCGCTGGCCCCGGCTGTGGTCGCTGCTGGCCTGGTGGGACCGGAGCAGCGTGACCCGGCCGAGCCGGGTCGCCGCCGGCGCGCTCGTCCTGGTCACGCTGCTGCTGCTGGCCGACTACCGGGTCTCGGACAACCGCCTGCAGCCCGACCTGGCCCACAACAAGGTGGTGACCACCCTGCGCAAGGCCGGCGACGACGCCGGTCCGGTGCTCGGCCTTCCCGCGCTGAAGCCAACCGTCACCTGGAACTCCGCCACCACCTACCTGGCGGCCCAGAGCCGCAGGCGCACGCTGAACGCCTACAACCAGACCCCCGCCCGCTGGCTCGAGGACCGCATGGACCGGCTGGCCGGCCTCAACCGCGGCCTGGTCGAGCCCGACGCCCTCACCGTCCTGCGCATCACCGGCACCCGCCAGGTGGTGGTGGTCGACGAGCCCAGGGTGTTCGCGCCGGGGCAGTGGCAGGAGGTGGTGGACCGGCTGGTCGCGTCGGGCGCCTTCCGGCTGGTGGTGACGGACGGCCCGCTCGCCCTGCTCGAGGTCACCGGGGCGCAGCGCCCCAGCTCCGGCGGGAACCGCCCCAACTCCGGCTTCGACCCGGTCACCCAGGTATAGGGGGCCGGTCACGTACCGGTGCCGCGCCTCCCCCACCTGCAGGAACCGCACAGGGTGACGGAGTTGGGCTGCTGAAGCGAGCCAGCCTGCACCGGGGTGCGTGACCGGCTCCCTGTAGGTCAGCCAGCCACCTGGCGGGCGCCGCGGTCGCGGTCGAGCAGCTGCATCAGGCCGGCGCCGAGCAGCTCGACCAGCATCATCCACAGGCGGGAAAGGAGCGCCACCGCCAGCGCCGCGCCAGCCGGCATGATCTGCACCAGGGCGACGGTCAGGACGCCCTCGCGCACGCCGAGCCCGGCCGGGGTGATCAGGCTCAGGAAGCCGACTGCGTAGGCGGCGGCGTAGGCCGCAACGGCGAGCGGGACCTCGCTCGCCGCGAGCGGCCGGAGGCTGTGGATCAGGGCGGCGAAGGCCAGCCCGGTGACCACCCAGTAGAGCCCGTAGCCGGCGGCCAGCGCGGCCGCCGCCCGCGGCGAGGGCGCGAGCTCGCGCGCCCCGACCTCCGGATAGCGGCGGCGCAGGAGCGCGGCCAGGCGATGCCGCAGCGCCACCGCCAGCACCGCCGCCAGCCCGACGGCGAGGCCGCCGAGCGCCAGCGCCGGTCCCAGCCGGGTCCTGCCCGCGACCAGCACCGGCAGCCCGACCAGCAGCGCGGTGCCGACGGAGAGGAGCTGGGCGAGGGTCATCACGGCCAGCGTGGTGCGCCGGGGCACGCCGTCGCGGCGGGCCAGCTCGACCGCGCCGACGAAGCTCCACACGTTGCCGGGGATGTACCTGGCCAGGTTGCTGGCGAACCAGATGCGCATCCCGCGCGCCAGGCCCAGCCCGGCCGCGCGGCGCAGGGCCGCGGCCCACAGCGCCGCGACCATCGCGTAGGAAACCGCGAGCACGATGGTGGCCAGCACCAAATAGCCAGGGTCAGGCTCCCATTTGCGGGCGGTAACGTCCCGCCAGCGCGCCGCCAGGGCGATCCCAAAAAAGGTCAACACCGCCACGGCGACCACCGCGGTGCGCCAACGAGAACGACCCGAACCTGTCGGGCCGACGGGACTCACGCCCACAATGCAGACACCCCTTGGATAACGTCATGGCATCGTAGCCGAGGTCTGGCGTTGCCTGCGGCATTCACTTTCGACTACCGTTTGCCATGCAGGAAGCGTGCCGGACGGGGGCCCGACCGCTACAAGCGTGCCCGAAGCCGCGCCGACAAGGCTCCAAGGCACGCTTAAGTCGGGCCGACGGGTGCGCTTTGGACACAGGGGTCGTTTTCCTGAGGAGGAACCCACGCTGATGGCAGTGAAGGTCGTCCACGTGTCCGACATTTCTGGCAAGGAGGCTGACGAGCAGGAGCTCGGCAGGCTCGTGATCCACGAGCACCCGGACTATGCCGACCTACCCGTGACACTGGAGGTCCTTCCCGAGGAGGTCGAAGGCCTCAGCACCTCCAACCGTTTCGTCACGGTCGAGTACTTCCAGCCCGGCGCCCGCAAGGGGCAGCGCCTCACTGTCGGGCTCGACGATTTCAACCTGCTGGCCAATCCGGGCGCGATGGACTCCGCAATCCAGGACGCTCTGATCGACAAGCACCGCAGCCGTTCGCGCAGTGCCGGAGAGGGCGGCTCGCGCCGCGCCAAGATCAACTACGCGACCCTGGAACACGCCGGCGAGCCGCACCGCGGCCGCATCACCGAGGCGGAGAAGGAAATCGTCCGGAACAATCTCGACAAGGTGAACCAACGCCTGCGCGAGAGCGGCAAGCGGGAGATCAGCACCGACGACCCGGAGATGCAGCAGCGTTACGGCCTGTAACCAGCCGCACGCTGGCGTGCCGCCGATGGGCGGCCTGGGAGGCGTGCAGCATCCCAGCGCCGACCGTGGCGGACCGGCTCGTCCATCGCGGCTTCGGGTGGTCTGCATGGTCCGCGCCCTGCTGCAGCGTATACAGCGCTCGGCCTGGCTGCGCCCGCGTGCCTACCAGGCCTTCGCCGTGCTCAGCATGGGCCGGGCGCGGCCGCCCGTAGGCGACCCGCCACGCCTGGCGGCCGCCTCTACAGCCCCAGCGACCTTCCGATCAGGATGCGCATCACCTCGCTGGTTCCCTCGCCGATCTCGAGGACCTTGGCGTCCCGGTAGAAGCGCGCCACCGGGAACTCGTTGACGAAGCCGTAGCCGCCGTGGACCTGGACCGCCTCGCGGGCGGAGGTCACGGCCGCCTCGGAGGCGTACAGCTTGGCGATCGCGGCCTCCCTGGCGAACGGCTGCCCGGCGACCAGCCTGGCCGCGGCGTGGTGGTAGGCCAGCCGGGCGGTGTGGGCGCGCAGCTCCATGTCGGCGATCTTGAACGCGATCGCCTGGAAGGCGGCGATCGGACGGCCGAACGCCTGGCGCTCGCGGGCGTACTTGACGCTCTCGTCGACGCAGCCCTGGCAGAGCCCGGTGGCGAGGGCGGCGATGGCGATGCGGCCCTCCTCCAGGGTGCGCAGGAAATTGGCGAGACCGGCGCCGCGCTCGCCGAGGGTGTTGGCCAGCGGCACGCGGCAGCCGTCGAACACCAGCTCGCGCGTGTCCGAGGCGTGCCAGCCGACCTTGGAGTAGCGCCTGCCGAGGGTGAACCCGGGCGTGCCCAATGGCACCACGATGTTGGTGACCTCGGGCCGGCCGTCGGGCCGGGTGCCGGTGGCGGCCGCGATCGTGGCGACGGCCGAGCGCGGCAGGCCCGCATTGGTGATGAGCGCCTTGGTGCCGTCGATCACCCACTCGTCGCCGTCCTGCAGCGCCCGGGTGCGCACGGCGCCGGCGTCCGAGCCGCCACCGGGCTCGGTGAGCCCGAACGCGGCCAGCCGCTCCCCGGCGGCGAGCGGCGGCAGCCAGCGGCGCCGCTGCTCCTCACTGCCGAAGCGCCAGATCGGCATGGCGCCGAGCCCGACGGCGGCCTCGAGGGTGAGCGCCACCGAGGAGTCGACCCTGGCCAGCTCCTCGATCGCCAGGCAGAGGGTGAGGTAGTCGGCACCCATGCCGCCGTACTCCTCGGGGAACGGCAGCCCGAACAGCCCCATGCCGGCCATCTGGTCGAGGACCTCCTCGTCCAGCTCCTCGGCGCGGTCCATGGCCTCGGCCCTCGGCGCGACCACGGTCTGGGCGAACTCGTGGACGATCTTGCGGAATTCTTCCTGTTCGGGTGTGAGCGTGAAGTCCATCCTTGCTCCCTCGTGGGGCGGCGACGTTGCCGGCGCTCGTGCTGGCTCGGGGCTGGCCCGCAGGCTGACGCGCCGCAGCGACCAGCCAGCGGGCCAGCGCAGCGAGCCAGCACCGCTGGGGCCATGCTAACCAGTCCCGCGAGCGTCGCGACCGTGGTACCGCCATCGGCCGGGCCGTGCTCGCGCGCCGCACCAGCGCCGGCCGGGCCCCTACCCGCCGCCTCTGGGCGGCTCGGGGGCGAACTCCAGGCCGAGCAGGGCGAGGTCGTCGAAGCGGCGGCCGGCGCTGTGCCGGTCGACCGCCTCGACCAGCTCGTCGAGGGCCTCGGCGAGCGACTCGCCGCGCAGCGCCCGCTCCAGCACGCCGCTGTCGATGAAGCGGCCACGGGCGTCGCGCGCCTCGACCAGCCCGTCGGTGTAGCAGACCAGCCGCTGGCCGGCCCGCAGCGTGCTCTGCGACTCGTAGGCGCGGGTGCCGAGCCCGAGCGGCGCCCCCACCCGGGCGGCGCGCGGGGCCGCGCCGAGTGGGTAGGGATGGCCGGCCGAGGCGAGCACCACCCGGCCGCTGGTGTAGGCGCGGCCGACCAGGGCGGTGACGAAATCCTCGTCGCCGCCCTCGCGCGCGACCAGCCGGTCGAGCCGGCTGAGGACGCGGGCCGGGCCGACGCCCTCGCCGGCCAGCGTGCGGAAGGCGCCCTTGAGCACCGAGGCCAGCGAGCTGGCCTCCAGGCCCTTGCCGCGCGCGTCGGCCAGGATGAAGGCGATGCCCTTGCCCTCCCCCACCTCGACGAGGTCGTAGAAGTCCCCGCCGATCTGGGCGAGGCCGCTGGCCGACTGGTAGCGCACCCCCACCTCCCAGCCGGAGACCCAGCCGGGCGGGGTGGTCAGCAGCAGCGCCTGGACCCGCTCCAGCACCTCGGCCTGGGCGCGCGCCCGCTCCGAGCCGGAGATGGCACGGGCGCCGAGGCTGGCGAACTGCTGCGAGGCCTCCAGCTCCTGCTCGGACAGGCGCGGGTCGGGACGGCGCCAGGCCAGGGCGATGGTGCCCGTCTGGCGCCTGGACGCGTCGATCAGCGGCAGCCACAGCACGCTGCCGAGGCCGCGCGCCTCCAGCATGGTCGCCTCCGGCGCGATCAGGGAGCGGACGCTGGCCTGGAAGGGCCGGGCGGTGAAGGCGGCTGGCAGGGTGGCGCTGGCCAGCCGGCTGGGCAGCGGCGGGACGTGCGGCTCGCGGTGCTCGGCGACCAGCAGCATGCGGTCGCCCTGGCGCCGGTACACCGCGGCGGCGTCGGCCGCGTACAGCGTCCGGGCCGAGCGGGCCAGCAGCTCGTAGGCCTCTTCCGGCTCGACGCCGGCGCCGAGGGAGACGGCCAGCTTGACGGTGTCGGCCGAACGCTCGAGCGCGGACTGCTCGCGCTGGCGCACGCCCCAGTTGACCAGCGCGATCCCGGTGCCGACCGCGATCAGCGCCAGGCGCAGGACCAACTCCGCGGTGGTCAGCCCGCCGGCGTGCACGCCGAGGAGGACCCCGGTGGCGAGGGCGACCAGCCCGGCGGCGACCACCTGGCCCCGGTCGGAGGAGAGGCGGCTGGCCAGCAGGGGCGCGAGCACCAGGAAGCCGGCCGTCGACAGCCGGCCGACGGTCAGGTCGATGGCCAGCACCGCCACGACCACCGCGTACGGCAGCAGCCAACCCCGCGACGGGCCGGGCACGGCCTCCCTCGACGGGCGCGAGGAGGTCGACGGCTGCGTCACGCCGACGCCCTCGCTCTGGTCCACCGGGGCTACCGCCTTCGGCTCCATCGCTGTCCGGCTCCGATCTGCACGGGCTGCCGCCTTCGGCTCCACGAGGTGCGGACCGCCAGCTCACTGCAAGCTCCGTAGCGGGTACCCTGCACGACCGGCGACCCGGGCACAAGACCGGCATCCGGGCGAAGTGCGCTGCCGGCGGTGTCGCGGCTCCCAGCCACGCGTGCCCCGCCTACCTATGGGGAGCCACCAGCGTGGGTACGATGACGGCGCTTCGCCGACCGCGGGACAGCGTCCCGGAGGCTGTGCCGGCACGTCCCCCCTCCGGGCCAGAGCGAAAGGGCTTGGCGCATGCGCACCCTCGTGACCGGTGGTGCCGGGTTCATCGGCTCCGCGCTGGTCGACCGTCTCGTGTACGAGGGCCACGAGGTGGTCGTGCTCGACGACCTGTCGAGCGGCAACCTCGAGAACCTGGCGGACGCGCTGGCGTCCGGCCACGCCGAGCACGTCGAGGTGGACCTGGCGGGGCCGGAGCTCGACGCGGTGGTGGCCGAGGCGCGCCCCGAGGTGGTCTTCCACCTCGCCGCCCAGATCGACGTGCGCCGCAGCGTGGCCGACCCGGCGGCCGACGCGCGCACCAACGTGGTCGGGTCGGTCGCCCTGGCCAAGGCGGCGGCCGACCACGGCGTGCGGCGGCTGGTGTTCGCCGGCTCCGGCGGCACCGCCTACGGCGAGCCCGACCCCGGCGACCTCCCGGTCGACGAGGACTACCCGCCCCGCCCGAGCAGTCCCTATGGGGTCTCCAAGCGCGCGGTCGAGGACTACCTCGCCAGCTTCGTCCCCCTCTACGGGCTGGAGTCGGTGAGCCTGCGCCTCGGCAACGTCTACGGGCCACGCCAGGACCCCCACGGGGAGGCCGGGGTGGTGGCGATCTTCTGCACGCGCCTGCTCGGCGACGAGCCGGTGGTGGTCTTCGGCGACGGCACCCAGACGCGCGACTACGTCTACGTCGACGACGTGGTGGAGGCGTTCCTGGCCGCGGCGGCCGCGCCGCAGGCGGTCGGGCTGCGCCTCAACGTCGGCACCGGCGTCGAGACCTCGGTGCTGGCGCTGTACGCGGCCCTGCGCGAGGTGACCGGCTTCGGCCCCGAGCCGACCTTCGCGCCGGCGCGGACCGGGGAGCTGCACCGCATCGGGCTGGACGTGCGCCGGGCCAAGGAGGTGCTCGGCTGGCGCGCCCTGGTGGACCTGCCTACCGGCCTGGAGCGCACCTGGGCCTGGGCCTTCCAGCAGGTCAACGCGGGCAGCGTCGGCGGTTGACGCTCAGCGAGCCTCGCTGCGCTCGGCCCGCGGCGGGGCGAGCTGCTGGCGCAGCTGCGCCAGGAAGGTGGCGCGGTAGGCCTTGACGTCCTGGCTCGGCTCCAGGATCGCCAGCTCCGAGTCGTGCGTCCAGCGGTCCACCTCGCCGAGGAGGCGCTCCAGCTCGTCGCAGCCGGCCAGCAGGGCGGCCACCTGCTCGTCGGGGACCACCAGGCGGGTGCTGAAGGACGGCTCGCGGCCCAGGAAGGCGCGGTCGACCACCGGGTCGACCTGGACGTCGACCACCAACTTGAAGAGCCGCTCGTTGAGGTCCTCCAGGCGCCGCGGCGCCGCCTCAGGCTGCAGCTCGAGCAGTTGCGCCTCCCGCCGGACCGCCTCGTAGTGGTCCCGACTGCGCACGTGGAGCGCCGGGTCGAAGGGACCGACGACCAGCTCCATCCGCCTCGTTCCTCCCCTCGAGGTCGAGCTCGAACCAGACCACCCGGCCGCCGGGGCCGCCGCCGAAGCCCCAGCCCGCCGCGAGCGCCTCGAACAGGTCGAAGCCGCGACCGGTGACCGACTCCACGTGGTGCACGCGACGACGCGGGTCCACCGCCCCGCCGTCGTCGTGGATCTCCACCCGCAGGCGGCCGTTGCGCAGGCGCCAGCTCACCAGCACGCTGCCGGCCTCGGAACCGGAGGCCGAGTGCAGCAGGGCGTTGGTGACCGCCTCGCTGGTGAGCAGGCAGGCGACGTCGTAGCAGGGCATCATCGGGTCGAGCGCGGCCGCGACGAAGCCACGGGCCGCCCCCACCTGATCGGGCCGCCCGGGGAAGACGCGCTCTCCCCGCAGCTCCGGCATCCTCGTTGTCATCTCGCGCACTTTAAGAGGCTCCGCTCACTGCTCAGGAACCAGGATCCCCCTCCGCAGCCGCCTCCAGGATGATCACGGCCTCACCGGCTGAGACGGCGTCTCCGACGCTGGATCTTACCTCCCTGACCTTGGCTTGAAACGGCGCCCGCAGCGGAGTCTCCATCTTCATCGCCTCGACCACGGCGAGCAGTGCGCCGGCGGCGACCTCCTGGCCCGCCTCCACCTCGACGCGGACCAGGGTGCCGGCCAGCGGCGAGGCGACGCGGCCGGCGTCGGCGGCGGACGCCGCCAGGTCCGACGGGCGCCGCCGGTAGAGCCGCACCGGCCAGGCGGCGCCGTCGACGGTGACGGTGAAGTCGGGCGCCGCGTCCTCTCCCGGCTCGGGTGCCGCCAGGTCGGAGAGGTCGACCTCCTGCTCCAGCCAGGTGGTCCAGTGCGTGGCGCCGGCGAAGGTCTGCTCGGCGACGATGCGGGTCAGCGCCGGCACGGTCGAGGCGACCCCCTCGACGCGGGTCAGCTCGAGCGCCCGCGCCATGCGCGCGAGGGCCTGGCGCCGGTCGGGGCCCCAGGCGCAGACCTTGCCGAGCAGGTCGTCGTAGAAGGCCGTGACCTCGTCGCCGGCCTCGTAGCCGGCGTCGACCCGCACGCCCGGCCCGCCCGGCCAGTCGAGCCTGCCGAGCCGGCCGGCGCTCGGCAGGAAGCCGCGACCAGGATCCTCGGCGTTGACCCGGCACTCGACCGCGTGGCCGTGGACGCGGACCTCGTCCTGGGTGAGGCCGAGCGGCTCGCCGGCGGCCACCGCGAGCTGCGCCGCCACGATGTCGACGCCGGTGACCAGCTCGGTGACCGGGTGCTCGACCTGTAGCCGGGTGTTCATCTCCAGGAACCAGGCCCCGCCGGAGGGCGGGTCCCAGAGGAACTCGACCGTGCCGGCACCGACGTAGCCGCAGGCCTTGGCCACGGCCACCGCCCAGGTGGTGAGCCGCTCGCGCACCTCGGCGGGCAGGCCGGGGGCAGGGGTCTCCTCCACCAGCTTCTGGTGGCGGCGCTGCACCGAGCAGTCGCGCTCGCCGAGGTGGACGATGCCGCCGTGGGCGTCGGCCAGCACCTGCACCTCGACGTGGCGCGGGCGTTCGAAGAAGCGCTCCAGGTAGCAGGTGTCGTCGCCGAAGGCGGCGGCCGCCTCGCGCGCCGCCGCCGCCAGGGCCTCGTCCGCCTCGGCGGGGTCGCGCACCACCCGGATGCCGCGGCCGCCGCCGCCGGCGGCCGCCTTGATCGCCACCGGCCAGCCGTGGCGCCGGCCGAACGCGACCACCGCGGCCGCGTCCGCCACCGGCTCGGTGCCGCCGGGCACCGGCTCGACGCCGGCGGCCAGCACCGCCCTGCGGGCGGCGAGCTTGTCGCCCATCTGCTCGATGGCCGCGGCCGGCGGCCCGACCCAGACCAGCCCGGCCGCCTCGACCGCCCGCGCGAAGGCGGCGTTCTCGCTCAGCAGCCCGTAGCCGGGGTGGACGGCCTCCGCGCCGGCCGCGCCGGCCGCGGCGAGCACCCGGGCGGCGTCCAGGTAGGACTCGCCGACCGTGGTGCCGCCGATGGCGACCGCCCGGTCGGCCTCGCGCACGTGCAGGGCTCGTGAGTCGGGGTCGGAGTGGACGGCGACGCCGACCAGCCCGTGCTCGCGGCAGGCGCGCAGCACCCGCACGGCGATCTCGCCGCGGTTGGCCACCAGCACGGTGCGGAACGGGCGCCTGGCGGCAGGCTGTGCGGGGCGCATCACACCGGCGGCACCCCGTGGCGGCGACGGCTGAACTCCCGCTCCTTGCCGCGGGCGGCCGCCAGCCGCCTGGCCAGCTCGCCGCGGAGCTGCTCCGGGTCGACGACCGCGTCCACCACCAGGTCGGCGGCGAGCCGCACCAGGTCGACGTCCTCGCGGTACTCGCGCTCCAGCCGGGCGACCTCGGCGGGACGCTCGGCCTCGGGCAGGGCGGCCAGCTTGTTGTAGTAGACGGCGTTGACGGCGGCCTCCGCTCCCATCACGGCGATCGACGCGGTCGGCAGGGCCAGGGTGGCGTCCGGTTCGAAGCCCGGCCCGGCCATGGCGTACAGCCCGGCCCCGTAGGCCTTGCGCACCACCACGCAGAGCTTCGGCACGGTCGCCTCGCTGACCGCGGTGATCATCTTGGCGCCGTGGCGGATGATCCCCTGGCGCTCGACCTGGCTGCCGATCATGAAGCCGGGCACGTCGGCGAGGAACACCAGCGGCAGGTTGAAGGCGTCGCAGAGCCAGATGAAGCGGGCCGCCTTGTCGGCGGAGTCGACGAACAGCACCCCGCCCTTGTGCAGCGGCTGGTTGGCGACGATGCCGACCGCCTGGCCCTCGATGCGGGCGAGCCCGCAGATCAGCTCCGCGGCGAACTCGCGCTTGACCTCGAAGAAGCTGTCGGCGTCGCAGACGGCCGCGAGCAGCGGCAGCATGTCGAACGGCTGCGCCTCGTCGAGCGGGACCAGCGGGGCCACCGGGCCGGCGTAGGCCGGGCCGCGCGGCTGCTCCGCCGGCGGGTCGGAGCGCCAGGAGCTGGGGAAGTAGGACAGCCAGGTGCGGGCGGCCTCGAGCGCCTCGTCCTCGTCGGCCGCCAGCAGGTCGCCGCAGCCGGAGACGCGGCAGTGCATCGCCGCCCCGCCCATCTCCTCCAGGGTGGTGCGCTCACCGATCACCATCTCGGCCATGCGCGGCGACCCCAGGTACATGGAGGCGTTGCCGTCGACCATGAAGACCACGTCGCAGAAGGCCGGGATGTAGGCGCCGCCCGCCGCCGACGGGCCGAACAGGCAGCACACCTGCGGCACCCGGCCGGAGAGGCGCACCTGGTTGTAGAAGATCCTGCCGGCGCCGCGGCGGCCGGGGAACATCTCCACCTGGTCGGTGATCCGCGCCCCGGCGGAGTCGACCAGCCACACCATGGGGATCTCGTGGCGCAGGGCATACTCCTCGACGCGGATGATCTTCTCGACCGTGCGGGCGCCCCACGAGCCCGCCTTCACGGTGGAGTCGTTGGCCATCACCGCGACGTCGCGGCCGCCGACCCGGCCGACGCCGGTGACCACCCCGTCGGCCGGCAGGTCGCCGGCCATGGCGTTGGCCAGCAGGCCGTCCTCGACGAAGCCGTCGGCGTCGTCGAGCAGCCGCCGCAGGCGCTCGCGCACGAACAGCTTGCCCTGCTCCCTTGCCTTGGCGTGGTAGCGCTCGGCGCCGCCGGCACGGGCCTGCTTGTCCAGCGCCCTGAACGCCAGCTCTGGCCGCTCCCCGGCTTCCAGCGCCTCCCGCGGCGTCCTCGGGTCGGTCACGCCTTCACCCCCCGGTCAGCCAGTAGCCTGGTCCGCGGGCCGGCGGCCAGGACGCGTCCGCGCAGCGGGTGGTCGACCAGCGCGCCGGCGACCTCGGCGGCGGCGAGCAGGGCGTCGAGGTCGATGCCGGTGGCCACGCCCATGTCGTCGAGCATGTGCACCACGTCCTCGCTGGCCACGTTGCCGGCGGCGCCCGGTGCGGTGGGGCTGCCGCCGAGCCCGCCGACGGCGCAGTCGAAGTCGCTGCAGCCGGCCTGCGCGGCGGCGAGCAGGTTGGCGAGGCCGGTGCCCCTGGTGTCGTGGAAGTGGCAGTTGAGCGCCGGCACCTTGCCGTCGAGCGCGGCCAGCAGCGCCTCCACCCTGGTCGGGGTGGCCATGCCGGTGGTGTCGCCGAGGGAGACGCCGGCGCAGCCCATGGCGGCGAGCCGCTCGGCCAGGGCGACCACCCGCTCGCGCGGCACCTCGCCCTCGTAGGGGCAGCCCCACGCGGTCGAGACGGTCGCCTCCACCGGCGTCGGCCCGGCGAGCGCGACCACCCCGGCGATCTCCTCCATGGTCTGGGCCACGGCGCGGTTCACGTTGGCGCGGTTGTAGCTCTCGGACGCGGCCACCACCACCTGCAGCCGGTCGGCGCCGGCGGCGAGCGCGTCCTCGGCGCCGCGGCGGTTGGGCACCAGCGCCGAGTAGGTCACGCCCGGGCGGCGGCCGATCGCCGCGAAGACCTGGTCGCTGCCTGCCATCGCGGGCACCGCCCGCGGCGAGACGAACGAGCCGACCTCGATGCGCCGCACCCCGGTGGCCGAGAGCGCGTCCACCAGCCGCACGCGATCCTCGACGGGCACGGGCGGCTCGCTCTGGAGCCCGTCCCGCGGGCCCACCTCGCGGATGCTGACCGACGCTGGAAGCTGCACGGGCACCTCGGCTCGGGCGTGGCTGGGCCACGATCGTACCGGCGCCGGACGGGCAGCGGGCTAGATGCGGTCGAGGAGGTCGCGCTTCTTGCGCTCGAACTCCTGGTCGGAGATCAGGCCGCGGTCGCGCAGGGCGGCGAGCCGCTCCAGGTCGTCGAGGGCGGTGTACGGCCCGCCGGACGACGGTGCCGGCCCCGGCGCGTCGTACGGGCGCGGCGGGGTGCGCGGCGGCGGCGGCGGCGGCGAGGGGCCCTCCTCCATCCGGTGGGAGATCGCGAGCTGCACCGCCTTGGGGTCGCGGACCTTCTCGAAGACCACCTGACCCAGCTCGCCGCCGGACTGGACCTGCAGGTCGCCGATGCCGATCAGGCGGCCGAACAGCGACTGCGAGTAGGTCACGTCGTCGATGCGCTCGAGCGGGATCTCGCGCGCGTACTTGGCGACCATGCCGGTGCGGTAGATCAGCCGGTCGGTGGTGAGCACCAGGTGGGTGGTAGCCCAGCGGGCAACCCGGGGGCCGACCCAGATGAGCAGCACCGCCGCCGCGATGACCTGCACGACCATGCGGGCCGCGCCCTGGAAGGTGCCGCCGGGCATGGAGCCGTACGCCAGGGTGGCCACGACCACCACCAGCAGCGTCATCAGCACCGAGGGGACCAGCGTCCACCAGTGCGGCCGCAGGTCGTAGACGACGTGCTCGTTCTCCCCCAGGAGGCGCTCAGGGAACGCCACGCGCGACCTCCTCATTCGTCGACCAGACGAGCGTAACAACCGGTCAGATCCCCCTCAAGGACGGTGTCGGGGGTGCGGAGCTCCGCCGCAGGCCGGCCAGCGCGGCGCTCGGAGCCGTACTGCATCCATACCGTTGCGGTTTTGCAACTCTCCGGGAAGACCGTAAGGGTTCCTCAGCGGCGTGGCGACGCTCGCGGGCACCGGGTTCGTAGCCCGCCGCCGGCGGCGTCCGGGCTACGGGCCGCTCGCCGCGAGGACGGGAGCCTGGCCGCGGCTCCGCTAGCTCTCGAGGCGAGGTTCGCGTATGCACGGATACGTTGCGCGGTGCCCCCTCGTCGTGTTGGCGCGGTTCCTCCTGGTCGTGGTGCTGGCCGCGGGCTGCACCGCCGAGGTGAGCTCGGCCGCCCCTCCCGGCGGCGGCGACCGGGGCGAGGTCACGCCCGAGGCTCCGGCCCGCGGCTTCACCGTCCCGCCGGACAGCCTGGCGGGCCAGCCGGTGCCGCTGACCGTGTACTACCTGCGCACCGTCGGCCGCGACCGCTACCTCGTGCCAGAGCGGCACCCGGTCCGGCTGGCCGTCTCGGCCCCGGAGGCCGCCGTGCGCGAGCTGCTGGCCGGCGCGCCCGTCTACCCCGGCTCCGCCCGGCCCTTCCCGTCAGGCTGCCACCTGCTCGGCTTCGCGCGGGACGGGTCGAGGGCGGTGGTCAACCTCTCGCGCGAGGCCGCCCAGGTCGCCGGCGGTCCCAAGGCGGCGCGGCTGGCGGTGCAGGCGCTGGTCTGGACGGTGACGCGGGCCGCCGACGTGAGGCGGGTGCTGGTCAAGGTGGAGGGCCGGACCGCTGGCGAGGTCGATGGGCGGCTCCTCGGCGACCTCTGGGGGCCGCACGCGAGCCCGGCCGGGCTGACCCGCGACGAGCGCGTCCCGGTAGCCCCGATCGCGCTGGTCGAGCCGGTCCCCGGGGCTCGCGTCCACGGCGGCCGGGTGGTGGTCCGTGGCGAGGCGAGCGTCGTCCGCGGCATGGTCAGCCTGCGCCTGCGCGACAGCGCGGGCACGGTGGCGGCACAGGGCTTCAGCGACGCCGCGGTCGGGGCGCCGGCAAGGACGCCGTTCTCCGGCTCGCTGGCGTTCGACCAGCCCGCCCGAGCGGAGCTCTGGGTCCTCGAGGTCTTCGAGGCCAGCCCGGTCGACGGCTCGGTGGGCTACTCGGTCGAGCTGCCGGTCAAGGTCGGCGGCTGAGCGGACCGCCTGGAGGCTAGGAGAGCCGCAGGTGCTCCACGTCGCCGCTGGCGACCGCGACCTCGGTGCTGGTCGCGGTGCGCAGCGCCAGCGCGCCGTCGGCGCCGAGGCCGGCCGCGACGCCCTCGAGCGCCTCGCCGCCGAGCAGCTCCACCCGCACCTGGCGGCCGAGCGTGTCGAGCCGCTCCCGGTAGGCGGCAAGGGTCGGGCCCGCCTCCCCGGCCGCGAGCGCCCGGTAGCCGGCGGCGAACCGCTCCCCCCAGGCGCCGAGCAGCGCCACCCGGTCGACCGCGCCGCCGGCGGCCAGGCGCAGGCTGGTGGCTCGTCCGGCGAGGTCGGCGGGGAAGTCCCCGGCGCCCTGGCCGACGTTGACCCCCATGCCGAGCAGCACCCAGTCGAGCCGGCGCCCCTGGCTGTGCGCCTCGGCCAGCAGGCCGGCCGCCTTGCGCCCGTCCACCAGCAGGTCGTTGGGCCACTTGAGGCCGACGGCCGGCGCCGGCGACTCCACGGGGGCGTCCACCCGCCGCTCGGCGACCTCGGCGAGCAGCGCCGCGGTCGCGTCGACCAGGGCGACCCCGGCCGCCGCCACGGCCAGCCAGGCCTGCTCCGGCTCGAGCCGGGGGCGGAGCACCACGGTGAGCAGCAGCGAGCTGCCTGGCGGGGCGAGCCAGTCGCGGCCGAGGCGGCCACGGCCGGCGCGCTGCGCGTCGGCGACCACCGTCGTTCCCTCGGGCGCGCCGCCCGCGGCCAGCTCCGCGGCCCTGACCATGGTGCTCGGGAGGCTGGTGGCCACCTCGACGGGGTCGAAGAAGGCCGGCAGGGCACGCCCATGCGCACCGACAGGTCCTGGACCTTGCAGATCTTCTCGGCCATGACCTCACCGAGCGAGCCGCCGAAGACGGTGAAGTCCTGGCTGAAGATGC
>WNGE01009757.1_pt1 | contig 15557 bp, 15 predicted proteins | sample 5400651 | NCBI WGS metagenome assembly WNGE01 (sample SAMN13153370, study PRJNA577476) | soil metagenome | isolation source: 60 cm soil or saprolite under grassland replicate 2 | place: USA:California | collected 2016-06-15 | reverse complement strand
AGAGCCAGGGGATCGTCTTTCTCGGTATCGATTTTCAAGATACACAGAGCGATGGTCTCAGCTTTATACAACACTATGGGATCACCTACCCGAACGTCGTCGATGCAAATGGTTCCACAGCCATTAATTATGGAGTGACTGGCGTCCCAGAGACGGTCTTTATTGACCGCCACGGGGTGATTGTCCACAAAGTGATCGGGGAACTGACCGAGCAAACGCTCGACAGCAACTTACAACTGCTTTCTGGTAGAGCAGCTCAAGATAGCAACCAGATTCCCGAGATTACACCACCAGGACAGAACGATGAACAATAGACAGCATTCCCCTTCACTTGGAGAGCAGGACAACGACGTTGAGGTGCTCCATCGGGCACCTCTTGCAGGTGCCTCCAGGGGACAGCAATCTACTCGCTGGTCTGCCCGCCAACGCCGTAATGCCTTGTTGCTGCTGGGCGTGCTGTTGTTGGGCGTGGTCACTATCATTGCACTCTCCAGTGGCGGTGCCCGACATGCGGAACAGGCGAATGCGACGCAGCCCGGTACGTCTCCTGTAGCAGCTACTAGGACGCCGTCTCCTCCCACCACGGCCACAGGTGTGTTTCGTGAGTACCCCCTCCCACAGTCGGATAGCCAGGTCATGCGGCTGGCGATCGACCACGAAGGGCGGGTCTGGTTCGGGGAAATGGGTCGGAACTATCTCGCCGTCTTTGACCCGCAGACCCAGAGCTTTCAGCAGATGATCCCACCACATGGGCGTAACGGCATGATGGGAATACAGGTCGCACCTGACGATACCATCTGGTTTGCTGAGCAATACGCCAACTACATCGGCCACTACTTCCCCAAGACGGGACGCTTTCAGTTCTACCCCTTGCCCGTGTATACCGTCCCCGACCCCTCCAATGCGGGGAAGACGCTCACATTGCCGAGCGCCCCGAACGACCTGGCGCTGGATGCGCATGGCGATGTCTGGTTCACCGAATTCAACGCCGATCGCCTGGGACGGCTCGATCCGCACACCGGGCGTATGCAGCAGTATCCCCTTACCGCGAAGCTGAGTGTGGAGAAGCTCGTACCCTATGGTGTGGCCGTCGATCCGGAGGGGAGCGTCTGGTTCACCGAGTCGAGCAACGGCCACATTGGTCGCCTCGATCCATCCACAGGCCACATCCGCCTTTTCGCGCCGCCGGGTTCTCCTATCGCGCCGATGGAGATCGCCAGCGATGCGCACGGGACCATCTGGGTGACCTCGTTCGGCTCAGGCCTCCTGCTTCGGCTCGATCCGCGTACCGGAAGGGTCACCCCCTACTACGCCTCGCCCACTGGAAAGGACCCGGGCGCGCTCTACGGCTTGGTCGTGGCCCCGTCGGGCGACGTCTGGGTGACAATTCTGGCAGAGAACGTGATTGCACGCTTTGATGTCGCGGCCAGGCGTTTCATCTACTATCGCATCCCAACCCCCGGCAGTGAACCATTGGCGATGGTGATGGGTCCCGACCATACGCTCTGGTTTACCGAAATTGACAAGATCGGCATGTTACGGCCATAGTAAATCGCTCATAATGCAGCAGCCATGCTTTGAGCGGATATTCCAGGTAGCCAGTACAACCCATCGATGCATCATGACTTGCATCCCGAGGCCGTTTCTGGTACAATAGCTGCATATTTGTACAGCTATGAATTTATAAAGGAGACTATCGGATGACCGTTCACGCTAAGGGGCTTGCTGCTGGGTCTTCTTCCGAGCCGTCGGACGTGTGCCAGCAGCGATGCATCCACCCTGAACATGCCCTGGCAGTGCGGCGGCACCTGCTCGCGACGGATTCTGCTCGCGTCACTGCCAACCTCTTCGCCGTACTCTCCGACCCGACCCGGCTCCAGGTGCTCTATGCCCTGCTCCATGCTCCCGTTGGAGAATTGTGTGTCTGTGATCTGGCGGCAGGCCTTGGCCGTGATGATACCACCATTTCGCATCAATTGCGGGTCTTGCGCAGTCAGCATATCGTGTCCATGCGCAAGGTCGGCAGGGTGGTCTACTATCGGCTGGTGGACGAACATATCCGCCAGCTCCTCGCTGTCGGTCTCTCGCACGCCAATGAACCACTCCCCCCCTTGCATCACGAAACGGAGGCAACGGCATGAGTGCTGGACACGATCACGCGCATGGCATGGCGAAGCAGACTTTACGCCTGGCCTTTTTCCTGACGCTCATCATTGTAGCAGCAGAGGTCATCGGCGGCCTCCTGGCCCATTCCCTGGCGCTGCTCTCCGATGCGGGACACGCGCTTACAGACATCTTTGCCCTGGGACTGGCCTGGTTCGCGACGGCACAAGCTGAACGGCCCGCCAATGCCTGTAAAACCTTTGGCTATCATCGCGTGGGCATCCTGGCCGCGCTCATCAATGCGATCACGCTGATTCTCGTCGCTATCTGGATCCTCTACGAGGCCGTGCAGCGCTTTCAGCATCCCGAGCCGATCCAGCCGCTCTTCATGTTCGCTGCAGCAGGCATCGGCATTGCCATCAATCTGTACATTGGTTTTGGCCTGCAAAAAGAGAAGGAGAATCTCAATGCGCGGGCGGCCGCTTTGCATGTGTTTGGGGATGTGGGAGCCTCCCTTGGTGTCATTGTCGCCGGTCTGGTGATTCTCCTGACCGGCTGGACCCCTATTGACCCCATCCTCTCGGTCGGCATCGCTGCTCTGATTGCCGTGGGAGCCTGGCGCATTGTGCGGGAAACGACCACTATCCTGCTGGAAGCCGTTCCGCAAGACATCAATATGGACACGTTGGTACAGGATATGAAAGACACAGCAGGCGTGCAGGATGTGCATGATCTGCACGTCTGGTGCATCACCAGTGGCATGTATGCCCTCTCGTGTCATGCCTCCATCACGGATCTACGGACGAGTGAGAGCGCGCTTATCCTGCGTTCCCTGGAAACCAGGCTGTCGGAGAAATACCGGATTGGACACAGCACCATTCAATTTGAATGTCATGCTCACCAGGAATGCTATTGCTCGGTTGATGGGTTGTATTGTCAAATGGAGGCTACTGGACATGACCACGACCATGCATCCGAAGAAAAGCGGCATGTGAATCCGAAGGAAGGTCGATAATGGCACAGCCACTCACACAGATCAGCGAACGAACCACCCGTGCAGGACAGGTACGACTAGGGGTATGGATTGAGCTGGTAACCATTGTCTGGATGGTTATCGAGGCGAGTGTGGCCCTCTCTGTTGGATTTGCCACACGCAGTGTCTCGCTGCAAGGGTTCGGCCTGGACAGTATTGTCGAACTCATTGCGGGCGGTATCTTGCTCTGGCGACTGCTGATTGAGCAACGGGGTGGTTCCACAGAACGTATTGAGGTTGCTGAGCGCCGTGCCTCCTGGGTGACCGCCATCAGTCTGTTCGCCCTGGCCGTCTACATTGTGGGAGACAGCGCCTTCGCCTTTGTCACCCGGACGCAACCAGAGGCTTCCTGGTGGGGTGTCGGTCTTGCGCTCGCAGCAGCCATCATCATGCCCCTCTTATGGCAAGGCAAGCTTCGGGTCGCCAAACGGATTGGGAGCGCCGCGTTGAAAGCCGATGCCGCGTGCAGCGTCACCTGTGCCTACATGTCCCTGACGCTCTTGGTGGGCCTCCTGCTCAACCGACTCTTTGGTTGGTGGTGGGCTGACCCCCTGGCGGCACTCGCGCTCGTCTACTTCCTGGTCCAGGAGGGGCGTGAGGCGCTGCACGAGGCACGGACTGGTGAGACCTGTAGCTGCGGTGACGAAGATTGCTGCGATGAGTGAAGAATGAGCCACCTTCTTGGAATCCAACAACTCGACGAGCACAATCCTACACTATGACGACCGCTGAACTCGCCTCATCGTGCATACCTGGTGTGTAGAGGCTCGCTACTGTTGATTCCCCAGACCAGCGTCTCTCGCACGGATAATGGCCTGTGCCCGGTCGACCACCTGCAGCTTATTATAGTCACCATATGGTAAACAGGAAATAACAGGGAGGAAAAACTCGATGTCACAGCAAAAGGAAACCGAACGCGTGCGCGAGATTTTTGATGCGTCAGCCGCACAATATGACAGAGGAATAGCATTCAGCGAAAAGCTCTTTTTTGGTGATGGCCGGGCCTGGGCCTGTTCCCAGGCGCGAGGGCAGGTGCTGGAGATTGCCATTGGCACCGGGCGCAACCTGCCCTTCTATGCAGTCAATGTGGAGATCACGGGGATCGAAATCAGCCCCGCTATGCTGGAGATCGCCTGCCAGCGCGCACAAAGCCTGGGCCGACAGGTCGAGCTGGTCGTCGGGGACGCGCAGGCGCTACCCTTCCCCGATCAGCGCTTCGATACAGTTGTGTGCACGATTTCGCTTTGCAGCATTCCCGACGAACGACAGGCCATCGCGGAGGTGTGGCGCGTTCTGCGTCCAGGTGGCCGCTTCGTTGCCCTCGAACACGTGCGCAGTCCAAACACCATCATACGCGGACTTGAGCGCCTGCTCGACTCCTGGGCGGTGCGTACTCAGGGAGATCACCTTTTACGTGAGCCAGTAGAAACCGTGCAGACGGCAGGTTTTAGCATCGAATATCTCAAACGGCAGAAACTGGGCATCGTCGAGCGCCTGATTGCGCGAAAAGCTTCACAATAAGGGATTTTGTTGATCGTCGAAAAACTTAAGGAGAATGGATATGACGAAAATCCATCTAGATACGGATGTTTTTGACATTCCGGCTGAGTATCCGCAGTGGGGCAATGAGATGGACTATAACATCCAGGTTGATATTCACTCAGCGCAATATGTCCTGGAACATGCCAATCCAACACTCGTCCCTCTAACTGTCACGTGTCAGACTGCCTTGAGACGGGCGTATCTTCCAAGACTTGCCCAGGCAGGTCGCTTAGGCGAACTCATCGTTCTGCAAGCTGAACTCTGTGCGAGGAGTGAGCATAACGAACAAAACTACGGTGAAACCTGCCCAGGGCTGCCCAAGGATATCATCAATTTTCACAAGAGAGAGCTGGCTTTATGAGATTCCCGACAGCGATGGGATTCCCACACGCCTTGTCACGAAAATTGACGGCAACGCATTTAATGAGTATTGGTGTAATGTCCTCTGTCGTTAGCTTTGTCGGTCAGAATGCTCTGTGTACCTCATCTTTCAGCTCCCTCTGCATTTTGAAGAGACAGGGACAGAGTGAAGAATGGAAGCAGTTCAGATCGGGGACTTGTGTGCTTTCAGGCCCGCCTGCATGTGAAAAGATCATGCGCATATTGGGATATTTCTTCAATGTTCCTGTATAAATGAGGTTTGCAATGGTACGCGTGGTGTCAAAGACAGAAGTCCAAATAACACAATAATTGCGAAACCGCTGTTTCTCAGAGGCCAATCTCAAATATCTTTGGCAAAGTCATTATCGGTCAGATCTACTGCTCCTAGAATACGTAGATTTGTCCTCTGAGCCTTTGTCAATCCCCTGGCATTTGTAATATTCATCTGTTCATATGGCCTGATATTATTTAAGCTTCTTAGGCGTGTTCCTGTGTTGATATCCCACAGTGAAATTGTTCCGTTATAGTCACTCATTGCGAGTGTTTTTCCATTTTTTGTGAAGGCTACTGACGTTATCCAGCTATCTTTCTCGAATAGAGTATGAAGGCATTCTCCCGTTCGGCTATTCCATAACCGCACGGTCTGGTCGTGGCTTCCGCTGGCAAGCATATTGCCGTCAGGGCTAAATGCGACAGCTCGTATCTGTCCGCTATGCCCCTGCAAGATGTGCAGACAGTCTCCACTGGAGTAGTCCCACACCCGAACAGTATAGTCGTCGCTGCCAGTAGCTAACATCTTTCCATCAGGGCTGAAGGCGATAGTGCGGATGCGGGCTGTATGTCCTGCTAAGGTCCTTTGACAAGAGCTGCTGCTGACATCCCAAAGGCGTATAATTTGATCATCACCACCACTGGCAAGAAGTTCTCCTTGAGGATGAAAACTTACTGCTCTGACGACCTTAGTATGGCCTTTCAGGATGCGCAAACAATCACCTGTAGTTGTTTCCCATAACCGCAATGTCTGATCATGGCTGGCACTTGCGAGAATAGAACCGGCAGGGTTATAAGCTATTGATTGTACTTTGTGTGTATGTCCCTGGAGAATATGGAGGCATCTACCAGTATGTCTGTCCCATAATCGTAGAGTCATGTCGTTGCTACTGCTGGCGATCATCTTTTCATCAGAGCTAAAAGCAACAGCCATCACCCATGCTGTATGGCCTTGTAGCGTTAGCAAACATTTTTCTGTCTCAGTTTCCCACAGTCTGATGGCCCCATCCTCACATCCACTCAGAAGTAGTCTGCCATCGCCATCAAAAGCGATAGCCCAGACTTTGTTTGTGTAGCCCTGCAGCGTATTTATACATTTTCCTGATGTGACATCCCATAAGCGGATTGTTTGATCTTCACTGCCACTGGCAACACTATTCCCTCCAGGATGAAAGGCCACCGACCATAATCTGTCGTTATGCCCTTGGAGTGTATGGATACAGTTTCCCGTGCTTGTCTCCCAGAGTTTCATTGTGCGATCTTTACTTCCGCTGGCGATGAGGCGACCATCAGAGCTAACGCTGACGGATAATACCCAATCGCTATGACCTTCGAATGTGTGCAAGCACTCACTAGTGTTGATATCCCAAAGCTTAATGGTCCTGTCGAAACTCCCACTTATCAGGAAGCGACCATCTGCACTGAAGGCTAATGACCAGATGAAGTCGCTGTGCCCCTGAAATACCTTGATGTATTGTCCTGAGTAAAGGTCCCATAACTTGATCGTATGATTTTCCCCGACACAAGCAAGAATGTTTTCGGTGGGACTGAAGGTCACTGCATTTCCTTCTATTTCTAGATACAAGGTATCGATACAGGTTGCCATCTGTACATTCCATATTCTGATTGTGCGATCATCACTGCCGCTTGCGAGCAGATTGCCTGTGGAGTTGAACGTTGCTGATATTATCCAACTGCTGTGTCCTTGTAAACGATGCAATATGTGACCTGTATTAATATCCCATAAGAGTAGTGTTTGGTCATCACTGCCACTAGCAATCATTTTATTATCGGGACTAAATGCCACTGCTCGTACCCAGTCCCGATGTCCTAAGCAAGTTAATACTGGTTCTCCATTTGGGTATTTCCACACTCTGATCTCGCCAGTAATAGTTCCAGCGGCCAATAAATGTCCCGACTTGCTAAATGCCACTGAGAGTATATTGCTAAATGTATCTGTAAAAACTGAAGTTGTCAGATCTGCGTGTGTAAAATTGACTCCCGGAAGAGTAGCTCCACGTAGATAGGCTTGTTTCACTGCTAGATGTGAAAAGTCTATATTTCTTACGTCGCATTGAGCTTGCACCAGCATATTGAGTAGATTTCCTGCAGTATAACTCGCATTGGAGGCAGGTGCGTGGCGTAAGATCGGTAGAAGATTTCTTGCCTTTTGTTCAATTCTTGCTTTCCCATGTATAGCAAGCTGTTGTTGAATAATTGGCCATAGTACGAGGCGAATCTGGCTTTCTCTTACATAGTCTTTCGCATGGGCTTTCATGAGGGCATGACTTTCAAATATCTGAAAGGTCTCCTTGTTCAGTTCCTCTACTATCTGTTCTATTAAGCGGCTTGTGACAAACTCCATAATCACCGGCTGTAACATAAAGTCTGCCGTCTCGCTTGTTTCGATCATTGAGCGCCTTAGCAGGGTATTAAGCACATCAAACAATGATCTTTTTGACTCTACAAGCACCAGGTCATTACGTAATGTCTCTAGAGACACTGGTTCTCTTTCCAGAGCTAGCCAGTACACAATATCCCTTTCAAAAGGTGAGAGGCGATGAAACTGTTGTTTTAACAGGTCTTGTAACTCACCGAAGACTACCTCTCCTTTACTCAAAAAGCTTGCAATATCTCCTTTAAATAAGCTTTGAATAGGATCTACAACCAACTTTAATGCGAGAGGATTGCCTCGATAAAGTTCTATAAGCCTTGTCCAAGCTTGCTTTGATCCGGATAAACCTCTATCTTTGAGGAGATCCCGGCTTTCGCGATATTCCATGCCGGACAAGTGCAATGAACGGATCGATGAAGAGGAGCCTTCTAAGAAGAGAAGCTCTTTCGGTTTTTCACGACTAGTGAGGAGTAAACAACTCTGGTGTGCTATCTCTCCTACACGCTGGAATAACTTACTGTAATCTTCATACCCCTCTCGATAACGGCCAAAACGACCGCCGACTTGTAGGATGGCTTCGACGTTGTCTATGATCATGAGACAACGGTGTGCTTGCAGTAGCTCGATAAGCTTTGTGATTTGGCTGTCTACTGTATCAGGAAGCTCTACATAATGATGATTAGAGAAAAATGTAATATAGTCTTGCAGAATATCTTTAAGGGAGGGCGCGTTTTGTAGAGATCGCCAAAAGATATATTCAAACGAATCCTTAATTTGCTCTACAACAGTTGCAGCGAGTGCTGTCTTGCCAATACCTCCGATACCCACTACTGCAATTATCTGACATCTTTCATCTAGAATCCACTGTTTTAAGCTTTGCTGCTCGTGTTCGCGCCCGTAAAAGGCATTAATACGTGGCATCTCCGCTTGATCCGCTTTGAAAGTGGAAGCAACTACAGGTGTTGTTAGCCTAACAGGAGCACCTGCTATTAGTTCCTCTACTACTTTGCGGATACCCACTGTTACATCGAAAAAAGCTTCGTCTGGATTGCGCCATGCTCTACTTCGGACTGGTTTCGCGTCTGTAGGAAGTACTTGCAGTTTACTAAACGGCGCCTCTTGCCAGTAGACAGGACGTAGAATGATCGGAATAACTCGTGCCTCTCCCCGCTCCTGCCGCTCCATTGCTCGTTTCATCTCAACACAGTAGCCATATTCAGACTTCATGAAGTCAGGGCTAATGAGAAGTAGAATGATTTGAGCGCTATTTAAGTGGCCGCTGATTTCTATTTGCCATTCTGTACCTGCACTAATGTTCCGGTCATGCCAGACACTCACAAGCCCTTCTCCCACCAAAACGCTCAGCTGTTTTTCTAGCCGTTGCCGTAACAATTCATCTTCTCGCGCGTAAGACAAGAAGATTTCTATGTTTGTTTCCATAGTAGTAAATTGCCTCACTACTCCCAGGGGCTATGTTCAACGGCTTGCTGAAGATCACTTTTCGTCTTTTCTGTTGGATAAGAACCACTATCTCTTTCTTCTTAGAGGTCAGGCTGACGCCTCCACTGTTCGATGAGACGGTAGGGATAGAGATCTGGTAAGGCACTGACACGATCAAGTTTGGCCTTTTCTTCAGCCGTCAGTTCAATGTCTGCTGCTCCCAAATTCTCTTCCAATTGGGAGAGGGAATGAGCCCCAAGAATGACACTACTGACCAGAGGTTGAGCGCGCACCCATGCGAGTGCTATTTGAGAGGAAGTCGCACCGCGCTCCAGGGCGATCTGCCGTACGGCATCAACAATCTGCCAATTGCGCTCGGTATTGCGACGATGCCATGCTTCTTCGTTCTCAGCGCCGGTCGTAGCGATGCGTCCCTCCGCTGCGCTCTGGGGCGGTTGGTTGCGTTGGTACTTCCCAGAGAGCAGGCCGCCACCGAGTGGACCCCAAGCCGTGACACTCATCCCTTCACTGGGGCAGAGATCGCTCAATTCGTATTCAATCTCCCGGGTGACCAGACTGTATTGATACTGCCCAGCTACGAAACGGATCCACCCGTTGCTTTCGGAGAGGGCTAATGCTTTCATCACCTGCCATGCTTTGAAATTGGAGACGCCAATATACCGCACTTTGCCAGCTGTGACAAGGTCGTCAAACGTCCGGAGCGACTCTTCCAATGGCGTGAGGGCATCCCAACCGTGCATGTAATACAGATCAATATAATCGGTCTGCAACCGGCGCAGGCTCGCTTGCACCGCGTGCAGGATATGATGCCGGGAAAGCCCCTGATCATTTTTCCCCTGGCCGGAAGAAAAACGCACTTTGGTCGCTACCACGACCTGATCACGCTTCCCCTTGATGGCATGACCAATAATCTCTTCAGAACGTCCACCGGCATACACATCAGCTGTATCCAGACAATTGCCGCCAGCATCGAGAAAATGGTGGATCATGTGTTCAGCTTCGGCAGCCGACGTTCCTCGTTCACTCTCTTCGCCAAAGATCATCGTCCCTAAGCTCAGGTCCGAGACCAGCAGACCACTGCGACCAAGCTGTTTGAATTTCATGGGGTTTTGCTCCTTTCGGGTCCTTCGTAGCTTCAATCTTAAGATCAACAAGCAGGGACATGCCTGATTTCGAATCAGTTTGAATGGAATGAGTTCCTCTAAGTATCTGTATCGTACCATATTCTGCTCATCTTCGAGGGTGTTCCTATAAAACTCTAGAGCAGGGTATCTACTCTTTCAAGGATATCAAATTCGTCATGCGCCTTCGGCGTATGACGCTTTGGCTGAAAACACGGGTGTAGCGGCGGGAATCACTACCTTCCATTAGCCATTCGACGGCTTTGGTAACTTCGTCACATCAATGATGTTCAGCGTATTGGACGTATAGTTGGTGAGAAACAAGCTTCCTCCATCGGGGCCGAGGGTGAGCTCTCTGGGAAAAGCACCGACATGGATCGTTCCCAGGATCCTAGTGTGACCGGTCAGTGCTTGCTCTGCATCGAGGAGCGTGAGCGTCTGGGGCGTTTGAGGTTCGGCAAAGCGATTGGAGTTGGTGATGACGAGTACGGCATCGTTATCCACCAGCGCCATTCCGGTTGGTGCCGTGCCAACGGAAACGGAAGCAATAAGCGCGTGCGTTGGGTCTGTCAGCAGCCGCGAGGTGCTGAATGACAGGAGCCTATTGCTTTGCTGGGCGGTCACCCAGGCAATGTCGCCTGAAGAGGTGAGGATGACCCGGACCGGACCGCAACCAGCGAAAGCATGCGTAAGCGCTGCATGCGAGGGATCGTGCTCCGCGTGCGCAATATCCACAACTGAGAGGGTTCCCTGGGGAAAACCAGAGCACTCATGCTCCTGGTTGGAAGGATCTCCGGTATCGATCCGACTAGTGACGTAGAGATAGCGGTTGTTCCGAGCTCCTCTGGTATTTCAATACGTGCTCTTGAGCCACAATCTCCCTTTGGTGAAAAGGTTCGTTCCCTGATCAATCCGAACCAATTTACACTCTGCTGGTCTTTGTGGTTCTTGTGGAGAGTCTACCACAAGGTTTGCTTGCATTCTAGATGCGCCCTCTGCAATATTTGGCTGAAACCCTGATGGTGCATGGCGAAAAGAGAGATTTCTTCACGACGATCACATCGCTCATGGACAAAAGCCTGGCGCAGCAAACTGCGCAGGTCGGAACTCGATCACCTTGCCTGGGCCAAGCGGTAACACTCAACTAATCTGTAAGAAAATGCCAAAAGTGGCGGGGAATTATATAGGATTTGTTCATGATGAGTTTGCTGCTAACAAGAAAGCATTTGCGGTCTAAAGTTGCTATTTTTGGGTCTATGAGAAAGAATAGAGAACTGACACTCACCCGCTTAAAAGACGGGTGGTTCTTCCTTCATCCAGCCCGCTTGCTCGTAGCCCGTTTGGGTGTACGAGTAGAGGCAGTCTGTCCAGAAGCGTTTTCCAGCGAACCGGATGTTTCCCTGTGCCCCAGGGTACATGCTAATGCCTTGGCCAGGATGTTACTCGCGGCATTGTGATCTCTGTCCAGTACCACGCCACAACGAGTACAGCTGTGGGTACGCACACTCAGAGACTTCTTCACGATAGCGCCACATGCGCTACATTCCTGGCTGGTGAACTGTGGTGCTACCGCAATGACGGGAACATCATGCATCAGTCCATAGGCTTTGACCCAGGAGATGAATGTTCCCCAGCCTGCATCATGGATGGACTTAGCCAGGTGATGGTTCCTCACCATGTTGCGTATCTGTAAGTCTTCATAGGCAATCAAATCGTGAGATGAGACAAGCGTGCTTGCCGTTTTCCTGGCAAAGTCTTCACGCTGCCTGCTGACTTTCAGATGCGCTCTTGCCAGTTGCTTCCTGGCTTTCTGGCGATTGCTGCTTTTCTTTTGCTTCCGAGAGAGGTGACGCTGCAAGCGTTTCAGCTTCTTCTCCGCTTGGCGATACTGCCGAGGATTGTCGATCGTCTTGCCCTCAGAGTCCGTATAGTAGGCTTTGAGTCCCACATCAATCCCGAGCTGCTTTCCAGTGGATTGATGCTCTATGACACGCTCTGCCTGGACACCGAATTGGACATAATAGCCGTCAGCACGATGCACCAGCCGCACCCGCTTGATTTGCTTGGTGGGGAAGGTTTCAATGTGCTGCTTGGGATTGCCGACGAGTCGAAGACGACCAATCCCACAACCATCGGTGAAGCGAATGTGTCGGCCATCGGGCTCCAACTTCCAGCCGGTTTGCTTGTATTCCACCGAGCGGTTGTCATGCTGAAACTGGGGATAGCCCTTCTTGCCAGGCTTGTGCGTTTTGCAGTGGGCATAGAAGCGCGAGATGGCGAACCAGGCACGGTCAGCACTGGCTTGCCGAGCCTGAGAATTGAGACGAGCAGCAAACGGATACGCTTTGGCAAGGGTGGCACAATAGCACTGCAAGTCGTTCTTGGAGACAGCGCGTTCATCCATCCACTTGCGCAGGCATTTGTTGCGCATGAACTGGACGATACGAATGGCTTCATCAATCGCAGCGTACTGCTGCTTGGTGCCATCAACTTTGTACTCGAAGATGAGCATGCCTCTTGCCCTTGCTCTGGTGTTCTGGTAGACTGAGTTTACACCAATGGATAGCATACGTCAAGACGGATGGAAGCATGAAACGCACAAATGTCTCCTTATCTGAAAAGCAGTGGAACGTCTTCATGTGCGAGCGCAACGGGAAGGCGTGGCGATAGCGGAACTGATACGGCGAGCCGTTGATACCTTCCTGGCTTGGGATGATCCAACCTATGCCCCACCGCGCCAGCCCCAAACAAGCAACGCCCATTCCTCCCCGCCTTAAAAGAGCGAGGCTTTCTGGGCCGTTCTCTGTAAGCAGATATGGAAAGGACTCAGTTGTTCACTTCGACATCGAAGAACAAGGAAACCGAGAGGAGCAGTACCTATGAATGAGATAGAGATAGAGGCTACTATTGAAGAACTCCGCGCCCTGTTTGCCCGGCTAGAAACGTTGCGTCACATGGAAAAAACTGAGCTAGAACTGCCAGATCAGCAAAAGCATTATGCTACTCTTCTGGAAGATGCTTATGCCGCCCTCGCCCAGGTTGAGACCCGGGTTGACGAACTGAGGCAGGAACTCGAATATCATCACGAACGGCTGGGAAAGCCAATTGAGTTGGACGATGGGGAGGGATGATGGCTGAAAACGTGTATACCTCTGGTCAATACCTGTTCGCCTGAGTATGAATTGTCTACGACGTTACTTCAGACGAATCTGATGAAACTCCCAAGGAAGGTGTTCTTTGCACTTCACAAGGATTTGTCCGTTCGCATTTTGGGCGGGTCCAGATTGTTGGTCTTAGCGCAATAATCTTACATTTTTCTTCAACTTGTATATCGCTCACACTCCTTCGATCGGGGCGGAACTTCCCGCTCCCTTCGTTGATGCGTTTCCAGAGTCGGTGGCGGCAGCGACTTTTGATCCATTAGTGCTCTCTACCGTTTGAGGGTGGGTGTTGGGTGATGTGCTGGCTCCTGTTACTACTATTTGAAGCGGAGCGCCTGTTGAACCGGCGGATCCTGAGCTCTTTTGCGGTGGAGCGCCAGACGAGCGGAACATCATAAATTTGTTAAGCACGTCGAACCAGAATGGTGCACCCAGAGAGACGGCGAATATAGTTGCCAGCAACCCGACGATTTTTACTACCCAGCCCCAAAAGTTTGCCGGTAAAGTTGAGGTAGACCAACCTATCGAGGGCTGTATTTGTACGACAGTATTCTGAAGCGCTGCAAAACCCGCGTTGGATTGGGTACCGGCGGAACCCTGGGCGGCGGAAACAATGGCGGCCCGCATAACTGAATTGTTGGTGAGGTTGGTGATGAGGGAAAAGGTGTCGATGTTTAGACCGACGACGATGACAAATCCCAGGGCTAAGATGATCAGTTGCACTTGGCGCTTGTACCAGCCGGAAACACGATCCATCGTGGTGTTGTACCACTTTTCTATGCTGGCCAACTCTTTTGCAGGATCGCCATTGGCCTTTTTTAAGAGTAAAGCGAGGGAATCTGGGATGGGGGGGGCTGGCGTGTTCTCCGCGCCGTGGCCATGAACGACATCCATTAATGCGTGTGCGAAGGTATCCGCAGGGATGTAGGAAGGCTTGCGCGGATTGTTAGAAGCTGCGTTCTGAGAGAGTCCCTTGATAAGCGGGTGTTTATAGAGTTTATTAACCAGGTCGCTTCCTTGTGGGCCAGGCAGCATATTGTTAAGGCCCTCCTCAAGGGTTTTTGCGCGCAGAGCAAAGAAACGAGCAATTACCTGCTCGTTAATGGTGGAGCAGAGCAAGCTCAAGAGAAAGTACACAAACACAAGACCGATAGCTACCTCGAGAATGTTGGAACCGAACATAAGTCCCTCCACTGAAAAAATTGTATAGGCAAACATCCGGAGTATTTTGCTAAAAGCCATCATGTAGCTGATTAAGAAGGCTGCAATAAGATCTGAATTCACTACAGTTTATACGCTGATAGTGCTGAAATTTAGGGCACAGGTTTTTTAGGGCACTGTATTGTGCTCGTGTGGGATATTTGTTATACTTGGTGAAGTTCGATAGATGGTACGATTTATTGAGCGGTTCGGTTAGAGAAGTATGGTAGCAGGTATGTTTCAAGTGGAGGTCTGGTTTACTTTGCGTGTCTTTTAGTAGGTAATTACAGACGCACAAAAAAGTCGCCAGACCTCGTGAAGGTCTGGCGACTTTTTTGTGCGTTTATGGCGAATGATCTGTTTGAGGGAGTGTGTGTTCATAACGAATGATCTGTTTGTAAGGAGGGAGAGGAGGGATGGATGCCAGTTTCTTTTTGCGAGGGTTTCTTTTTGGTTTGTCTATTGCTGCTTCTGTTGGTCCGATGAGTTTGCTCTGCATTCAACGTACGTTGTCTAAAGGACAACTCTATGGCCTGGTGTCGGGTTTAGGTGTGGCGACGGCTGATGGGGTGTATGGCTCTATCGCGGGATTCGGGTTGACGGTGATTACAACCTTTCTTGTGAGTCAATATATATGGATTCGGGTGATTGGCGGGGTGTTGCTCATCTATCTGGGCATCAAGACTCTCCTGACTAAACCGGCTGAAAAGGCGGCCTCAGCGAAGGCGAACAACTTCTTTGGAGCATATGTCTCCACGTTTTTGCTGACCCTCGCCAATCCGGCGACTATCCTCTCGTTCGTGGCGATTTTTGCCGGTTTTGGAGTAGGAGGGGCGAAGAACAACTACCTGGCGGCTGTGCTGGTGGTATGCGGGGTGTTTCTCGGCTCG
>WNGE01002040.1_pt2 | contig 15558 bp, 17 predicted proteins | sample 5400651 | NCBI WGS metagenome assembly WNGE01 (sample SAMN13153370, study PRJNA577476) | soil metagenome | isolation source: 60 cm soil or saprolite under grassland replicate 2 | place: USA:California | collected 2016-06-15 | reverse complement strand
TTGCGAACTTTGCGACCTTTGGCGGTTAAGGCCTCTTCAAAAAGCTCATAATCAAAGCGTGCGAAGAACGCAAAGCTCGAAATCGGATGACGCAGGCGCCCTACACCCTCCCGATCAACCCAGCCAGCAGTGCGGCCCGGCGCGGAAGCCCCTCAATCACCACCGATTCGTGCTTCGCATGGGCACCTTCACCGACACCACCCAAGCCATCTAAGGTCGGGATTCCCATGGCTGCTGTGAAATTGCCGTCGGAGCCGCCGCCGACCGCAGCCTCCGCGAGGTCCCAGCCAAGTTGTTGCGCGACGTCACGCGCTTTGAAATAGAGACCCGCGACTGCCTCGGTGCGTTCCAAAGGCGGACGATTGATGCGCCCAGTCAGTAATATCGAGCAACGCGGGTTGAATGGTTTGAGCGACCTCAGCTTGCGGTCAATCTCGGCGACATCTGCGGAGGAGGCAACGCGCACGTCGATAGTCGCCGTGGCGGTTGCAGGGACCACGTTCGTTCGCGTGCCGCCGCTAATTTTGCCGACGTTGAGAGTCACGCCGCGCTGGGAATCCACGAGCTTCGAGATTTCAAGAACTTGATGTGCAATCTCGATGATAGCGCTTTGACCTTTTTCGAAATCAAGGCCGGAGTGTGCGGCGACTCCGGCGACCTCGAGGGTGTATTCGCCAACCCCCTTGCGCGCAGTCTTGACGTCGCCATTCAACCCGTACGCAGGCTCCAGCACCAAAACGGCTGCGGCGTCGCGCGCGAGCTTTTCTGTAACCGTGCGGGACGACGCGCTGCCAACCTCTTCATCGGACACCAGCAGCAGCGTCAGCGGGCGGGTGAGTTTCGCATTGTCCCATTCGAGCATTGCCTCGATCACATGTAGCGCCAGCGCGATGCCGGCTTTCATGTCGAGCACGCCCGGTCCCCAGACGCGGTCTTTTGAAACACGGCATGGCATTTTCGAAATGGTGCCGATGGGATAAACCGTATCCATGTGGCCCAGTAATAGCACGGGCTTGCCGTGGGAGTTACGCGGGCGGAAATCAATCTGCAAATGCTTGCCGAATTTTTCGGACGGATGAAATCGCACACGGCCGCCGAGTTCGCTGAACCGTGACGCCAGCACAGTGCCAAGGCGGTCCACGGCTTGTTTGACGTCGCTGGGGGATTCGATTTCAACCAACTGGCGAATGGTTTCGACGATCTGGGATTGGCGCTTGCGGAAATAGCGGAGTTGCTCGGCGGGTTGAGGAGTGCTCATGAAGATAACGCGATTCTTTCCTGTGCCTTCGTCCTTTGTGGTCGCACCTAAAAGATTACCCACAAAGGACACTAAGGTACACGAAGCTTGTGCCCGTAAGCCATCGTTTTTTCGAAAATCAGGGGCAGGTGGGACGATGAAGTATAATTTTCGCCGACGCAACCAGAATGACAGAGACCGCGCCAGTTGCCCCCGAACCGTCCACGGAAGAGCACATCAAGCTCGACATTCAGGATATTCTGCGCATCCTGCCCCATCGGTATCCATTCCTGCTGATCGATCGGGTAATTGATCTCACGCGCAAACAGCGGATTGTGGCAATCAAGAACGTGACGATCAACGAGCCATTTTTTGCCGGACACTTTCCGAATTTGCCCATCATGCCCGGAGTTCTGATCGTCGAGGCGATTGCGCAAGCGGGCGGAGCGTTGCTGCTGACCGAGATTCCAGACCGTGAGCGTAAGTTGATGGTGTTCACCGGAATCGAACGGGCGCGTTTTCGGCGGCCCGTCGTTCCCGGAGACCAGTTGCGGATTGAAGTTAAAGTTAAAGCTTGGCGTGAAAACTCCGGGAGAGCCGCTGTCCGGATGGAGGGGATTGCGTATGTCGGCGAGAAGCGCGTGGCAGAAGCGATCGTGACGTGCCAATTGGTGGACCGGGCTCGCGGGCGGAGCTCGGCCGAAGCAGACGGCGCGCCTCAGAAAGAATGAGACACACGCTAGCAAGTTCTCCTTTGCGTCCTTTGCGATCTTTGCGGTTAAGAGCTTTCCCATCAGATGTTTGAACATTCGCCAAAAGCCTTTAACCGCAAGGTTCGAAAAGAAATTCAGATCAGTTACTGCAGGGGTGCCCCACTTCTCGCCGTCTTTGCGAGAAGTGGGTGTACGAACATCAAGCCAATGACCGTTCATCCCGCCGCCATCCTCGATCCCTCCGCGAAGATTCACCCGTCCTGCAAAATCGGTCCCTACTGCACTGTCGGTGCGAACGTCGAACTAGGCGAAGGCTGCGAACTAATCTCGCACGTCGCTGTCGAAGGCCCATCGAAAATCGGTGCCCGCAACCGCTTCTTCCCATTCTCTTCGATCGGATTGGCTCCTCAAGACCTAAGCTACCACGGCGGGCCTGACCCGCATCGGCAATCACACGCTCATCATGGCCTACTGCCACGTTGCCCACGACTGCCTAATCGGCGACCATGTCATTCTGGCCAACGCTGCAACTTTGGGAGGCCATGTAATCGTCGAAGAGTGGGCTACGGTGGGCGCGCTTTGTCCGGTGCACCATTTTGTCCGCATTGGCGCTCACTCCTTTGTCGGAGGCGGCACCACCATCACCCGCGACGTGCTTCCCTTTTCCAAAACCGTTGCCGCTCGCGACACCCACGCCTACGGACTGAACGCCACCGGCCTCGAGCGCCGTCGTTTCACCAAAGATCGAATCCGCAAGATTCACCATGCGTATAAAGTTCTGCTGGCGTCGAAACTAAACACCACCCAGGCGCTCGAAAAGCTAAAGTCCGAGCCGAGCCGCGGCGAAGATGTGGAGATGCTGATCCGGTTTATTGAGGCGAGTGAGCGGGGAGTGATTAAGTGAGTGGAAAGGCCTGTTTGCGACACCTAACCAATGGACGCGATCTGACGCTATCTCTTAGACTTGTGGTGCTCTCCAAAGTTACGGTCAACAGCAATGTTTGAGCGATACACTGAAAAAGCGCGCCGGGTTATTTTCTTCGCACGCTACGAAGCCTCACAGTTTGGTTCTCCCTACATCGAGAGCGAACACCTGCTCCTGGGAATCGTCCGTGAAGATAAGGCACTAACCAATCGGTTTTTGCGCTCCGAGGTAGCATCCATTCGAAAACAAGTGGAGAGCCAGACCACTACTCGGGAGAAAACTTCCACTTCTGTAGACCTTCCTCTGAGCAACGAATCGAAACGTGTGTTGGCGTATGCGGGAGAGGAAGCGGAGCGCCTCGCCCACAAACATATCGGCACGGAGCATCTACTGCTTGGCTTGTTGCGCGAGGAAAAATGCTTTGCCGCGCAGATCTTGGTGGAACTGGGTGTCCGATTGAGCCAGGTCCGTGAGGAACTCGCCCAGCAGCCGCACGAGGCGGCGCAAGGGCAAAAACGACCTTCCGTGCACGATGAACTCAGTTCTTATATCAGCGATCCGGTGGACCACACTCAGCCGCTGATTGGGCGCGAGAAGGAACTTGATCGTCTCATCGAGCTTCTGAGCCGCTTCAGTGGAAAGAACCCCGTTCTAGTGGGAGAGCCAGGAGTCGGCAAGAGAACCATTGTCGGCGGATTGGCTCGGCGCATTGCGGATGGCACTATTCCTCAATCGCTCACAGAAAAAGCCATTCTCGTCCTCGATTTACCTCCGCTTCGGGTGCTAGAAAAAGATGGTTCGTGGCACGAGAGACTGGATCGTGCCCTGGTAGCGGCGGCAGAAGATGGAAAAATCTTCTTTTTGAACCGGATGCATGACAGGCCTGGCGGAATTTCCCCGGTAGCTCCGATTCACATCACCGAACTGCTGCAGCGACCGATCATAGCGGGCAAGATTCAGTGCATCGGCACATCCACGCCCGCTAACTTCGCCAAGCTGCGGGCAGACGGGCACTGGCTCGCGGAATACTTTGAACCCATCGAGGTCGCTCCGGCCAATGAAGAGACCGCCATCAAGGTGCTGCAAGGCATCAAAGGAGCTTACGAGAAATTCCACAATGTCTCATATACGGACGATGCCATTGAGCATGCCGTTCTCTGCGCCAACAAGTACGTGAAGAATAGAAGTCTGCCGGGTACAGCCGTCGATGTTATCGACGAGGCGGGCGCGGCTGCCCAATTGCAGCAGGGTTCATTGCCAGAGGAGGTCGTCGAAGTTCAAAAACGCATTCGTTTTATCGTGCAGCGATTGGAGGCTTCCATCGCGAATCACGAATTTGAGAAAGCTCGCTTTTATTCACACGAAGAACGCAAGGAGCGTGACAATTTGAAACAGTTGCGCGAGAAATACAAACTCGACAACAATCCCGCCTTCAACGTTGGTCGGGAAGAGATCGAGAGAGCTATCAGCAAGCTGATTGGCAATGCCGACGATTCAGATTCGACGTCAAGTTAGGAGACTTGATTTGTCGAGGCGGGGAGTGATTAAGTGGGTGTGAGGTCAGTGTTCCTGTGATGAGTCTGGCGTACCGTCCGACCACTTGGCGACTGGAACCATAAATATTGTCATCCGCTCTGGAGCATCCTCAGTTGCCAGCATCGGGGAGCCCGGTAGATTCGCGCCCCAAGTTTGAGCTTCGGCCAGCGGAACGAAGAACATTACGTGAGGATGCCAGCGCCCGGCGCGATCGTTTAGGTTCCCTTGCTTTGACTGCATATAGCTCATCGCGCCAGGTTCCAGCGTGGGCAAATCTTTTTTGTCGAAAGCGGCTTGGAGATCCTCGGAGATCTGAGCTTTGGATCGTCCAGCCAATACCCACTCGGTTTTCTTGACAATGAGTGGAAGGAAGGATCGTGCGGCGGGCGGGTTGAGGCAGATCGGAGACCGCAGTTTGGGATTCCAGAACTCGGGATCGTCAGGCCCGGCGGCCCATGATCGTTGTACAAAGCATACGAAACCGTTCTTCCCTTTGACTGCGGTTTCGTAGCCGTGCAGTCCAAGAACCAAAACCTCGGCATCGTGTGAGATGGATTCCGAGGCCGCGCTCCGCGCCAGGACTATCTCGGCATCCCGATCCGGAATCAGGTATTGCTGAAGCGGGGCCATCGTAGGATACGCTGCTTTGGCGTCCTGGGCCCGCGCTTGCCACCCTGCGCCAAGCATCGTCACGAGCGCGCACGTTCTTACTGTGATCGTCCCGAGAATCTTTCGCTTCATTGAGTTTTCCAAAAGATAGCCTCGGAAAGATACAGGTTGATATCCATCCGTAAAACAATACGGGACTTATTCCCCGGCACAAGTGAGCGGACGTTATTGTAATATCGCCATTGCACCGGCGAGCCGCTTCGTGACCCGTCGATGAGTTCTGACTTTCATTCTCGATGGCCCCAAACCCCAGAGCAACCGTACACTGGCTTTCGGATATCGAAGCATCCCCACTAAGCCTTCCCGCGTATCCTCCGTCCTTCAAGAGCGCAGCTTCTTTTCGGGCAGGATCGAATGAACAAAACGCTCCCGCCGCTCGTATTTCCTAGTGCTAACGCCTGATTTTGGCGACGTCGCCTGACCCTCGAAACGGTACAATCGACTAACGATATGCGGACCACGCGGGACATCTTCGTGCAGATCTTTCGCAATCTGTGGGCACATAAGCTGCGATCGTTCCTCACCATGTTTGGAATCGCGTGGGGCGTGGGATCGTTGCTCCTGCTGGTGGGTGTCGGCGAAGGCTTCCGTTCGGGCAACAAGCGAGAGATGTCTGAGTTCGGCAAAGACATCATGTTTCTGTTTCCCGGGCGCGCTCCGGCGGTGAAGGGCAACATGAATTCCGCCCGCTCCTACCTTCTTACCTACGACGACTACCTGGATATCCGCAAGGCTGCGCACGTGCGCAATGCTGCTCCAATTATTTCTCGCAGCGATATGCACGAAGTGAGCGAGTTCGCCACCGGCAGCGGAGAAATCCTGGGCACGGAACCACAACTGAACGAGATCAGTTTTCTTCCGCTGAAAGAAGGTCGCTGGCTGAACGAACTTGATAATGAGCAGCGGCGAAATGTGATCGTGCTCGGCAGTGAGCTGCAAAAGACACTGTTTCCCGGGCGGCCTACTGTCGGGGCGTTCTTGTTGATCAACGGGCTCCGGTTTGAAGTGGTCGGCAGCGTGCCGCATCTCGGACACGGCGACGATTTGTGGCTCAATATGCGGGGCTACATTCCGTTCAAGGTGATGGAAGCGTCTTTCCCCATCAAGGGAGAGAACCACCAGAACTCGATTTCTTTTGTGGAATATCAGCCGAGGGTGACCGCTGAACACAAGTTGTCGCAGAGTGAGGTCCACAAGATCGTAGGCCACAATCATGGATTCGATGCTAGCGATGAAGACGCCTTCGACGAGTGGGATTCCATTCAGGAATCAAAAATGGTCGGCACCATTTTCGATGTCATGAACATGTTTCTGGGGGCGGTGGGAATGGTGACGCTCGCCCTGGGCGCAATCGGCGTCATTAATATCATGCTGGTGGCGGTCACCGAGCGCACGCATGAAATCGGGCTACGCAAAGCTTTGGGCGCAACCAATCGCAATATCCTGTTTCAGTTTTTTCTCGAAGGACTGCTGCTCACACTAGGTAGCGGGCTGCTCGGCATGTTTTTTGCCGGTGGCTTGATGGCAATGATGGGAACCATACGCGGGCCGGGCGGATTCGATCCGCCGAAACTGGTGCCTATGTCAGCAGTGCTCGCAATCGGCAGCCTGACGCTAGCTGGGGTGATTGCGGGGCTTTATCCCGCGCGCAAGGCGGCCCTGCTTCAGCCGGTTGAAGCGCTGCGCCAGGAGTAACGTCAGGATTTTGAAATATGCTCCATGACCTGCTACAAGAAGCGTACGGGGCGATGCAACACAATCGCCGACGCGCCGCACTCACCATGCTTGGCATGGCGTGGGGCATTGCGACAGTGGTCATGCTTCTCGCCTATGGCGACGGTTTCGGACAGGCCTGCGCCAATATCTTTGCAAATTTCGGCACGAAGCTGGTCATCGTGGTGCCCGGGACTACCTCCATGCAGGCCGGCGGGCAGAAGGCGGGCGTGAGCGTTCGTCTTACTCAGGAAGACATTGAAGCCCTCACGACCAATCTTCCGCAAATTACGCGCATCACGCCAGAAGTCAGCAAGCGGGCAACCGTTCAGTACGATACGCGGGCTTTCACCTGGGGCGTCACGGGTAATGATCCCAGCGTGCTCGATATCCGATCGCTCAAGCTGGGGCAGGGCCGCTTCTACAACCTTGAAGATCAGATTCAACGCGCCCGCGTGGCGGTGATCGGGTCGGAAGCGAAAGAGAAGTTATTTTCCGGCCGCAACGCGCTGGGCGAACACATCCGGCTCGACGGGCTCAGCTTCGAAGTGGTCGGCGTGCTGTCCGCAAAAATGCAGGAAGGGAATGACGACATAAACCGCACAATCTATATCCCATTTACCAGCATGAGTGGTCTTAAGGATACGCGCTACTTGGATTCGATCTGGTTCAACTATCAGACTCCGGAATACGAGCGGCTGGAGCAGGCGGTCCGGACGATTCTGGCGGTGCCGCACAAGTTCAATCAGTCAGATCACCAGGCGGTGAGAGTTTTCAACATCATGATGCAGGTGCATCAGTTTGAAATCATCACTCTGGGACTGAAGATTCTGATGGGTTTCATTGGCACGCTCACGCTTGGCATTGGCGGCGTCGGCCTGATGAACATCATGCTGGTTTCAGTCACCCAGCGCACGCGTGAAATTGGCGTTCAGAAGGCGCTCGGGGCACAGCGACGTTACATCCTGACGCAATTTCTCGCGGAAGCTCTGACTATTACTTTTGTCGGTGGCGTGCTCGGAGTGATTCTTGCTTACGTCGTTGCGCTCTCGGTAGGAAGGCTCACCTTGTACAGCGCATTTGCCAAAAACGGTGAGGCCGGAGACATACGGCTGATCATCGCTCCCGGGACACTGATTGCTTCTACTCTCATTCTCGGCGCTGTGGGACTGATCAGCGGCATGATCCCTGCGCTGCGGGCGTCGAGGTTGGATCCGATTGAGGCTCTGCGGCACGAATAGGAGCGCCGGAAAAATAAATTCAGGGCCGGATCGAGGCGAAGATGTGGAGATGCTGATCCGGTTTATTGAGGCGAGCGAGCGGGGAGTGATTAAGTAGCGGTCAACGAAGAGAGGCGATGGACCAGATCTTCATTTTGCGGGCGACGCCTTGATTTACTTTTCCAGCACCCTTTCCACTTCAGCCAGAAAAGCACGCGTATCATCCGCAACAGAAAAATCTTTTGGGATCATCAACAATTGCTGCGAGACGACCTTGCAGTACCCAGGATCCCTGCTACTGAGACGTTCCGCTTCGACGTAGATCGCGGAACCCAGGCCATCGCCATTTTGGAGTTTGACCTGAATCGAACTCAGCCTAATGCGCACACCGTTCGGAGGAAGGTCGTCGTTCTTTCCTGTCCGGAAGTAGAACCGGCCGGAAAGCGTAATCTCATCTCCCAATGATTTGCGGAATCTGAGGGCGATCTCATCGGCGTTCGTGCTGATAGGCGCCTGCATTATCACAGGCACCTTCTGAGCAAGACAGCTTGAAGCGAGCAAGACGACGAATAAAAATGGGTAAGGCAACAACGTGGGTTTCATGGCAGAACATTTTACTACCGGTTGTCGGTTGCTCTTGATAATAATCAATCGAGAGGGAAGTACCGGTGCACGCGTATCTGTGCATCGATCATGACAACAAACCGGTTGTTGACGAAAATGGGCGGCGTGGAGTGGTCCGCGAACCTCAGGTCACAAATCGGGCGTGATTAGTGCTGAGGAGGGTGGCCCAGCTTCATTTGAGTGCGCAACCCCGCGAAATCTGCCATAGCGAACTAAGGGAAAGGAGGCGCATCGTGCCGATTGACAGGATGAAGAAGTTTTTGCAGGCCGATCTAAAAGACGCGCTCAAGTGGCTGTTTGTCGGGGCCATTGTTTGGCAAGGAGCTAAGGAGAAAGAACAGGAATGCTGCTTCTAATCAAGACGCTCTTGGCATGTTCACGAGCTTTATGCAGGCGCGCTCACTATACGAATTTTATTACGGAAAGAAGAGTACAGGCAGAGACGATGACGCCCGCGCAAAACAATTTATGACAACAAGTTTCGATCCTAAGAGTTCCCTAGGCCCAAGATACATGTACAAGAGTGGAAAAGAAATGCCTGTTAACAAGCGACTATTTCACATGGTCTACGATCGCGGTAGACACGAGGGAATTAAGGGCGAGGTTTTGTCTATAGCCCTAGACCTCCAGCGAATAACCAAGAAATTCGCGGAGCACGCGAAACCAGAGTTTAAGCCACTCATTGAGCATGCGCTCGGCGACGCTCTGAAAGATGCGGACTACGCGGCGAGCAAGCATAAAATCGCAAACCCCTTTCGGGACGAGAAGTCCTTAGCAGTTTGCGATTAGGGCACCCCAGCTGTGCTAGTTTTGAAAGTCGAAAGGTCGCCCTCGTCACTTGTTGTATTAGCCACTGGCACATGATGGCCCCAGACCCCAAACTCGGCATCATCGCAGGCAACGGACGCTTCCCGTTCCTAGTACTCGATGCTGCCCGCGCGCAAGGCTACGAAGTTGTGGTCGCCGCGATCAAAGAGGAAACTTCCCCGGAGATCGAATCCCGAGGGGCAACCGTGCACTGGCTTTCGCTGGGAGAGCTTTCCAAACTCATCGAGACTTTCCGCAGCGAAGGCATTACGCGCGCCGTCATGGCAGGACAGGTGAAGCATAAGCAGATTTTTTCCAGCATCCGTCCCGACTGGCGCCTGGCGAAGCTGCTTCTCTCCCTCGATCTGCGCAACACCGACGCACTGCTCGGCGCGGTCGCGAAAGTTCTGGCGGATGAAGGCATCGTACTAGAAAACTCGACTGCGCTTCTAGAGCCTCTGCTTGCAAAAGCCGGCGTGCTCACCAAACGCGCTCCCTCGCCGCAGGAAAGAAAAAACATCGACTACGGACGCACCGTGGCCCGCGGCCTCGGAGAGTACGACATCGGCCAGACCGTGGTGATCGCCGAAAATGCCTGCGTCGCAGTCGAAGCCATGGAAGGAACAGACGCAACCATTGCCCGCGCCGGGCAGATCATGGCTTCGCTAGATCTTCATCAGACAGATCCGGGACGCTCGACACTCGAACGCGCTCTGACAGTCATCAAAGTCGCAAAGCCGAAGCAAGATATGCGATTTGATGTTCCCGTAATCGGAGTGAAGACAATCGAAGTCATGCAGAACGCGGGAGCAACTTGCCTGGCTCTCGACGAGGGGAAGTGTCTGTTGCTGGATGGGGACGCAGTGCTGGAAGCAGCGGAATCTGCTGGAATTACGATTCTGGCGGACTAGCAAGGCTCGTGTGGGTCGGACACTCTTGTCCGACAATGCCTGCACAATTCGTGCAGTCGTACCTTTCTGCCATGGTTTAGGTGCTGAAGGAAGAGCAACACCAAAACCAAAGTCAACAGCGTCGGACATGAGTGTCCGACCCACACGGGCCGATTTAGTTACAATCTCTCTGCTCGCACGAGGAATTCATGTCAGAGATCGAGTTTGTTGTTGAACAGCTCAAGTGTGCATTTGATGGCGAACCGTGGCACGGCCCTGCACTGATGGAAATATTGGACGGGGTTGACGCGAAAACAGCTTCAGCTCGGCCGATTTCCGGGGCGCATAGCATCTGGGAGTTGGTGTTGCACATTGCCGCGTGGGAGCAGGCCATCAACACAAGAATTGTTCAGAGAAAAGCCCTCCAACTCACAGACGACCAGAACTTCCCGCGGATCGTTGATTCAAGCGAACCAGCGTGGCAGCAGGCGATCGGAAGGCTGCGGGGGAATCATCAAGAGCTGCTTGCGACGGTCTCCGGGCTTACTGAGAAGCAGTTGGGCGAGCAAGTTCCCGGGAAACCTTACGACATTCGGTTCATGCTGATGGGTGCGGCGCAACATGCTGCGTACCATGGCGGACAGATTGCACTGTTGAAGAAAGCAATGAGCGGCGGATCGCAGGCGAGCTAAAGCTCGTTTCCTCCAACTCCAACCCAAACACGGCCATAAATGGCCGCTCTTCCACCCTGCCTCAGCCCAGTGTTGAGCTCCGAGGTGCAGGTTTCTCAGGCCTCAGCTCGGAACGACAGTCCTCGCAGTTTTTGAGTTATCCTTAGAGGCCCTTCGCCCCGAACCCTCAGGAGAGCTCTCTGCCGCACGAAAGTCCGATCTCAGTCGCAGTGGTCGGCGTGGGCGCTTTTGGGCGCAACCACGCGCGTGTCTATCACCAGCTTGCGAAAGATGGCGAGGCGGTGCGGCTGGTTGGCGTGGTGGATGCCGATCTCGCCCGCGCCGACGCGGTCGCCAAGGAATCTAACTGCCGGGCGTTTGGAAGTCTCGAGCAGCTGGTCCGCACGCACAGCGAGGTTCAGGCGGCTTCGGTCGCGGTGCCGACGGTGCACCATCTCTCGACCGCGCGCACGTTAATGGATGCGGGAATTGACGTGCTGGTCGAAAAGCCTATCGCGGCAGCGCTGGCGGAGGCCGACGAGATGGTAGCGCTGGCAAAGAAGCTCGGCAGGATTGCGCAGGCAGGGCATCTCGAACGCTTCAATCCGGCGGTGCGGGCAACCGTGCCGCTAATTACCACGCCTATGTTTTTTGAAGTGCATCGGTTGAGCGTGTTCACGCCGCGATCGCTCGATGTAGACGTGGTGCTCGACTTAATGATCCACGATCTGGACGCAGTGCTCTCATTCGTTAATTCACCGGTGAAAGAAATTCGTGCCGCCGGGCTTCCGATACTTTCGAACAAGGTAGACATTGCCAATGCCCGCGTAGAGTTCGAATCCGGGTGCGTGGCGAACTTTACCGCCAGCCGGGTTTCGACCGAGCGAGTACGCAAACTGCGTTTCTTTCAGCCTCGGCAATACATCTCGATTGATTATGGACGGCAGGATGTGATGGTATTCACGGTCGGCGCCGAGAAGGGCGAGCCGTCTGCGAATCCGGAGATCAAAGTAGTTAAGCCTGCGGTCGAACAGGAAGAGCCGCTACGGGCAGAAATCCGCTCGTTCCTGCAATCGGTTCGGACGCGCAGCAATCCGATTGTTCCTCTCGAAGATGGACGCCGCGCTCTGGCGGTTGCCTTGGAGATTCTCGCGCAGATTCAGCACCATTCGCTGAAGATCGGCGCACCTGCAGTGTGACAAGTTTTTACATTTTTTGACAGCTCAGGCCGCATGCAGGGGATAGCCTTGTACAGTGCGCGGAACCTCGGCCACGGATTTCCACGGATTTGTACGGATTGGCACGGATTGCCACGGACAAAGCCCCAGAGGGGCGAAATATGTTAGCCAGGGCGTAAGCCCTGGGTAGGCTTGAAACCAGAGCGAGTCCCGAAGGGACGGCACCAACATCACGCGTTCAAGAGAGGATTTCGAGCGCGGTTCGGAGAACGAGAATTGTCCCGCTGAAACCAGCGCTTACGCCCTAGGCTGTTTATCTGCCGCCGCGGATGCACGGTGATCCTGAACGATAGAGGCCTAGGCGGGCTCGTTGACGCGGGGTATTTCCCTCGTAAGTACTTGTACTATCAGAATTTTCGCGGCGGACGGGAAAGATGAGAGAATAGGCAAAAGAAGCTGCCGGCGAGGCGCATCTCAATAACCAGTCCATGGCCTTGACCCAAATTCCGTCTTTGCAAGACCCGCCGCCTCCGGTCCGGCCACCCCGAGAACCCGACTTGTACGATGCGGGGCATTGGGAGTCGGCATACCGGGAGATGCACGACTTCCCCACCCTGCTGATCCAGGCGCAGGACGAACTGGCACGGTCGCGCAAGCGAGAAGCGTTTTGGATGTCGCTGTTTGTGCATGCGGTTGTGCTTCTCTTGATTTTGAGTCTCACAAAATTTGAGAAATACTTTCCGCATCGCGTCGTCATGCGAGTGAATTCTGCCGCCAATCAGCAAAAAGAATTGACGTTCCTGGCTGCGCCTCCGGACGCGCAAAAAGTACAGCGTCCGCAGACGGACAAGATGTCAGATAAGAACCGGGTCGCGATGTCGAAGCAGCCGAAGCTCGATCGCGAGCAGTTAAAGAAGCTGTTGGATGCTTCGCGAGCCGGACGGCCTAATCCGCCAGCACCGCAACCCACGCCGACAGCTCCGCCGCAGCAGGCTGCTCAAAACCCAGCACCACAGCCGCAAGCTCAGCCGCAACCACAGCAGCAAGCGCCGCCCCAAGTCGCCAAACTACACAGTCCGCCGGTGGTCCAGAAACCGAATTTTAGTACGCAGGGCATGTCAGCTGGCAAAGCGATTGAGGAAGCTACGCGCGCGGCCGCGGAGTCAAGAAGCAAATATGCCGGAGACGGCGGCGACCTCGGTTTGGGGCAACGGCAAAACAGCGCGCGCATGGGGCCGCTTGAAATCACCACTGATACGCAAGGCGTGGACTTTGGGCCATACCTGCAACGTGTTCTGCACGACGTGAAGCATAATTGGTACAACATCATTCCCGAGTCTGCGATGGCGCCGCTGCTCAAGAAAGGCAAAGTGACAATAGATTTTGCCATCACCAAGAACGGACAGGTTGCCGGGCTGCGCTATGTGTTCGGCTCGGGAGACGTGGCGCTCGACCGCGCGGCATATGGGGGAATTACAGCTTCCAATCCTTTTCCACCTCTGCCGACCGAGTTCCACGGACAGTATCTCGGGCTGCGCTTCACCTTTTTCTACAATCCGGATAAGGACGAGGCGGACCTGAAGTAGGTCACGCTTTCGAGACAATAAGTCCTGGATACATATAGGCCATGCGCACCAGGGTCCGTTCGGCGAAGGGGACGTACAGCAGAGCGGCGGTTGAGCCGAAAGCCGGACCGAAACCTATTTTTTCTATGATCAGGAAAGGCGCGATAGCCCAGAGAAGATCGAGGAGCAGAACACCCAAGAAAATTCTTTGAAATTTAGCGCCGAGCTGCTGGTGATCGAAACCTACTGCGGAAAGCAAGTAGAAGCGTAATGGGATTCCGATGGCGGCGCTGACAAGAACCACTATAGGCACCAGCGGCGCCCCGATATTGAAAAGCTCAATCCTGTCCACCGCGTGCCAATGAAGCAACGCCTCAACGTAAAAAATCAGATACATGATCTGCAGAAGTCCGAAGAGGGCGCGAACCATGCCTCTGTGTACGACTACTTCAGGCCGAATATCGCTAGGCTCTGCCATCGGCAGATGCGAAGCAGTGACATCGGGCTCTGATCGGACCTCAGCCAGAAATCTGTAACCACGGCGGGCAACAGTCTCCACAAATCTTGGGCTGGCGGCGGAATCGCCCAGGACTTCGCGAATCTTATTGATCGCCGTATTCAGACTATGGTCGAAGTCCACGAAGGTGTCCGCCGGCCAGAGCTTCTCGCGTAATTCCTCGCGGGTAACGATGACGCCCGGACGTTCGAGAAGGACGGTGAGAATGGCAAAGGGCTGGTCTTGCAGGCGAACGCGGCGTCCGTGTTTGCGAAGTTCGCGCGCTTCGAGGTCGGCTTCGAAAATTCCGAAGCGCGCCATGCCCAGCTTTCGGGTCGGGTTAGGCGACGGTGCGGACACGCAGCGTAGTGTAGCATCGGGCAAAGACTACCAGCAGCCGGCTCGGCGATTCGGCAGCACCTAAGTCCTTCGAACAACGACCTTGCCCCAAAAAACGCGTTTAGAACCATCTGGATTCATCCAGGAAAATCGCACTCAAAACCAGAGCAACTCCAACAATAGCTTCCCATATCCTGCCGACTCGTGGATCAATGCGCACATCCGAATCATCTTCGAATTCGTAGAATCCCCAGCGGTTAAACCCTCGTCCGAATACGGCGTGGATCAAGGCAACCAGGCCGACAAGTCCACAGCCTATTCGTAGCAACATCATCCCCTCCACGTTCGTTTCCCCTCCGCGTTCACTATTAATTCGCGTCCCTCGGAGTAAAGACCAGTTCGGGCTAACCACCGAGGAGCAATTGGCGCGCAAAAGAAGTCCGGCACAAATCAATCTGCCTCGTACACAGTTTTTCCGGCGACGACGGTGCGCAGGACGCGAGTGCCGAGGATTTCTTCTGGAGGGATTGCGGTGAGATCGCGGTCTAGCACGACAAAATCTGCGAACATGCCGGGAGCGAGCGTGCCTTTTTCTTTTTCAGCGAATTCGGCGTACGCCGAGCCGGTTGTGTACGCCGCAATCGCTTGATCAATGGTTAATTTTTGTGCGGGATAGTATTCCTGTTTTCCGTTTTCATCCTTTCGCGTAACTGCGGCATACAGGCCACGAAATGGACTTACTGGCTCGACGGGATAATCGGTGCCAAATGCCAACTTCACGCCATGATTCAGAAATTCAGCCCACGCGTACGAATGCGCAGCCCGTTGCGATCCGAGGCGCGATTCAGCCCAGTGCATGTCAGTCAAGAGATGGCTGGGCTGCATGGATGCGATCAATTTCAGTTCTTTGAACCGCAAGATCTGTGCGGGATTCGTGACTTGCGCGTGTTCAACCCGAAGACGATAGTCGTCGCT